>Ga0224495_10001300_pt1 | contig 17739 bp, 23 predicted proteins | sample SF_Jul11_sed_USG_FD_168128 | JGI IMG/M metagenome (GOLD analysis project Ga0224495, IMG submission 168128) | Sediment microbial communities from San Francisco Bay, California, United States - SF_Jul11_sed_USGS_4_1 | ecosystem: Environmental > Aquatic > Marine > Sediment | place: USA: California... | reverse complement strand
CTCGAACAGGTCGGTGCCTTTTGTGAATCCCGCCAGCACTTCCTCAATCAGTTCCTTGTCTAGCGCGCGGAGATAGCAATCTGGGGTGACATATGCCAGATTATCGAGGCCGATGCGGTCGACGATAGTTCTCAGCCTTCTTGCGGTCGTCTGAGGTCGCTCGATATCTTTTACCGTCCGGGCAGACACCGAAATTATGCCAGCGGCTAATTTCTTGTCGGAGTCTTCGAAAATTTCTCTGCTCATTAGTTTGACGTTGTCTTTTTCCCCGTCACGATCTATGGAGAAAGCATGGCTGAGCGTGCCGACGTTCTCAAGTCTAGCGAGCTCCTGTAGGAGAGGCTGCCTACCTAAAAAACCACAGACATGGACCGAACATAAAGAGCGGTCGCATCCTTCCAGAATCCCATCTACTAGGCGAGTCCTCTCCCTTAGGTCTCTCAGACCTTGGGAGAAAAAGGGCTCATCAATCTGGATGAAGGCTTTCATCTTTGCCAAGGGGGATACTATCTCCTTCAAAGCAGTGGCGATGTCCGAGGCGAGCGAGAAATCGACGTAGTTCTTGTAACCGTTGACTATCTTCTTGTTGCCGCAGACGAGAGCCATTGTGGTCGGACCGACCACGGAGACTTTGAACTTCAGGTCCGGGTATTTCTTCCTCAGCATCAGGAAATCCTTCACTTTCCGAACTTCCATGACATCGGCAGGAGGTCTGACCTTCCCAGAGACTATTGAGAAACCGCCTTCTATGTCCAAACCTGGTATATCCATTGAATAGTACGATATCATGTCCCCCCTCTGATCACCATCCGAGAGTATGTCGATGCCGTGCTTTAGCTGCAGTTCAATGGAAGCACCTATCGCCTTGTCTATGTTCAGGTTAAGGCGGGGAAAACCGCCGACCAATGCCCTTGTGATTCTCATTTGGAGATGCAATGGAAATGTGTGATTAATCTTTTTCGATGACGCTAGTTCATTAACCAACTAGAGGAGTCTCCGAGGGTCTTTTCGCCTCTACTTTCCGTGCCTTCCCGATATGTCGAGCTATCGATAGTCACCGAGTTCGAATATTCAATTTCTGTACGTCGCCGAGACCAGTCAGTATTTTCAGTGGGTTCGAATCCCACCGAGCCCGCCACCTCTCAGGAAAAAGCCTTATCTCCTGCTGAGGAGATGACTGGAGCGTGGAACTACGGATGGAAATTTAATAGACATTCTCATGATCATCTCTGCCCTTGCATTCTACATCTTTCTAATTGCAGTCTTTATCATAAGGGCGCAAGGACGAGAGAATCTCGAACTGAGGCTTGTATATCCATTCAGTGCTCTTTTGTTTCCTTTCATAGTGCTCTGGATTATCAACCTGGTTGACGGCGCTGATTTGGGACGCTTAATATCCGGCGCACCTATCATCGGGTTCTTGGCCTACGATTTCTGGTATAGAGCGCTCACAAAGAAGAAACCGCAGCATCACCCAGAGCGTTGGCCGATTGGCCTTATTGTCTATTTGTTGCTGCTGCAGATTGGCAGCATCGCATTGAATTGGTATGCGTACCTCGTTTCGAAATTGTACGGCAATATTGTCCTGACAGGGTATTTCCTCTTCATGGGGGCGTATGGGTACTATCAGTATCGGTACAACAGGGAGAAGAGAATTCAGTAATCCCTAATCGGGAAAAAGCCTTATCTCCTGATGAATCGATGATTGACTGAGGAAAGGAAATGGCAGGTTATCAAGGTCCTACACCGCTGCCTAATGTCACTCAAGAAGAGTATAGACCAACGGATAAAAGAAGTGAAAGAAAGAAAAGTGGGCCAGTCGGCAAGATTATTTCAACAATAATTGCGGTTTTAATTATCATACTCTTTTGGGCTTATCTCTCAAGTCCCTTATTATCACCATTTTCAACCGTCCATGATTCGGATGGAGACGGGCATGCTGATTATTACGATAATTTCCCGAATGATTCCAACTTCTGGCGCCATAGTCTTTATAACTTATCGATTGATGAAAGCAGTACTCAATACTCATGGATATTGACTGTCTCATTGGCTGACGGTCGTGCAATGAAATTATCAGAAATTGGAATCTTAATTAATGATACCGAAGGACATACTATACTACCATTTGTGGTATTGAGCAACCTGATTTCCGATTCAAATTATAATGGGATTACCTTCGTCGATTCGATTAATGGTTTTTTCAATAGCGGCGATCAATTCATACTTGATAAATCAATATATCAATCCGGCTCAATCCTGAGAATTATATATGCCCATACTCTATATGAAGCATATTCAACGACAATATGATAGAAATGGAACTGAAATCGATTGGATTTTAGGAAATTGATTGAAAGGGGTTTTCAAGGAGCTTGTAGCCCATCCTTTCTGTACCTTCCTGAGATGCGATATTTATGCCTTCATGTACTTTTTTCGTCCGAGCCAGTGAAATAAGTGGGTTCAAATCCCGCAGAGCTCATTCATTTTGCTAGGGGGGATTAGAAAAACTAATGATGCATGGGCGAAATGACTCCACGTCTCATATGCTCGGAAAGTTGAGCGCGATCACCGCGATGGAGAAAATCCTCAGGGAAAGATATTCGCCGGTCTCCCGTGACGAGGAAGAGAACTTGAGCGATGCAATCGAGTCGCTCCTCGCGCGGATAAACGACAGGAGGAAAACGACGCAGTCGATCCTCGATGAGACCATGAGGATGATCCACAGATCCTTCGATTTCCAGTACATCTCAATCTTGCTCAGGGACAATGACGGCATTTATAGGTACAAAGTTGCAACTGGCGTATCTGACATATCGAAGAAGACGCTTCTCTCGATATGCCTCTCCGAGGCGGACCTCCTCGACCAATCAACGTACCCAAGCACATCAATCTCCAATATCACGAAGTTCTTCATGTCCGAGAACGAGCCGTATAGGCCCGGCGAGGAAATGGCCTTCTCCAGACCGAAGATGCTGTCGCGGATTAGGGAATCCCCTGACGACATGCTCGAGGGGGACTTCATTGAATTCTTCTTTAGGAACCGCTCAAATAAGATCATCGGCTTCATCGAGGCCGCCGACTCGAGAAACGGCAAACTTCCGAAGAGGGGGACGATCATATGGCTAGAGCTGATTGCCACGCTCCTGGGAGCTATCCTCTGTGACCGCCTGGAGGGTTGAAATGGCCAAAAAGACCAAGGACTACAACCAGGAGCGCTTCCTGCTCGCATTGTATTCCCAAGCCAACAGGACCCCGCGCGAAGAGTCGATTAACGAGATCAGGAAGTTCGTCGAGAAATGTATGAAGCTGGATGCGCAAAGAAAGACCGTCCTCGACGAGGCGATCAGAACAATCCTCCGGATGACCGAATTCAAAGAGATAGCCATCAGTGCTAAGGATATTGATGGGAACTTTAGGTTCCTGGCTATGAGCGGGTTCAAGAAGGAAGCGGAGGCAGCAATGAGGGCGATCGTGTATACGCCCGCTGACTTGATGGATCATATCACATTCCCCGCCCATAGGATCGGGATGGTCAGTGAGTATTGCATTTCGGAGATGAACCCCTACAAGCCGGGGGAGGAGGCGACATACAACGAGCCACAACTTATCGGGAAACCGAGGAGTGCCCCTGACGACATGATGGAAGGTGACTACATCGACATATACATGGATGGACCAGACAAGAGGCACATTGGCTGGATAGAGCTCTCGCAGACAAAAACCGGGAAGCTCCCGTCTCGAGAGACGATAGTCTGGCTGGAGTTGTTCGTCTCATGCCTTTCGATTATCCTGCTGAATCTTCCCGCCGGCGCGAGCGCCTAGTGTCGAGACGACTGGCGGATTCATCCTATTGCGAGCATCGTGGGAAGATGCTCTAATAGATAGGAAGGAATTAGAAAAAGCCTTATCTCCTGCTGAAATTATATCTGTATTTGGATTGAGCTATGGTGGACGAGAAAGTAGAAAGGGAGATGCATCTACTTGCAACAGCACCTCTTGCTGCAAAATGGATAGAGGAGAACAGAAAATTCGACGAGAAGGATATAGAGAATTATTCGAAATTATATCCCTTTCAATTTGAATGGACGACCAAAGCGAATTTTGAAGAGATAATCGAATTGCTGTCTAGATACCGAACCAGTCCCATGTATAGCAAACACATAGAGAAGGTTCTTTCCCCAGCTGGATTGAAGTGGCTCGAAGAGACATTATCAACCTTGAAGCAGGCAGTAGAGAAGAAGTAATTGCTAGAACCCCCACCTTTACGGGCATCACGCTGAGAGACGATATTGGCTATCCTCGATAGAGCGCCTTATGCGATTATCTGGGGGTTTCTATGCGTTAATCGCAACAGGGGGCGGGCGCGCATATGCGTGCGTATGCCCGCGTAATTGGCTCGAATAGAGAAGCTTTAAGCCCTATCGCTTCGGTGAGGATTTGGGGATTTGGAATGCCGGGTGGATTCGGGGACCTTCCAAGGATTAATTATCTTCGAGACGCGGAAGCACAAGGAGAGGCGAGATTATCTCAGTCGAAAATTCTAAGTCAAACGGACCGCAAGGAGAATGTCGAGGAGTCAGAAAAAAGGGCGAAATGGAGAGTCAATATTCTTGCTCTAGTTGGTGTAGCAATCGGAATAGTAGCGATTTTTAGTGCATGGATAAGATGGATATTTGGAGATTACAACTTGATTAACATTTTGAATGAAGCCGCAGAACCAGAATATGCATTAATGTTCATGGGATGCTTTGTATTCTTAATAGGTACATTGTTTGCTATTTTCATTCCGATGGGTGGAATAATTCAATTGGTGGGCATTCCAATGTTCATTATTGGATTCATATCTTATGCAGAAGGAAGATTTCCTTCTGGCATTGGACCTTATCTTGGGATTGCATCAGCAATCATATTGGTTATCAGTATAATCAAACCAATCGGACTCAATTATAAGCCACCAATTGAACTAAAAGGCAGATTATTGACTTTCAGCAAAGCTCCTGAGCCATTGCCTTCTCCAGATGAGATACCCCAAAGTCCTCTATCTAAGGAATCAACGCCTCAAAAGTCATCGATCTCAAAGGATGATGGACTCAAGATAGTGCTTCATTGCTCTCAATGTGGGAAACCGACCGATGGAGGCGCATTCTGCAAGCACTGTGGAGCGAAGCTCGGGTGAAGAAAAAGCCTTATCTCCTGAAGAGAGAATGACTGGGCGAGGAAAATGGAAGAAGAAAAGAGAGCAAATTGGCATAAAGCCAAATGGGTAGCACTTTTGGCATTGGTCATAGTTGTGATACTTTTCCTTTTCTGTCTATTCTATTTTGGTTCTCGTGTGTAATCCTCCCAAAGAAAAAGCCTTATCTCCTGCTGAAAAAAGAAAAGACCATAGAGGAGGAAAAGCAAGGGGTTTGGGAAATTCGGGACGAAAGGTTACTTCTTCGATCGCTTCGGCTTCTTGGGTTCGGCGACCCTAATATCACTGGCTTCTCTCAGCAATGTTGCTTCACCTGTACCAGGCAGGAAGAAGTCCTGCTGCTCCGTCAACAATTGGAAGCCGACCTTGTCTTTCCAGTTGCGCCAGGTGTCGAAATCACCATACTTATTAATCTCCCATATATCAGTGACGTCATACCGACCAAAGCCCAAAACAGATCCATAAGTCCCCAGATACTTCCATCCTGAGGGCGCATGGTCCTGTATGCCCTTCTTGTTCTTCTTCACCCAAGCGAAGTATTCGCTAATTCGTCCTTCTTTCACATTGCTGCTTATCAAATATAACATTATTCCCTCCGTTTTCATTCATCGAGTCTTTAATAGATAACCTTTCGTGTCTTTCCGAATCTGTATCGGTCGAGAACAGGATATCGAGAACTCGCTTTGAAAAGCCCATAGGAAAAAAGCCTTGAAAGGGGTTTTGAGCCGAAGATTCAATAACGGCTGATTGACGGAATCTTTCTGTTTACTGGCATACTCAAGGTTCAAATCCCATTCGGTCCACTCCTTTCCAGAAGAAGCCTTATCTCCTGCAGGGCAATATTTGATTGCGAGGGCTGGTTAAGGAAATGGACAAATACGTATGTAAATACATTTTTTGCAGATATGTATACGACCCAGCTAAGGGAGATCCAGATAACGGCGTTCAGCCGGGAACTGCATTTGAAGATTTGCCGGACAATTGGGTGTGTCCGAAATGCGGCGCATCAAAAGACAAGTTCGAGAAAGTCTGAATTGCATGTTCTCTTGGAATATCTAATATCTCAGGAAAAAGCCTTATTCTAAATCAAAGATTCCCGAATGAGTCAAGATGCCAGAACCTCCCAGTAATTTTTCAGATAAGTCAGATAGCTCCAGGAAGATCATACGATTTTTCTGGGTTTCTGCTGGAACTTTCTTTCTCGCGCTCGGAATAGTAGGAATTTTATTACCAGTCTTACCAACTACACCCTTCTTACTCTTGGCCGCAGCCTGCTATCTCAAAGGTTCAAAAAGAATGTACAAATGGCTTCTTACAAACAAATTGTTCGGGAGATATTTGAGCGATTACCGAGAAAAAAGAGGATTATCAGTTAGAGCAAAAATTGTGACTATTGTTTTCCTTTGGACAGCAATCTCAGCGACAGCCTTTCTTGCCATTGACGATTTCATAATAAGAATAATCCTCTTTATTGTGGCAATTGCCGTAACATTGCATATCCTGACAATCAAGACGAAAAAATCGATTGAGATATCATAAATTGGTATTCTAGATAAACAAGAACTCAACTTGTGGCTTTCTTTGGCAATTCTCCACTCCTGATGAGTCTCTTGCCAAGGACACAAATGACGAAGATTCCGAGGCTGACCAACACAATTGCCCCGCCAGTTGCAACATCGTAGACAAATGACAAGACCAACCCGGCGATTACGGAAATCATGCTGGCAATTATGCTGATTGTAACGGTTTCCTTGAAAGATCTTGAAAGTTGAAGAGAAGCCGCCGCAGGGATTATCAACAGAGAAGATACAAGAAGCGTTCCAACGATTTTGATGGATACTATCACGGCAAATGCGACGACGACATTGAATATGATGTCAAGAGGGATTGTCGGAACCTCAGATAGCCTCGCACCCTGTTCGTCAAAGGTCATGTGCATGAGTTCCTTGAAGAAGATGCCGACGAAGGTCAGGACGACCCCTGTCAAAATAATAATCAATATGAGATCATCCGTTGAGACGGTAAGGATTGATCCGAACAGATACGAGAAGAGATCTATGCTGAAGCCCCCCTTCACACTGGCTAAGACCGCTCCCAAGGCAAGGCCGAAGGAGAACAGGATGCCTATCGCGGTCTCGGAGTAGACGATTTTCTTTCTCTGCAGATAGCTTATCGCCAATATCCCTAGAAGCGACAACACGAGAGCAGAAAATAATGGATATATTGCAAAGAACAGCCCAACCGCGATTCCTCCGAATGAGAGATGGGCTATCCCCTCCCCGATCAAGGAGGATCTTCGCAAAACCATGAACACTCCGAGGATCGAGCACAGGAGAGCGGCGCAAACACCGCCGATGAACGCTCTCTGGATGAAGGGATAATCGAACATTGATAAAATGGTAGCCGCATCAACCATCAGATTCCTCCAAATTCGGCTTGCACTCCTCCGGGGCATGATGGACGACGAAAGTGAAGTGTTCGCCATATGCGTCTCTAAGCAGCGGTGTAGGATCAGATGTTGGGGTTATATCCATCAGGCTGACCTCTCTGTTAACAACCGCAAGCTTGTTCGCCTGGCACATCACACCCGATATGTCATGTGATACCGTCATGACAGTGATGTCCCTCTCGCTTTTCAGTTTCTGTAGGAGGTCGATGAAGCGGTCCTGTATGCAGACATCTAATCCAGTGGTCGCCTCGTCAAGAATCAGCAGTTCTGGGTTATGCACGATAGCCTTTGCGATGAACACCCGCTGTTTCTGTCCTCCAGACAGGGCGCTGATCTTCTTCTTTCTCACATCCATTATTTCTACAAGTTCCAAGGCCGACAGGATGGCTTTCTTATCACCATGCGTCAGGCGCTTTCCGAGTTTCTTTCTTGAAATGCACCCGAGTGCAACAATCTCCTCGACAGTCGCAGGAAAGACAGGGTCGAATTGAATCGCATGCTGGGAGACGTGCCCGATTTTCTTGAAGGCTCTGAATTTCGTATGGTCTTCCCCGAATATTCTAATGGAGCCGGAAGCGATCTTTACATTCCCTAGAATCGCGTTGAGAAGAGTCGTCTTGCCGCCGCCGTTAGGGCCAACTATGCCAATCACATCCCCTCTGAGAACATCAAGTGAAACATTGTCGAGGACGGTGTTCCCGTTGAATCTCACCGTCACGTCTTCCATCTCGATTATTTTCTCTGCCATGGAAATCTCTTCTTATTGCACTTCAAGTCCTATTCTGAGGTTCTCAAGATTCTCGTACATTATTTCGAAATAATCCATGTTTGCGTGTATTCCCGAGCGGCCGTGCACGCCATCCAGCACAAGGATCTCAGCGCCGGTCTCATCTGCAATTGTCTCTATTATCGCGTCAGAATAAGTCGGCTCGGAAAATACATATCCCAATCCGAATTCCTCCACTTTCTGCGCCAGATTCAGCAAATCCTGTGCGCTCGGCATCTCCTCCGCGGAAATTCCTACCGCCGCATAGGCCTCGAACCCGTATCTATTTGCAAGATAGCCAAACCCCTCGTGTGTGGTTATGATCGCATTCTTGGTTCTGTTTGAAAGCCCGGAAAGGAATTCATTGTGGAGTCCATTGAGCCTTGATTTCAATGAATTCGCATTCGCCTCATAATAACTCGCATTCGCAGAATCCTCCTCTTTGAATCCTGCCAATATGTTGTCGACCTGTATTTTTGCGTTCAATGGATCGAGCCAGAAATGTGGGTCCTCGATGCCAAACTCAGATGATATTTCGACTATGTTCTTGCTCGTGTCGACAATTGTTACATTTTCCTCCAATAGGGGAAGGAAATCTTCTACCCAAGGTTCGAATCCTCCACCGTTGAAAATGAACACGTCAGAGGTGCCCACCTCGATGATGTCCGAAGGTGTTGGCTCCCATGAGTGCGGCTCAGCGTTGTCCGGTATGAGCATATTCACCTCGGCTCGATCGCCGCCAATTTCCGAAGCGAAAAACCAGAGCGGATAGAAGCTTGTCATGACCGCAAGTCTGTTGTTTTGCGTTTGCGTAGGTATGGAGAAATTAATTGCCAAATAGCTGAGAAGCAAGGCCAAAGCTATCACAATGACTATTGTAATTTTACCGATATTACCTACGGTCGATATGCCCATCTGGTCTTCTCATTGTTATTAAGAAATATATCTATTCCTATTAACATTTGGGAAACACTTTATAATATGGTTAATAACTGTTATTGCTGGATTGGTTCACATGCCGGTAGTCAGCATCTCGCTAACTGATAAGAATTTGACTGTGCTGGACAAGATACGGAAGGATCTCGGTCTTGCGGGCAGGAGCGAGGCAGTGCGCGTCTGTCTGCGCTCTGCGGAGGCAGAGGCGAAAGAGCGCGATGCTATTTCCGGCGAGGTTGAGGGTGTCATGATTGTTATCCACCGGGCGGAGGATGGTACCGATATCGACGAATCGAGGCATGATTTCCAGGAAATCATCCGGACGCAGGTGCACTCACACCTCAAGAACGGGAAATGCCTCGATGTCTTCATTGTCCGTGGTCTTGGAGAAAAAGTAAAGACCATGTTAGTTGAATTTCAAAAAGATGAAGGACTCGAATATATCAAATTCCTGCAGTCATGAGGTGGGATATTGTTCGATTGGATTGCTCTGATTGTATTCATCGTAATCTGCTATGCTGCATCGGCCGTTGGAGCGATATTTACTACGAAAAATCTCGATGTGTGGTATGATTCTCTCAGAAAACCATCCTGGACTCCGCCTGGAGGACTGATCGGCACAATATGGTTCATCCTCTACACTCTTATGGCGATTGCAGCAGCAATCGTCTGGTCGTCAGGCGATTTTGAGCAGATATCCATTCCCATCATATTATTCGCGATACAGCTCGCCTTGAATGTTATCTGGTCATTGCTCTTCTTCGCAAAGCAGGATTTGAAGGGCGCGTTCGTTGAGGTCGTAATATTCTGGATGTTCATTCTCGCAACAATGATCGCCTTCTTTACGGTCAATGTGCTCGCCGGCATCCTTTTCATTCCGTATCTCACATGGGTCTCGATCGCTTCATATTTGAATTACACAGTATGGAGAATGAATCCGGCTGCCCCCAAAGGTTGAATCTTCGAATGGATAATTGACGGGAGAAAATGACAATCAGATGTGCCAAATGCGGGACCGATAATCCCGCTAGATCTGCATCCTGCAGGAACTGCGGCAAGTCCTTCTATTATCCTGGGCTATCTTCGTCCGATGTCCCAAAGAAGATTGCCATTAAGCGATGCAGGCGCTGCGGCGGCTCCGGGGATCCTGATGATTCCTTTTGTCCTGCCTGCGGCGAACGATATGATTAAGATTTCCTGTCCAGCGCAGTTGCGAATTAATAAATATCCTCCTGTTCTATCGAGTGAATGACCCGAATGCGCCTGATCGGCGTATGATCGGATATCTACAGATTAGGAATCGGAGTGATTGGAAATGAGCTGGGGTTTGCAGAATCGTCTTTCAAGATTTGTCAGGCCGAGGACAGGACATACGGTTATGCTCGCGGTCGATCACGGATATTTCCTCGGACCGACCTCGCGGTTGGAGAAACCAAAAGAGACCATTATGCCACTTGTTCCGTACGCAGATACCGTCATGCTTACGAGAGGAGTGCTCAGGAAATGCATTGATGCGGCGACGGATGTCCCGGTAGTGCTTCGCGTCTCCGGAGGAACCAGCATCGTTGGCCCTGACCTCTCGAATGAGGGGCTGATCACCACGGTGGATGATGCTCTCCGTTTGAACGCCTGCGGCGTGGCTCTTTCAATATTCGTCGGCACTTCTCACGAGCATCAGACGCTTCTAAACCTCGCGAAGCTTGTGGACGAAGGGGAGGAAAAAGGAATGCCTGTAGTCGCGGTCACGGCTGTCGGCAAGGAGCTGGGCAAGAGGGATGCAAGATATCTCAGCCTCTGCTGCAGAATCGCCGCGGAGATCGGCGCGCATATCGTGAAGACTTATTATTGCGATGATTTCGAAAAAGTCGTCGAGAGCTGTCCTTCACCGATAGTCGTCGCTGGAGGGCCGAAGATACCGGAGAAGAAAGCTTTGGAATTGACTGCCGATTCCATGCAAGCAGGAGCGATAGGCGTCGATATGGGCAGAAATATTTGGCAGTCGGACAACCCTATAGCAATGATCAAGGCTGTGCGGGCGATTGTGCATAATGACGTTAATACCAAGGAAGCCTGGGGAGTCTATGAGGAGAATGCCAAGCCGCGAAGGAAAAAGAGGAAGTGAATCCCGGAGCTGTGGTCTCCTTGCGCGTTGCGATGTATTACCGCAACAGTGACGTCCGTCTGGAAGAGATGCCCAAGCCCGAGATTGGTCTTGGAGAGATTCTCGTCAAGGTCATGGCGTCCGGAATATGTGGCAGCGATGTCATGGAATGGTATCGGATCAAGAAGGCCCCGTTGGTTCTCGGTCATGAGATAGCCGGGGACATAGTCGAGGTCGGCAAGGAAGTCAAGGATTGGAAAGTCGGTGACAGAGTCGTCGTCACGCACCATGTGCCTTGCAACACCTGTAAATATTGCATGACCGACCATCATTCCGTCTGCCAGATGTTGAGGACGACCAATTTCTATCCCGGCGGCTTCTCGGAGTTCGTCAGGATTCCCGCAATAAATCTTGCGCACGGCACATTCCTGCTGCCCGACAATGTGACCTATGAGCAGGGATCGTTCGTGGAGCCGCTTGCCTGTGTGGTCAGAAGCATGCGCAATTCATCATTGAGAGCTGGTCAAACGGTGCTAATTCTCGGGGCGGGAATCGCAGGCATCCTTAATCTAAAAATGGCAAAAATGCTGGGTGCTAGTAAAATTATTGTAACTGATATTTCGGACAAGCGAAGGGAGTTCGCATTGAAGTTCGGTGCCGACATCGTTCTTGACGCCCTCGAGGACATACCAAGAAAAACGAGGGACCTGCTCGGCTCTGAGGGGGCGGACCATGTCATCATCTGTACGGGAGCCCTTCCTGCCTTTGATCAGGGAATAAGGTCCGTTGATAGAGGAGGAACCGTGATGTTCTTTGCCTGTCCCAAGCCCGATGAGCCTGTCTACCTTAATGTGAACGATCTATGGAGGAATGAGGTCAAATTGATGACATCATATGCGGGTGCTCCTCGCGATTTAAAGGAAGCTCTCGAAATAATAGCATCTCGAAAAATCATTGTCGAAGACATGATAACGCATAGATTGCCTCTTGCGGAAACTCAGAAAGGCTTTCAGCTTGTGGCTCAGGGCGGCGATTCACTCAAGGTCATAATTGAGCCGCAGAAGTAGCCCACTATCTTTTTCGACCCAGGGATACTCATAAATACATGAAGATGTGTAGTCGAATTGGCGATTATCCGAGAGGGTTTTCGTAAATAAATAGGAGATAAGAAGAAAATGAATGACCAACCCTATAGGGGTGGTCGTAGATATGACTCGCCACGGGAGATGCACAAGATAACGTGCTCTGACTGTGGAGCCGAGGCCGAGGTCCCCTTCAAGCCTGCCGATGGGAGACCAGTCTACTGCCGCCAGTGCTATGAGAAGCACAGGCCCCCACGAAGAAACAGGTTCTGAAGCGTCTGTTTTCAGTAACTATAGAAAACGAATTAAGTTTTTTTAATTTTTTTATTTTGCGTCAGCTTGAGCGCTGATCTCGGAGTCGTCCAATGCGAGCCGTGAGGATCCGCGGTCGACGGATTCAGGTATCAGTCGTCTGAGGTAGAGATATCCTATCGTCGCCGGCACGCATATTGCGCCTATCACAACCCATGTCAGGTTAGGTACAGGCAGTATGTCCATCAACGACATCCCTACAAGCATCCCCAATCCTTCTCCCATTCCGAGGATGACGCCTGAGAAACCCATATACGTCCCTCTCAGATTGACCGGTGCGAGATCTGCGATGACCGCTCCGTATATTGCCGCATGGAATAGCTCACCGATCGTAAGGACCACAGTTGCTGCGATCAGCCATGAATAATCCGGCGCGAAGAAGATCATGAACATGGCCAGACATATTATTCCTTGGCCTATCGTCAATGCTGTTGTCCGACGCAACTTTATCGCCTGCCCTGTCGCAGGGATTTGCAGGACGACGACCATGCCCGCATTGATGGCGAACAGCATCGCGAACATGCTCTCTGTCACCCCCATCTGAGTGTATGCGTAGACGGGCAGAGTCGTGAAGAATTGCGCGAACGCGAAGAATGTCAGGCCTATCAATATGCAGAGCGTGAGGAACGGCCTGTCATGAACGACTTTCTTCATGTCGCTGTATGAGAATTTCTCTGTGATTTTCACTCCGAGAGTCTCTCTGGTCCTGAACAATATCAGGACTGCAGCGCATGCGACAACCACCCCGGATATTACGAACATCATCCTGAAACCGAGTCCGATTATGAGCACGCTGCCTATCAGTGGGCCAATCACCGTGCCTAAGTTGAATGCGATTCTAATGAGACTATAAGCCTGCGGTCGCTTGTTCTGGGGGACCAAATCCGCCATCATCGCGTTGGCTGCAGGCATGTACATCATCCCGACAGCTCCCTCTGTTAGAGCAATCGCTATGAATCCCCAAAAATTCGACATTGCTGCCCACAATGAGATGAGCAAAGCCTCTCCAGCCAGGCTGATGATCATTATCTTCTTTCTTCCGAACTTGTCGGCCCAGGCACCTGCCACGATGCCGAAAAATGTCCCTGTCACCATGTAGCTCATCATGATGATGCCGGTCAGTGTCTCCCCGAGCTGCATCTCCGCAGCAAGATAGATTGCTAAGAACGGGAAGACCACTCCGAAGCCGAAGGAGGATATCACTGCGGCTGTGAAGATCGTCCAGACTTGCCGGTCGAATTGATACTTTCCCATTCTCAGTCCAAATGGCATATTGCTGGCACCTGAAGACTCTGGGATGATATTATCTCTGCAGCGACAATATCATCTGTTGAAGAATAGTTCTCCCGCTCTTGAAAGCACTCTGGCGTTCTCAGCATATTCTTGTGCCAGCAGTTCGGCAACGTTCGGGTCTATCCCCGAATCTGCAAGTCCGCGTCTGAATTTTCGCACCGCCCTCTTAGAGGTCTGCTTGAACCGCAAATAGGCACCGACAAGCCCGAAGGACATTCTGGGTATGCTGAGGATCATGACGGGGGCTATCCTCAGGATCTCTTCTTTTTCTTTGGCGTCCATTGTCATTACCCCAGAATTATGTTTCAGTCATGCTTTTCCTGATTTTTTCCCGCGGAGATTGCCGAAGATATCATGCCGCCAAGGCTGAAACTGGACATGTACTGTCTCGTCAGCTCATACGCCTGTTCCTTGGTCATTCCCGCATCGAGAAGCCCCTTGTAGAATTGGGCTACCGCCTTGCCGAGTTGATCCGCGTTCTCAGGGTTGTAAAGTACTTTGCCTATCGCCTCTAGCAACTTAGGTATCTCTGTCGATACGGTGTTCAAGATATTCTTCAACTCCTCTGCGTCGGGCATCTTTTCATCTGACATTTTTCATCACCTTCCTTTCGGATTTCTGTGTTTGAGGAATATGCTTGGTCACAGAATAATTAAAAAGTGGTCACTTGTGACCATCTGTGACCATTCGAAATCTACTTTTTTCTTAAACCCAGGAGAGAATACCAGCGATTGATCAGATCCTCGGATATCGTGTATGAAGACTGTTTCCCTGATTCCATTTTCCTGACAACTCCGATCTTTACGAGCTCATTGACCTTCTCTCGCACAATTCTTCTTGAGGCGGTTCCCCTCCTCAGCTTCAATTCTCTTGTGATATCGGACAAATTCAATACTTTATTCTCCTTTTCCGATTTGTCAAGCAATATTTTGATGATCTCCTTGGAGATAGGGTCTTTGATCTCAGGGACAGCCATTTCTACCGAGATGCTGCCATGTTTCGCGTATAACTCCATTATGCGGAAATACCTGATCGAGATTTCTCTCAACATCTCCATATACTGGCCGACTTCGCCATAGCCGCCCTTGATTTTGGCGACAACTTCTTCAAGCTCGGCGAGCTTCTTAGCGACATCCTCGGTTTCCTTTGGAGACTGAGCAGACATTGCCAAACCTTTGACCTGATACAAACTCGTTCAATGATATTATTTTCTAGAAGCCTTCGAATAAAGGTTATCATTATTATTTATGAGATTAATACTGGCAAAAGGTGAAATTTTGAGCCTAAAAGTCGATATACTGGACAAAATAGCTGCGCTCATAACCGCAGCATTCGGTCTAGTGGCAGCTTTGGCTTGGAACAGCGCGATTCAAACGATTTTCGCCACCTACTTCCCGCCTGACACAAATGGTGTTATAGGACCGTTGGTCTACGCGATATTCGTTACGATAATCGCGGTAATTATGACCATTTGGATAGCCAGAGTTTTCGCTAAAGCAAAGAAAAAGGATGAAGCCGAAGCCAAAAAGGCTTAAATCGCTTCTTTGAAACCCCTTATAGATTTTTTCTAATCTTCGATTCTGTTAGAGTCTCTCTTTTATTGAGAAAAATATATTGCCGGAATGACGATAACCTGACTCTGTGGACATATTCACACAGGGAGACATATACGGACTGATCGGCGTCTACGGTTACGTGATTTTTGTCATATTATTCGCCAGAATCATGCACGATTATGTCAAGAATTCTAGAAAGATTGTGCATATACTGACCGGCGGTATCGTCTTCTTCTGGTGGCTATTCGACACTGACTGGGTCATGGCGGGCCTTGCAGCTTTTCCGTTCATTCCAATCCTGCTTTTCACATCCCCCGCCTCTCCAATCAAGGGCCTTAGAGAATCATCGGTCGGGGATATCACCTCCAGGGGACACCCCTACGGATTAGTCATGTACGCAATATCTTGGACGATAATCGCCTATTTCCTCTTCAACGATCTTTTCGCAGCGTCGATTGCGATTGCAAGCATGTCGTTCGGGGATGGGATGGGGGATCTCATCGGCAGGAAATTCGGAAAGCTGGAATATGTTCCTCATAGAACGGTCGAAGGCAGCATCGCGGTCTTTGCCGCCACCACGATTTCAATTATTATCATCGGATGGTTCTATTTCGATATGATCGGTTATACTGGCGGGACAATTCCTGAGATGATGCCTCTATTTGCGGTAGGGATTGGCGGTTTCGTAACCTGTCTCGAGGCGATAACTCCCGGGAAAATTGATAATTTAGTCATTCCTCTTGTTGTCGCAGGCTTCCTTCACACTTTAGGTGTCTGATTCAATATACGATTGAATTAGGATTTCAGCGTATGTCCGATCAATTCTCGTTCGCGAAGGATTCTCTCGACTTCATTGAACGGTTCTTCGCCTTCTATGCTATTATTGATTGTTACCCATTCATCGGAAATGAGCGATTTCGCCACTTTTCTTACATCCATCAATTTCTCGAGTGTTTCGAACATTTCTCTCCTGTGATCACGAGCCTCTATTCGCCTCAGCGCGATTTCCGGTTCTATATCGATGAAAAAGGCTATGTCCGGAAAAGGCAACAGTTTTCTAAAAAATCTATAACCGTAAGGTGCCAGAGCCTTTGGCAGATAAGCAGTTCCGAGAAGATATCTGACAAATATGATTGTCTCTCTATTCCCCCTTTTCAGCATGCGTGTAGATAATATTACATCCGAAGTGTAGAACAGAGTTGCAATCAACCTTGAGATTTTATCAGATTCTGTCAAGGCTCTTTTTGTTATTCTTCCAAGCAATCTTTTAGAAGGATGAGAAATGATTATTGCGCTTCCATCATTTCTTTCGATCAGAGATTTGATTCTAAATGCATGAGTATCTTTGCCGCATCCATCCAAACCATCTACGACAATGAATTTCATCATCGATGAAGAACTCATTGAGATGTCATGCAAAATGTCTGTATTAAAAGAAATCGCTGGTGGCAGTAGAATCAAGCCTCTTTTCTCAGGCGCTTCGTGTAATATCGTATCTCCTGCTCATCATTATACCCAAGCTTCTCGAAAAGCCTCTTGCTTTCAAGTTTTTCGTCCTCTATGAGTACACAAAAGACCTCGAAGCCCTTTTCCTTCAATATTTCCTCCGCTTTTTCTATTAGCTTTGTCGCGACCCCTTCTTTTTGATGCTCGGGCAGAACAGCGAGCCTGTTCAACCATCCCTTGCGGGCATCATGAGTTATCATGATGATGCCGACCAATCTGCCGTCTGCCTCCTCGCCGAGGATGATCACATTGCCAGAATTAAGTTGAGCCGCTATCTGCCCGCGACTGTCCCTTCCATTTCTGCGGATCGGCAAACCCGACTTTTCCCACACGGAGAGAATTTCGTCATAATCTTCAGAGGTCAATCTTCTAATTGTTATTCTCATCATCCCCCAGAGCCTCAATAGATGCTCTGCTTACCCGTGAATCCCTCAGCATCTATCCTTATTATCTCCACTTTTTCCACGGCATCCTTAGTTATCGCGTCTTTCCTGCACTGCTCAGGGTCATCATCCAGTTTATCAATCATGAGTTCGAGCGC
>Ga0224495_10001299_pt1 | contig 17740 bp, 12 predicted proteins | sample SF_Jul11_sed_USG_FD_168128 | JGI IMG/M metagenome (GOLD analysis project Ga0224495, IMG submission 168128) | Sediment microbial communities from San Francisco Bay, California, United States - SF_Jul11_sed_USGS_4_1 | ecosystem: Environmental > Aquatic > Marine > Sediment | place: USA: California... | reverse complement strand
TCCTTTGCGGTCTTTCCGCTATCCTCCAGCACATCGTGCAGCAGGCCCGCCATGATGATGGGCTCGGATGCTTTGGCAAGAAACAGCAACCGGGCTACTCCCAACGGATGTATGAGGTAGGGCACCTGGGTTCCCTTGCGGGTCTGGGCCCCGTGAGCCTTGTAGGCGAAGTCATAGGCGGCCCGGATGGTTTCCGGGAGAAGTTTTGATGCGTCGTTCATGGCTCTCCTTTTATGAGGTTGGGGTTGAAAGACAGGCTTCGGCTCATCCTACAAGAAAAGGGCCTCCGGGCGGCAAGGCCCCCCTTGCTACGCCCCACCGCCCGGCGCCCTGATGCGGCTACCCCCGGAAACCGATGGGCTTGTTGTCGGTCTTGCGGAAGCTGGCCTCGTGTTCCAGCGCGGCGATGAGGGCTTCCGGCGCGGGCGTATCGCCCAGCAGCACATCGGAGGCGAAACGCTGGCGCACGGCCCGCAGGTCACCGGGGTACAGGCCGGGCATCATTTCCAATCGCACCTGTTCGCGTTGATCCAGTTCGGCGAAGCCCAGCCAGTCGCGGAAGTAGTCCGTTACCGCCTGGGTGCGCACCTCCTTGCGAAGTCCCGCAAAGCCAATCTTGTGGGTGAAGCGGCGGCTGATGGCCTGGTCCAGGGAGTCCACCAGGTTCGTGCTGGCGATAAGCACGCCCGGATAGTTCTCGATCTGCTGCAGCAACTCGTTGGTCTGGGAGACTTCCCAGGAGCGCTGGGCCTTGTTGCGGTCGTAGGCCAGGGAATCGAACTCGTCCAGCAGCAGGATGCTGCCCTGGGCTGCGGCCTTGCGGAAGGCGTTGGCCATGTTTTTCTCCGACTCGCCGACCCACATGCTGAGCAGATCGCTCATGCGCTCCACTTGCAGGTTGCAGCCGGCCTGCCGGGCCAGGTACTTGGCCAGTTCGGTCTTGCCCGCGCCGGATGGGCCGTGGAACAGATACGTCAGCTGCTTGGGCGCGTCTTTGGCGTTTTGCTTGCGCTTCTCGTAGAACAGCTTCACCGAACGCTCCAGGCGATCCGCGTCCAGGTCTCCGTCCAGGTGCAGCAGGGCCGGGTCGTAATGCGAGTCCACCTCTCGCAACTTGGCCACGGGGCGCTTGCCCTGGTTGAACTCCTGCAGGCGCTCCAGCACGTGGTGCAGCACTTCCGTGGCGGGCTTCCGGGAACCCGTGGCGGCTTTCCAGGTCTGAAGCCCCTGGGCCACCAGCGCCGGACTCAACTCATAGGTGGTGATCATTTTCACCAACTCGTCCTGCGGAATGGCGAAGCGCTTGCCGAGACCCTCCAGGTGCTGCATCCACACCCGCGCCTTCACCTCCGGGGTCATCTCCGGAAAGCGCAGGGCGAAGCTGAAGCGGCGCCGGACGGCGGGGTGGATACCTTCCGTATCGTTCACAAGCCAGATCACAGGTATGGGATTTTCCACCAGGGCCTGGGTGAGCCAAGCCTTGGTGTCTTCACTCCCGGGGCGCATCCGCCGCCCCCCCAGGAACATCCCGAAGGAGAATTCGTCCGCCAACATGGATTCGGCTTCATCCACCACCAGCAGGGGCCGGGTTTCGCCCTGGCAGAGCCGCTGGAAGATGTCATAGGCCATCCGGCGCTGACTGGACTTCACGGTGTCTCCATCGTCCTCATCCTTGCGCAACACGGAGAACACCGAGCCCTCCGCCTGAATTCCTGCCAATCGGGCAAACTGGGTCTTGCCCAGACCGGGGCCGCCATGCAGCAGGATGTTGATTCCCTTCCGCCGTGTTTGCCAGGCTTCCTGCAGCAGGCTCATGGTGATGGCCAAGTCCCCGGCCAGATGCTCAAAGTCTTCCGGGTTCAGTTCAGGCTCAGGTTCGGGGGTGTAAAAGGATTCGATGATGCGATCAGGTTTCACCTTCTGAGAGGCCAGCACCTTCAGGATCAACTCCGTGGGCTGAATAAAACTGTGGCCTGAGGGCATCACATCCCGTTCTTCGATAATGCCCATTTTACGCAGGCGGGAATCATGGCTGATCCGGGTCTGCACCTGGTTGCGATTGAGACCGGTGAGTATGCTCACAAAGCGCGGCATATCCCGGCGCATCAGAATCAACGAGTTGTCGTCCAGTACCTCGTAGAGGAGGCCATCCACGCTGGCAAAGGCAATCAGCCGGAATATCTCCTGCTCCTGGGCATCCAGCTCAAAGATGCGTGAGACTTCCCGGATTTTGGCTTCCAGCGCAGGCAGACCGTTCCGTTTGGCAATGGTTGCCTTCGTTGCTTTTTCCAGTGCCGCATCAAGCCGGTTCAACATCTGCTGGGCCAGTCTGTCCGATTTGCCTCCTGTATTTTGGAGGCCCCCTCCCCTGCGGCGCCTCCAGTGCCGAGAGGGAAGTTCTTCTTCCAGGTTCTCCTGGGACTCGGCCAGAAAGGCGTTGTCCTGATCCGACTGAAGATCGGAGATGGCATTGGTGAACACCTCGTCCACCAGATACCCCGGCGGAAATGCCTTGTTGCGGATCAGAGCCAGCAGGTAGCGGGCGCGGTGGCTCAGTATCAGTTTCTCGTTGGCGTCCATGGCGTCCCTTTCAATAGGGTTTTTGAAGTACTCCGGGTCTTCTCAATACAAATAAGCCAGTGAGGAATGGCCGCTTCTGGCCAAACCTTCCTTCAACTCAGTGTGACTGCCTTTCCGGACATTTTGCGTCCTAGTTGCAAACAGTTAATTATTCACATTTGTCGGTAACGCCTTTATGGAAGCAGATATTCGTGTTTTTGCTTTTAAATTACACCGCAAGCCATATTTTCATGACAGGTGGACATATTGCGTCCTCGCTAATTATTATTCAGTTGCCATGATCCTAGGAACAGGATACGCATATGGCGGTCAGTTTAAGTCCATACACTTGGCATCCGCGGTGTTCATTCAGAAAGGAGGACTCCCCATGGCCCATGACAGATCCCCCCACGAAAGACGCGATGACATCCCTGGCGGCAGGCCGGATACCATGGCTACTCTCCAGCGGATGCTCATCATCATTCGGAAAATCCTCACGCGCGGGTTTGTGACCCGGAAAAGCATCGCGGAGGAGTTGCGTATTTCGGAGCGCACGGTGCGGCGCTACCTCAATACTCTGGACAGTGCGGGATTCAAGTTGCGGGAGGATGTGAATGGGAACTACACCGGGACATTGCAGCTACAGAAGGACTGGCAAAACAAAAATCCGCAGACGCTGTTGGCGCTTGAAGAGAAAGAATTGATGCGGCTTTATTTGATGCTCTCCGGGATTAGCCACTTGGGCACCCAGAAGGAGAAGAATGATCTTTGGGAGAAAATCCGGAATGGCCTGAGCCAGGAAAAGGTCAATCAAAAAAGCATTCAGACCATGACCAGCCAGTTCGACAAGGGCTTCAAGGGGTACGAAGACGACCAGGTCAAAAAGGTCATTACAGACCTGTTACTTTATATGTACAAACAGAAACGCGTCCAGGTGACCTACCGGCGACCTGATGGAAAAGAAAACAGCTTTGGCGTCGAACCCTATCAGTTATTTGAGTTTGACGGCGGCGTGTATGTGTTTTGCCATCTGCCCTATGCGGCCAGTGGGAACAATCGCATCTTGATTTTGGCAGTGGAGAGAATCAAAGCGGTGAAAGATCAAAAAGAAGAATTTGAAAAACAAGCGGATGTGGTCAACGAAATCGAGGAAAAGAAAAAACGAGCCTTCCGAATATTTGATGACGAAGAGGAAATATCCGTCAAGCTGCGCTTTGACAAGGAAGTGGCCTACTTCGCCGGAGAGCGCACCTGGCATAATACCCAGAAAACTACTTGGAACAAAAAGGACGGGTCTTTGACCCTCCAATTCAAAGCCAGCGGCAAGATCGAGATTATTCGCTGGATTCGCTCCTGGGGACCGTACTGCCAGGTGCTGTCCCCGCAGTCCCTGAAAGAGGAGATCAAGCAAGACTTGGAAAAAACCCTGGCGCGGTATTGACGACACTTTCCGAAGGTATATTCTCCATATTCGCACTGACCACAATCCCAGGGGGATACGCGACATGCCCAGGCTTTTTCCCGATCCCCTGCAACAGAACATGCGCAACACCCGCGCCATTCATGACTTCGCGCGGCGCTTTTATTCCGGGGCGGCTCAGAAGGCTGGCGGTGTTCCCGGCCGCCCGCCGGAGGTCATCGCCCTGGAAGAGGGGCAGCCGCTGGCCAAGGCCCTGGCCGGACAGCTCCAGCGGCTGATCCGCGAGGAGCAGGTGCCGCCGGAGCACATCGCCATACTCACCGGGCGCAAGCCCAAGACGCTGGGCCTAGACGCGCCGAACGTCCTGGGCGCCTTCGCCCTCACCGACGCGGAGCACCCGCAACCCGGCCGCGTCACCCTGGACACCATCCACCGCTTCAAAGGCCTCGACGCCCCCGTGGTGATCCTCACCGGACTGGAAGGCATCAACGCGGCCAACGCTAATACTCTCATATACGTGGGCATCACCCGCGCCCGGCAGCATCTGGTGGTGCTGGAAAAGCCGGAGGTGCTGAGCAAGTGGGGGTTGGCGGGGGTGGCTGAATCGGGAGGGACTCATTCTGTCCACGTCGTCGGTTAGGGTGGTGTCAGTGGGAGAGACTCCCCGCTGCATGATATGCCATCATTACCTGAACCGGAGGGGTCTATGTGGGTATTCCTGAACGACAGTTTTGTATCGCTGGTGGTTCACCGGGAGCAGCCCGGGATGCTGCTGATGCGCGCGCGCAAGGCGGGGGACATTGAGGCGCTGCTGCCTCAGGCAAAGGTGTGGCGCGACCCCCGCGCGGACTATCCTTTCCGCGCTGAGGTGTCTGCGGAGCATGCGGCGCTGGCACTGGCCGTGCGGGCGAACACCATCACCTACGACAATTTCAAGAACAGCGTGCGGGAGCACTCCCGGCATGACGCCTACATGGAGATCTGGGGCGTCATGAATCGCTGGGGGCACAAGATGACCCGTGGCGGAAACCACGGGCCGAACATCGAACACACCTTGGAATAGGGGAAACGAATGACCCAGTCCACGCACTTCCTGCTGGTGCCAGACCGGGCCGCCGCGCGCCGGGTGCGCCGCCTGGTGGCGGAACGCTTGCCGCGCCTGGGTGTGCGCGTGGGCACCTGGGGCGAACTGCTGGAAGCCCTGCGCGGGGCCTGCCTGCTGCCCAAGCCGCCGGAGGACTTCCGCGAGCGCGTGGCCCATGCGGCGGCCCAGGGCAAGGACGCCTTCTGGAGCGAGAGCTTCAAGACCGCGCCGGATGAGACCACGGCCGTGCTGGCGGGGGAACTTACCCGACTGCTGGAGAACCTGCCGCCTGGCGAGGACTTCGCACCGGATACCGAAGGCGAGATGGAGGGACGGGGACAGCGGCACCTGCTGGAACTGGTGGCACTGTCTGGGGCGATGGGGCCGGATCTCCGCAGCCGCATGCCCTCGCGGCTTGGCCTGGAGCACGACCTGTTGGCCGCGCCGCTGGAGCAGGCCCGCCCGCGCTTCACTATATATATAGTCTCCGACACGCTGCACCTCACCCCCATTCAGCAAGCGCTGGTGGCGCGATTGGAGTCCGCCCAGACGGAGGTGCCAGACCCTGCGCTGAGCCAAGGCCTGCGTGATGGGCTCACCTGGACGCCCGTCGCCAAGGCGCCGCCGTCCCTGGCCGCATTGCAGCGCCACCTGTTCGCCGCTGCGCCGGGAAAACCCGCGCCACTGGACGATGCCGTGCAGTGGGTGGCGGCCCGCGATCCCCTGGAGGAGGTGGAGGTCTGCGCGGGGATGATCCAGCAGGCTCTGGCCAAGGACAAGAAGCTGTCCCCTGCGGACATCGCGCTGCTGCTGCCGGAGGATGCCACCTACGCGCCCCTGGTGCGGGACGTCTTCGCCCGCTGTGGACTTCCCACCGCCGGTCTGGAGGTGAGTGCCGCTGCTGCCGACCTGGGCGCGGAGTGGGTGCGGGGCTTCCTGCTGGCCTGCCGCAAGCCCGCGCCCTACATGGCCGTGGCCGCGCTGCTCAGCCATCCCCTCATGCCCTGGGATGCCCGCATGGGTCACGACCTGGCCATGGCGGCCATGGGGGGCGAGCGGGAATACAAGGCATGGAACGACCTGCCCAAGCCGCAGAAAGACTTGCTGGCGGAAATCAGCCGCGGAGCCAGCACACCCGCCGTCCTGCGCATCGCGCTGGAAAAACTGGAGGCCGTGCTGCCCAGGTCGGGACGCGGTCAGGACGAGAACAAGGTGATGGCAGCCGCGGCCTCGCGTGCCCGGGTGGTGCTGGAGGCGGTGCACGCCGTGCTGGCCAAGCAAGCCGCGCTGGACTGGGGCGCGCTGCTGGACGCAGCCCGCGCCACGCCGGTGAGCGCCACCCAGGCCGGGCCGCTGACCCGCGAAGGCATCGCCGTTTTCAACGAGGGCGAGGAGCCTTGGCGGCCCGTGCGGCAGTTGTTCGTGCTGGGCTTCAACGAGGGACACTATCCCGCAGACATCCTGCCCTCCGCCATATTCAGCGAGGCTGATGTGGCGGGACTACGGCGCATGGGTCACGCCCTGCTCACGGCGGAGGAGCGGCAGGGGCGGCTGCGCGAGCGCTTCAGGCGCCACCTGTGCACGGCTTCCGAGCGCGCCACCTTCCTGCTCTCCCGCCGCGACCTGCTGGGCGAGGCGCTTCATCCCTCCGGCACGCTGGTGTTCATGCCGCCACTGTACGGCCTAGAGTCCATGAGTGATTTGCTCCAGGAACTGGATCGCACCGAGCACCGCGCCTGGGTTCATGGACTGGCCACGGTCAAACCCGGCAAGCCCAAGCCTCCCCGCGAACTGGAAATGAAGGATCTGGCGCTGAAGCGCGACCTGCTTGCGCTGGGCAAGGGGCATCAGTCTCCCAGTCGCCTGGATACCCTGATGACCTCCCCCCTGGGCTGGCTGCTAAACGCCCTGGGACTGGAACCCCGTGCCTGGGCGCCGGAAGAACTGGATGTGATGCTGCAAGGCACCCTGGCGCACCAGGTGTTCGAGCGCCTGTTTAACGGCAAGGATCCCATACCCGCCGCGAACACCATCGAACCCCGCGCCCGGCCCCTGCTGGAGGCGGGCATTCGCGAGCACACGCCGTTCCTGGACGCGCCGGAGTGGCGCGTGGAGCGCGAACTGCTGGAGTCGGAGATTGCACTGGCTGCCATTCAGTGGAGCGTGTTCCTGCAAGGGGTCCAGGCCACCATCCTGGCGGAAGAGGCCTGGCTCAACGGCCAGATGGAGGCCCCGGGTTCCATCGTGGTGCCGCTCAAAGGGCGCAGCGACCTGCTGTTCAAGTTGCCCGATGGCCGCCTGTACGTGGTGGACTACAAGAAGTCCTCCTCGTCCAAGCGCCGCAAACAAATGGAGAATGGCTACGATCTGCAGGCCAGCCTGTACCGGCTGATGCTGGAGACGGGGGATTACAGCGATGACCATGACACCAAGCTGCGCGAGGCGCTGAAAGGCCGCCCGGAGATCGGGGTGATGTACTACCTGATGAACGACCGGCAGACCCTGGCGGACACTGCGGGCTGGCTGCCCGACACCCTGGCCAGCGTGGCGGAAATGGACACGGATGTGTCCCAGGCCGCCCTGGCAAAACTCAACGAGCGCCTGATGGCCGTGAAGAAGGGCCGGGTGGAATTGAACCGCGAGGGCGACAAGAAAACCTGGGACAAACTGGGCGTGGGTTTCTACGCACCGGACGCGCACCCCCTGGTGGCGCTGTTTCAGCACGAAGATGAATCCGATGCCATTGAAAAGGAGGAGGCCGAATGACCCGCGCAAAGTCCGAGAAAAAGACCCTGCCCGCGCTGACGGTGATTCCTGCCGGTGCCGGTTCCGGCAAGACGCACGCCATCCAGACCAAACTGGGGACATGGGTGAAGGAGGGCCTGGTACGTTCGGAGCGCATCGTGGCGGTGACCTTCACCGAAGCCGCCGCCAGCGAGTTGCGCGAACGTATCCGCGCCCAGTTGGTGAGCGATGGCCGCATGGATGATGCGCTCAAGCTCAATCAGGCGCACATCTCAACCATCCACGGCTTCGGGCTGCGCCTGCTGGGCCAGTACGCCCTGGACGCCGGACTCAACCCCAGTCCCCGCAAGCTGGACGAGAACGAGGAACTTCTGCTTATCCGCCGCGCCCTGAGCAGGGGCAAGGAGGCCGACGCCGTGCTAAAGCGCCTGGGGCATTTCGGCTATGCCTACGATTTCATGAGTCAATCTCCGGCCAGCGAGCAGTTCCGCCAGAAGATTCTCAAGCTGGTAGGTATGCTGCGCACCATCGCTCCCATCAAGAACGTCAAAGCGGTGCAAGGATTCGTGGAGAGTCACCTGCGCGAACTTTATGGCAAAACCGGCAAGGAAGCGGACTTCAACATCGCGCTGGAAAAAGCAGCGCGGGCGCTGCTAAAGGCCTTTCCCCAACGCATGGTGGATCATGGCAAGTCCAAGGATGCCAAGTCGGGCCTGGCGCGGGACTTCCACAACTTGCAGGCCGTGTTGCGTGGGGAGCACCAGCACGACTGGAAGCTGTGGCAGCAGTTGCGGGACTGCATTGTCACCTCTGGCCGCACCAAGCTGCCGCCGGAATATGACGAACTGGCAGAGAAGGTGCGAGATGCGGCCAATGCATTGCCGCGTCACCCCGGGCCGCTGAACCAGGCCATCACCCACATGACCGCGCTGCTCGGCGCCAGCCACGAGGCGCTGGAGGGATATGACAAGGACAAGCGCGCCGGGGGCCTGCTCGATTTCACGGACATGCTGCACCTGGCGCTGGTGATGCTCCAGGAGCAGGAAGTCGTGCGCCAGGACCTTTTCGCCGCGGTGGACTGCCTGGTCATCGATGAATTCCAGGACACCAACCCGTTACAGTTCGCGCTGCTGTGGCTGATGAAGGCAGCGGGCGTACCCACCCTGATCGTGGGGGACCTCAAGCAGGCCATCATGGGGTTCCAGCACGCAGACTCACGCCTGATGCAGGCGCTGCTGGAAAAGAATCGCAAGGCCCTGGATCCCCTCACTGGCAACTGGCGCTCCACGCCGGAGATCATGGCCTTCGTGAACGCGGTGGGTGCGGGACTCTTCGGCAAGGACTACACCGCCCTCACGCCGGAGGTGAAGCTCAAGAGCCAACTCTCCGCGCTTGAGGTGATCCACTATCCGAAATACACCAGGAGCCACGCGCCCTCCGCCCAGCACACCGTGGCCCGCCTGCGGGCCTGCTGGCGGAAGGCAAGCAGGTGCGCGATCGGCACAGCGGGGCGCTCCGTCCCTTGCGCGCCGGAGACATCGCCATCCTGTGCCGCACCAACGCCCGCATGCAGCCCTATGCCACAGCGTTGCGGCAACTGGGTCTGCGCTGCCGCCTGCCGGAGGACGGCTGGCTGGGCACGCGGGAGGTGCAGTTGGCTCACTATCTGCTGTCCTGGGTGGCCGACCCGGGTGAGGATCACGCCGCGCTGTATCTGGCCGCTACCGAGTTGGGCGCGCACACGCTGGAATCCGCCCTGAAGCAACACATGGACGAAGACGCGGTGAGCGATCCCCTGCTGGAACGCCTGGGAGCCGTGCGCGCCCGCGCTACCTCAGGTTCGGCCACGGACACCGTCCCGGAACTGCTGCGGGCTGCGCTGGAGGCGGTGGATCTGTACGGCACTGTGGCCAACTGGCCCAATGCCCGCCAGGCCCGCGCCAACCTGCTGCGCCTGGAAGGCGAGGCGCTAACCTTCGCCCAGGCCAACCGCGACGCCCTGGAGAGCGGCGGCTTTTACGGCAGCGGCCTCAAGACCTTCCTGGCCTGGCTGGCCGCCAAGGTGGCGCAGGAAGGCGACGCGCAGCCCGAGCCCCGCGTGCTGGATGAGGACGCGGTGGAGATCGTCACCTGGCACAGCGCCAAGGGCCGCGAATGGCCCGTGGTCGTGGTGGCCGCCACCAACAACGATGTGGAGCCGCGGCTTCCCGCCATGGGCATCCATTACGAAGATTTCTCCGACCTGGGTGGGGTGCTGGACAAGGCCCGCGTGTTGGCCTACCCGGACTTTGCCGCGCCGGAAACCCGGGAGGCCGTCCAGGCGCAACTCACCGATAAAGAGAAACTGGAGGCGCGGCGCCTGCTGTACGTGGCGCTGACCCGCGCCCGCGAAAGCCTGATCCTGGAGTGGCACGGTTACTTGGACGAGAAGGAGTACGGCGAGAACACGACCTCGCTGCACCGGTTGCTCAAGGATTCCGCGAAGATGGAATTGAAGGGGAACCGCCTGCACGTGGGCGAGCAGTCTTTTCCCTGCCGTGTCACTGAGGGCAGCCACGAGGCGCATCCGGACTTCGAGGGCCTGGAGGAGAAGCACGGGGACCCGCTGCCCGAGTACGGCCGCCGCGCCCTGAAGTCCGCCCCGCTGCCGGAGGCGCTCACGCCGGAGTTCATCACGCCCTCGGCGCTGGCTCACGAGGCGCCGCCGCAGGCCGCCGCCAAGGCGCCCGCATTGGAAGCCTATGGCCAGCCCCTGGCCCTGGGCCTCGACCTGCCGCCCACAGAGCGCGGCATCCTGCTGCACCGCTGCCTGGAGGTGCTGGACGGGCATCCGGACGCCGCCGCGCGCCTGGACGATGCCACCGGCCACGCCTTTACCGACGCGCAACGCGAGGCGCTGTCCCGCTCTGCCGCCGGCTTCGAGGGTTGGCTGCGCGACACGCTGGCCCCCGCGGCCATTCTGCGCGAGGTGCCCTTCCTGGTGTCCAATGAGGCGGGCAGCGTCATCAGCGGCGTGATGGACCTGCTGCTGGAGACGGACGACGGCTTCTGGATCATCGACCACAAGTCCGACGAGACGGACGATCCCGCCGGGCGCTTTGTCACCTACCGCGAGCAACTGTCCGCCTATGCCCGCGCCGTGGCACTGGCGCGCCCGGACAAACCCGTGCGTGGCGTGGGCATCCACTGGATTGCGAGGGGTGCTGTGACGCGGGAGGCGGTGGGGGGATAGACTACACCTCAAATCTGAACCGCCGTGCCACTGGCGCATCATCCAGCATCCGATTCAGCGCGGCCAGGGTGCGATCCAGGTGGGCCGGGTACCAGCGTTCCGTCGTGCGATGCTCACCATAATACCCGGCGCTCAGGTTCACCGCGCACAGGCCGTATTCCTGCAGGCGGGTGATGTCGCTGCTGCTGCCGATTTCATGGCGGAAGCCATACCCGGTCACGAAACGGGTGAACTCCCGCACATGATTGTTCCGGTAGAACACCGCCTGCATGTCCCCCCGGCGATCCAACTCCACCGCATAGCGCACCTCGCTCCCGGCCAGGACCTGCCCGTGGCGATCCGCGAAGGCCTGCGCGCCGATGCAACCAACCTCCTCGCCCAGCGTGATCAGCAGCGAAGGCCGGTGCACCGTGTGCGCCAGCAGGTGCAGAATACCGATGATCCCGGCCCGGTCGTCCGCGCCCAGGCCTTGTGGTGAATGGAGGTAAACTCCCCGATCATCCTCACCGCGAAGTATTTCCACCTCCGCGCGACCGTTCCCGAACACGGTGTCGGCATGGGCCACCAGCAGCAGCGGCGTGCTCCCTTGCGCATAAAGATAGTCCCCGGTCGCCACCTCGGGCTGGGTGTATCCATGCTGCCGCACGATATCCTCCAGGCGCTCGAGGGCTTCATCCTCCTCCCAGCGGAACACATGCAGGTAGTCATCAGGGTTCAGGCGCGGAACGAACGGGGAGGTCTGCAAATTTTGCATGGTCAGTCTCCGGTAACTTGTGCGGGAAAAGCCAGAATGCTGCCTACCGAAGTACCTTACACCATGCCACGGACAGAATGAGACCTCGTTCAGCCAATTGTTTTGAAGGGGCTTCGAATAAATGAAAGTGTGCAGAGCCAAAATCTGGCTTTGTAATTCTGGCACCACATCGCCTTTGACCCGTACCGTCCGCCGGGATTGGCGGATGCTCAAGAGTGAATCCAAGGAGGGAATCCATGCATTGCCCAAAGTGCGACTTCAAGAAGACGCGGATCATCCGCACCCGCCCCGACCCGGAGCTCCCCTCCGTCGATCTGGTGCGCCAATGCAAGAATCCCGGCTGCCTCACCGTCTTCACCAGCCGCGAGTCCGTGATCTCCATCATCGAAAACTCCCAGGATCGCGAAATCGTCAAAGCCCTGGCCCACCGCATCGAGGCCTTGCCGCCACCACCGAGCGCTTGCCGCGAGGGGGCGACAATACTGGCCCGCGCGGATCTGCTCAAGCTGCTCAAGGCTGGCTGACCGGCCGTTTTCTGTTTGTTTTCCCCCCGCTTGTTTTTCGCCCCCTTCCCGTATTAAGAATAGTGCACCTTCGTGGATGACGTGCACCGAATTACCAGCACACAGGGGCACCACGCATGAGCAAAAACGGGGAAACAAGGGGTTTTACCGAAAATTTCAAGCATCGCCCTCATGCCGTTTCAGGCAAGTCTCCCGTTTATTCCGCCTCTTGTGCATTTTCAGCCTCTTGCCTGGGAAAACTCAAAGTACAGGGCCGTATTGTGTCCACAACCGGGCATAAGGTGGTAATGCCGCATGGGTCTGTGTTTTGCGCCCAGAATCGCGACAGGGCGCGGAGAACGGTGGGAAACGATGGCCCGGAGAATTACCGGAATATCGGGAAACTCAGCGAATTGAACGCGGGTGGGGCAGCGCGATGACTCGGCAATTATCTTTATTCAAGGCATTGGAATTGACAGCAGGTTAGAGGTTGCTGAACTGCACATCGGCGTACCTGGAACGCAGGGTATCTCCCACAAGATTGAATGAGAGCACCGTGAGGAACATGACCGCCGTGGGGAACAGGCAGATATGGGGAGACTCCTCCAGGTACTCCCTACCTTCGGAGATGGTTTTCCCCCAGGTGGGGATGGGGGTTTCCACGCTGAGTCCCAGGAAGCTCAAGGCACCCTCGATCACAATGGCGCCTGCTACCGCCACCAGCGCGAACGCCACTACGGGAATGATGACATTGGGCAATAAGGTGCGGAACAGGATGTGCAGGTCTCCCGCCCCAAGGGCCTGAGTCGCGGTAACAAAATCCCTGGAGGTGTACACCAGGGTGTTGGCCCGGGCGACCCGCGTAAAGGCGGGGATGAACAGAAAGCCCAGACTCAGGCTGACCACGGTCAAACCTCCGCCGAAGATAAGCGAAAACAGCAGCAGCAGCACCAGTCCTGGAACCGCCAGCAAAATGTCTATCCCCGTGCATATGGCGGTATCCACGCGGCCCCTGTAATATCCCGCCACCAAACCAAGCAGCGTGCCCACGGACATTCCAATCCCCGGGGCGAGCACCCCCACCAGCAGTGACACCCGGGCGCCGTAAATGACTCGCGAGAGAATATCCCGCCCCAGCACATCGGTGCCAAACCAATGGGCGGCGCTGGGCTTGAGTTGGGTGGTCATGTAGTCTATCCGCGCCGGATCGGGCAATCCCAGCCAGGGGGCCAGGGCGGCCAACGTGGAGATCAGCACCAGCCAAAGCACGGCCAACCAGAACATCACGCCAAGCCGGTGCCTTTCCCCAACCCGTTCGCTGGCGGACAGGGCCATGCCCCCGACGGCTTTTTCCGTGGTGATGTCAACCATGGTCAGCCTCCATGCGGATCCGCGGGTCCAGCACGGCGTAAAGCATGTCCACGAGGAAATTTACGAGCACATAAACCAAGGCGATGAAAGTGACAACGCCCTGAATGATCATGAAGTCCCGGCTGTAGATGGCCTGGATCAGGAGCCTCCCCACACCCGGCAGCGCGAAGATGCTCTCCACGATGAGGGAGCCGCCCAACAGGCCGCCAACTTGCAACCCCAGAATGGTGATCATGGTGAATAGGGACGGTCTCAGGGCGTGGAAAAAAATGATCCGCCAGCGGGGAAGTCCCTTGGCCCGCGCCACAAGTATATAGACCTCTTGCAGAACACCGATCATCTCCGCACGCAGCACTCGCATCAGCACCGTCCATTCCACCAGGGCAATACTGAGCGCCGGCAGGATAAAACTGCGCAGGTTGGCCCAGAGTCCTGCCGAAAGGGGCTGGTAATCGGTGGCTGGCAGCAGGCCCAGCAGCAGGGAAAAAAATGTGATCAGAAGAATCGCCCCCATGAAGGAGGGAATGGAGAGGGAGAAAAATGCGAACACGGCGATGGCGCGATCGGCCAAGCCACCCGCCCGCGTGGCGCTGATTATCCCCAGGGGCAATGCCAGGCCCAGAGCGATCAGTTGCGCCAGGATCATGAGCTCAAATGAGACGGGAAAGCGGGAGAGAATCGCCTCGCGCACGTCCTCACCGGTGAGAAAGGAGCGGCCCCAATCTCCCGTCACAAACGCGCCCAGCCATTTGACAAACCGCAACAGCACCGGCTGGTCCAGCCCCAGTTCCTGGCGGATGGACTGCACCAGTTCCTTGCTGGCTTCCATGCCAGCCTTTTGATAGGCCACGTCCCCGGGCAGCCAGTTCACCAGCACAAAGGTCAGCAGGGACACCAGGAACATCACCAGCAGCAATCGGCGCAGTCTGAGAATGATGAATCGCATGGCTCCCCGTTGAACTCCCTGGCTCAGCAGTCGTCACATAAACCCAGGCCCCTTCTCATTCCTTCCACGCCTCCGCGATGCGAATCACACCATTGCTGATGGCGATTTGAACATTTTTCACGTTTTTCCGTGTGAGCACATAGTAATGATTCCCCGTTCCGAAAAACATGGTGGCTGCGTCGTTTACCCTCTGGATCAATTGGCAACCTAGTGCATCACTCTTCTCCTCAGTGTCGGCCGTCCGATACTCCGTCAGCAACTTGTCTATTTCGGGAGATTTGTAGCGCGTGATGTTGTAGCTGCTCTGGGAATGGGTGAGAGCCGAAAGTTGGGGTTCGATTCCCGCCATGTCACCGATCCGCCAGCCGGAGAATACGAAATCACCCGTGAGAATTTTTTTAAAATAGGTGGTCTGATCAAATAAAACAGGTTTTACCTGCACTCCCACATCCCCGAAAAATTGCTGGATCAGTGCTGCTGATTCTTGTCCTCGCGAATTGTTTGTGTGGAGGGATTCCAGGGTCACAGGCTGGCCATATTCGGCCAGCAAAGCCCTAGCCCGGGTGGGGTCGTGCTCCCGGTAGTGGCTGTCACAGGTGGACTCCGGCCCGAAGGGATGCCGGATGAAAGGCCGGGTATTGCGATAGACCACCTTGCGGAGGGCCTCCTGGTTGAAGGCGTGTGCCAGTGCCTGTCTCACCTGCGGATTATCCAGGGGAGGCTTGGTTGTATTCATGATGTAGATCGTTCCCCCCAGTCCCTCTTTTTCCAAAACGGTCAACTCTGGGTCACTCTTCGCTTTTTCAATGGAAATACCCCGATCGGTCCAGATCACGTCCAATTCCCCGGACTTGAGACCGGCATAACGCGCCTGCTCATCCGGCAGGAAGCGGAAGACCACCTGATCCAGGTAAACGTGTTCGGCATCCCAATAGTCGGGGTTTCGTTCCAGCACGATCCGGTCACCACCGGTCCAGGACTTGAACCGGAAGGGGCCTGCCCCCACCGGGTGACGTTGCTGGGTCCCTGACTCCAGGGCCTTGGGGGAGGGAATGGCGGAGGTAAGGTTGGCGCCTCCCAAATTTTTGAACAGGGCCAGCCAGGGGTGTTTCAATTCGAATTGGAAGGTGTGGTCATCCGGGGCGGAAACGCCTTGAATCGGCCCCATGAAGGGGCGAATGGTGTTTTTGCTGTTGGGGTCCAGAATGCGATTCCAGAAGAAAACCAAGGCATGGGCCGTGAACGGGGTGCCATCGTGGAATTTCATGCCTTCTCGGATTTTGAAGATCAACTTCTTTTTATCCTCGGTGAAGGCGTGGGAGGCTGCCACCATGGGGAGCAGCTTTCCCTGGGTCGTGTCCCTCCACAGCAGCGTGTCATGAATCGCAAGGGCCACGGTTTGTGTGGAGCCATCCCCGGTTCCGACCACGGCCGCGTCAAACCCCTGTGGCTCAGACTCCAGTCCCACAGTCAGTGTGCCCCCTCTTTTTTGCGCCCAGGCGGCTCCGGGCAGGGTAAGCAGGAGGCAAAACGCCAGTGTGGCGGCAACAGCGAGTGCTCCGAGTTTTTTGGTTTTCATGACCCCTCTCCTTTGGATGTGTGCTTCAAACAATTCGCTTGAGCAGACGGGAGACCCATAGCGGCAACAGAAAAACACACGAAAAAAGAAACGATCCGGGCAGAGAACAGCAAGTATCAGGCGCGGCAGATAAGGCGTGAGGAATAGGCGGAAGAATTGCCGAAAGGCAGAATTTGGAGTCAGAGTCCATGTCCACCCCTATGTCGCAATCTTGGATTCTGAGTTCTGGCCAAGGCGTATCATATTTTATGAATTATCCGCAAATATATTTATCTATATTATATCATTGCAATTTCCTCCTGGTTTTTGGTAATTCATGGGTCATAGGATCATAGGGGGTGAAATGATTTGTGGATCCTGCAAATCGGATAATCCCGCCCATGCCAGGTTCTGCATCCGCTGTGGCACGGGACTGGCGTTTTTCTGTGTCGGATGCGGTCAACCCGTTCCCCAAGGTGCCGCCTTTTGCCCAGCCTGTGGCGCCGCGCAATCCCCTGGCGCCGAAATCTCCCGCCCCTCGTCCACCCCAGAGCCACAACCCGCCAGCGACTGGGAAGGGGATCGCCGCAACGCCACCATCCTGTTCTCCGACCTGTCTGGCTTCACGGCCCTGGGAGAGCGGCTGGACCCGGAGGTCGTCCGGGATGTCGTGGATCGCATCAAGCACGAAGCGGTGCGCATTGTGGAGACACACGGCGGTGTGGTCAACCAGTTCATCGGGGACGAGGTGATGGCCCTGTTCGGGATTCCCGCCTCGCACGAGGATGACCCGTCCCGGGCCGTTCGCGCCGCAATGGAACTGAACACCCGGATGGGTGAACTGAGCGCGGAACTCAAGAGTCTACTCGGTCAACCCATCATCCTGCATTCGGGAATCCATTCCGGGTTGGTGGTAACGGGCAGCCAGGACGGGCGGGATGGCATGTATGGCGTTACCGGTGACACCGTCAACACCACCGCAAGGTTGGTTGCTTTGGCAAAACCGGGGGAAGTCCTGGTCTCCCATGAGACCCAAATGCGGATTGCGCCTTTCTTTGAGACGGAAGCCCTGGAGCCGGTGCAGGTGAAGGGCAAGACCCAGCCCATCCGCCCGTATCGAATTCTGCAAAAAACCTCCCTGCAAACCCGGCTGGATATTTCTGAGCAGCGCGGCTTCACGCCCTTCACCGGCAGACGCACGGAACTGGCCCAGTTGGAGCAAAGGCTTGCCGAGCTTCAATCCGGCCGGGGCGCCCTGATCACCATCGCCGGGGAAGCGGGCGTGGGCAAGAGCCGCCTGTTTTTTGAGTTCCAGCGCCAAATGTTTGAAAAGGGGGTGACCGTCCTTCATGCACATTGCCAGATCACGGGTACGGGAACGCCTTTTGCCCCGATTGCGGAAGCCCTGCGGGGGCTCTGGTTGGAACATCTCAAGGGATCGGATGGCCCGCAGAAAATCAAGCAGGCCGTGCTGACGGTGGACCCCGCCCTGGAGCGCTACCTGCCCCAGTACTTCCACCTGTTGTCCCTGCGTCATCCGGATCACCCCCTCCCGGACACCTTGAAGT
>Ga0224495_10001298_pt1 | contig 17743 bp, 16 predicted proteins | sample SF_Jul11_sed_USG_FD_168128 | JGI IMG/M metagenome (GOLD analysis project Ga0224495, IMG submission 168128) | Sediment microbial communities from San Francisco Bay, California, United States - SF_Jul11_sed_USGS_4_1 | ecosystem: Environmental > Aquatic > Marine > Sediment | place: USA: California... | reverse complement strand
CGCTAAGACATGGATCATTTTTATATCTCATATGTGAGCGATGAAGACCTGAAACGGGAACGTGCCAGGTCGAGGGAAATCAGGAAGTCCCAGTGGTGGAAGCGAAGGCTCTCAGAAGGCCGCTGTTATTATTGCGGGGAAAAGTTTTTGCCGAAAGACCTTACCATGGACCATATCGTTCCCCTGATAAGGGGCGGGAAATCGACAAAAGGGAATATTGTTGCCGCATGCAAGGAATGCAATAGCAGGAAGAAACATATGCTCCCTTCCGAATGGGAGGAATACCTTGAGCGGATAAGATCTTCCGAGGACTAAGCCTTCAGGACCGTTCCATTTGGAAGGAGATTATCAGGGGGAATTTTCCCCTCCGCCCTCATTTTATATCTCGCGCACTCCTCGTAATGGTCTTCGCTTAAGCAGTATTCTTTAACATAAGGCTGCAGCTGTATAATCCTTACCGCAGTGGTAAGATAATTGTACATCGGACAACCTTCCATGTATTTGCATCTGAAAGACATCAGACCTCGCCCTTAATTTCGTGCATGTAATATAATAACTGTAATTTTAGATTTTGCAAGGCATATTATGCATCTATTAAATAAAATCATAATTCAGGTAATTCTGCAAGCCACTGAAAAAGAAAATTGTTCTTTATCAACAGGGACTTTTTTCCGGAGCGCTCTCTTGTGAAACGTCTGTTCTCAACGCGTTTCATAAGTGATATACTTTAAACAAGAGGTTGCAATGCTAAAGAACGTCAAAACCGCTTGTAATGTTTTTTTCCTGCTTTTGGCATCATTGAGTATCTCCTGTGTGCCTGGAATCCGTCTCGATACGCAAGGGGCACAGCATTCTGAAGTAACGGGGAAATACAGAGTCATATTCTACGGATGCAACTTCCTGAATGACCTTGAAACAATTGTTCTCCTTGATAAAGAGGATGATAATTACCTTTTCGAGCCCTATGCCCCGGAATTTAAATACAGGGAAAAGAAGGGGATGGACGCAGCGACGGCTTTTGCAGAGGCAGAGAATTTCTTGCAGTGTAACGCGTCATTCAGCCGCACCCAGTTGCGAAAGATCATCGGCCATGATGGCGGCATCGTTGGGTATGAGTTGAGGCCCTTGTATGCTCCCTTCACTTATGGTGTTGATGACGTGCTTGACGCGAATTATGTGGTGAGAGGAGACAAGGTGGTCATCTTTATAAGGCTGGTCCCCTCGGTTGAAAGAATGCTTCAGGGCGACGGTGGGAGGGATATAGAAAAATAATTTTTGTATTACCGTTTTTTAAAACAGCGCCTTAACAACACTTTCTTAATCTGTTAATTCCGACGCAGAAGTAAACTGCAGAAAATGACCTTCATCTGCCACTGATCTGTCAGAGAAAACAGCGATTTCCGGTAAAGATAATTAAATGTTTTGGTTTTTCCGTCAAATTGGCGAGAGGCTTTGATTTGATGTATAAGATGGTGCGAGAGAGGGGAGTTGAACCCCTACGAGTTACCCCACTGGATCCTAAGTCCAGCGCGTCTGCCAGTTCCGCCACTCTCGCGTGATTGATTTTAGAAGATATTCCGGAATTTGGTCAAATTTCGGCCATTCAGATTGCAGAAGAATTTCGGAATACTTCCCGCAACTCTCGACTGGCTGATTCCTGTCATTAAGTTGGTCTGTCTTTTCTGCACAGGCAGGTTTGATTTTAATTCAGAATTTTATAACGAGTCGGCCGCCGATTAAATAATATTCAAATCCGGCAGCTGTCGCGGAAGCATAATCACCTGCTTCTCCATTTGCCTCAAATGAAATGTCTTCCGTAATTTTAATCCCTATTAAACCGCTGCCACCGGAATAATAATCGCTGTCCTTAGCACCATTCCTTGTGAATGACTGGTGGCCCACATAGGGTTCAATGAAACCATAGAGCTTTCCCTTCTCGTAGGACAGGGAAATAAAAAGCTGATGGGAAAAGTAATTGCAGGGATCGAAATAACCACCTCCGCTTTGCCTGTTAAAATCCAGATATCTGAACCGGTAGCCTAAAGCAACTTTAGGATTTCCTGTGTAAATTATGTATTTGGGGACAAACAGCAGATCGTTTGAATTGTTGTCATCAGAGTAATCCTTATAGCTGTAACTTGCGTATAAAGAAAGCCTCTCGCTCAGGTTCTGTGTTATATACAGAAGCGTATTTGTCGCCCTTATCCTGTTTTCAATAATCTCCGCGGTTTCCGTAAAAACCTCTCTGGAAATCCTCGCTCCTATCGCGCCATTTAAAAAATTGCGTTCTGCATTTATATACCCTGATGCAAAACTCGTTGAATCACCGTTTCCCAGCAGAGATACCCCTAATCCGCCGCCAATGCCCAGGGAATCGGTTACCCTTGTATACGCGTGCATAAGCAATTCATCTGCCTTCTCCTCACGCTGCCTGTCATCTGCATGCGTATGTCTGTAATTGAGCTTTATCTTCCAGTTGCCTATCCAGGAATCATAAGCAACGAAATATCTGTTTACGATATTATCATCGGTATCGTTGTAATAACTGTAGCCTATTTCTAAACCCGATCTCGTTTCCCTGTTTATCGCAACAAGTAATTTTTCCAGTTCGCGGTCCTGGTATGGATATTCCGGCCTCAGGAGTTTGGCGTTTTCCTTTGCACCTTTCCTGTCTCCACTCGACAGGAGTGCGTAGGCCAAACCAAGGCGGGTGTCGAAATCTTCACCCTTTTCAAGAATCGATCTGTAAAGGGGAATGGCCGTTTTATGATCACCCTTCCAGCTGAGGGCGCTGGCTTTTACCAGTAAGGCATCCTTATTGTCGGGTGACTCACTGATGACTTTTTCCGTCTCTTCCAGTGCTTCATCCAGTTTTCCGGACCAGGATAAACACCTGGCGAGGTGAATTCTGGCATCGATATTTTTATCGTTCTCTTTTAACAGCAATCTCAGTTCATCGATGGCCTCTTCAATCCTGCCACCCCAGGACATGATGATGGCCATCTGGAGTCTTTCCGGCTCCGAAAAGTCCCGGCTGAGCGAAAGTGCTTTGATAAATTCCTCTCCGGCACTCTTGAAATCTTCCTTGGCTACAAAGAGATCTCCCAATTCCTTGTGGAGTATCGCCTTTTCTTTCGAGTCAAGGGCCTCGGCAATGCCCTTCCTGTAAATTTCTGCAGCTTCATCATATTTGCCTTCCCTGACGAGTCTCCCGGCATTACTTTCCGGGGAAGCGGTGTCGATATCTATCTGAACAACCTGTTCGCCTTCTTGAGGCATCAATTCATGAGATTCGGCGTCTTTTTCTTCTGCGACGGCAATTTTTTCCTCTCTGTCCGATGAATCGCTGTTCCCGTATGTTTTGACAATGTTTTCATCACGCAGGTATGTTTTCAGAATGAACGCATGCGGGAATTTATGCAAAAAATTATTGAGCGCGGCATCTGCAGCGGCACGATCCTTAAATTTGCCGATTCTTACCTGGTAATAAGAGTCACTTTTTTCTATCCTGAGATCGTGAGATGCATAGCTGTCCACTTCCTGCTTCAGAGCTTCATATTGTTTCCCGGCGTTTTCAACGCTGGTAAAACTGCCTGTCTGAATCGTGTAGATAATTTCTTTCGCAGAGGAATCTGACGGTAAAAGGAGTAAAAAGAGAAGCAGCAAACAGCCTATCTGTATCATGGAAATAAAATTTAGATTTTTCCGGGTCATGAACTTTCTCCTAGATATTGTTGGAATGAAATGAGGTCAAGCTTGTCGTTTATATTTAATCTTGGAATTTCAAGTAAGCTGCTTTCTTTCCGGAGATATCCTTCGTTTGAAGTCAGGATATATCGAAATCCCGCCTTTTCCGCTATTGCGATGCTTTTCCCGGTATAAATGCCGTATGGCCATGCGAGAATTTCAGTGCGTTTCCCCGTTTCTTGTTTCAATATCTCCTGAAAACCCTTAAGATCCTCTTCCAGGAGACTTTCGGAAAAATCGGCTGCGAGGCGCCTCGAATGGAGGTTGTGGGTATGACACCCCAGATCTATGAGCCCGCTATCACCAAGATATCTGTATTCATCCCAACTGAGGAGGGGTCTGTTGCCGCCCAACTTTATGAAGGCCCCTGTATGTTTCCCTATAATATTGACAGTTGCTTTAAACCCGTATTCTTTCAGAAGCGGGAAGGCATAGTCCAGGATGGATGCATACCCGTCGTCGAATGTTATAATCACAGCCCTGTCATTGTTTTTTTCAATAAACGATTCCGCTTCACTGAAAAAGAGAGTATGGTATCCCATTGAATGGAGCCATTCCATTTGAGCCGAAAACAAAGAGGGAGAAACGGTATAGTCGTCAACGAACTGAGAAGAAATGTCATGATACATGAGGACAGGAATTGACGTTGTCTTTGCCCATAAATTCTGCGGCAGGCTGAGAAAAGCAATCCCGGCACCGGAAAATTTTAAAAAATCCCTTCGTGTTATGTGCATCTCATCTCTCCTCAGGGATTCGGGAAAGGATATTTTTAAAAAGAGAGCAACTCTCCTTTAAATATGTATGATAAATCGGCACTTCCCAATCAGGCCATGAATAAGTTTTTATATTCTCCGGGTGTAGTCTTTCCGGAAGGCAGTCCGTGATGTTATTTTTCAGTCCCGTGCTTTTGGCGTATAGTCGGCCTTCTTCGGGCTTGTATGAAACCGCTAAAACCCTTACCCCTTCAGTTCGTCTTGTCCTGCCGGCTTTATCCATCCATAAAACCGTTTTTGAACTCGGGTCGGTGAAATTTATCAACCCCCAGGGAATGCGCATTTCAATGCTGTTTCCCGAGAAAAAGAAATCTGCGAGCGAAGTATGATCCGGGTTTTTATTGTCGAGACTTCCAAATCGCAAATTGCTCATTGAAAATACACGGGGCGGAAAAAATCTTGTTCCGTCTTTACTGATTCTGCGATTATTTGACTTGTTCTGCATTATTACCCATTCAGCCTGATCGGATATCACGGGTTTTATTTCCTTTTTCTGGACATTCAGGTATTTATCATAGGATTGACATGTTAGAATTCTGCTTTTGTCTTTTCCTGCTAGATGTATCAGAAACGTTAATCCGATGGGGGACAAGAGTTTGGTGTTCATTGGAAAGAGATATTCACCTGTTCCTGAAGAAGAGGTGTCCAGACCAATGAAATAATGAGCATTGTTGAAATCCACCTCGGCTTTTGTTTCGAGCAACAGATAAAGGAATCCTTCATCGTGTTGTGCCGCCAGCCTGGTGAGTTCTCGTGTCTTATCATAGCCGTCATAAAACTGGAAAACCGCAGAACCCCTGCTTTTTGCGTAAAGGGCGGTGGCATTTTCCCATTCACCTTTATCATTCCGGAGGGCAACTTTTTTTTGCGGATATCCCGGATAGAGGGCCAGCAATCCGTAATTCTGCTCAGCATCCTGAAAGTTAAACCAGACCGGGTTTCTTTCAGCCGGAATCTCATACGGCAGGAACATCCAGTTTCTTTTAAACCACTCGTCGAACAAGCTGAAGAGCATGCCTCCCGCAAGTCCGGCATCGCTTATCGATTGCATAAGGATCCCGTTGATTTCCCCCTGACTGGTCTCGCTATGGCCCCCGTGGTTCCAACCGTCACGATGCCAATGGGTTACCTCTCTGCTGCTGGGGACGCCAAACTCTGCCACAAGGACAGGCTGACCTGCATGATGTTCTTTTAATGCGTTGAGATACGCGCGGTAGGTGTTTTTTTCATCAAGATAATCATTATTCATAAAATCGGGATAATACGGGTAAACATGATAAGTGGAGAAAAACCCCGCGCCGTTTTTCGAATGAATTTTTTTGACATCAAGGGATTCTCTGTCTTCGCTTTCATTGCATATATCACTCCTGACTTTTATCCCCTGCAGTAACAATTCATCTTCATAATCAGATTCCGAGGGATGCCGCAGAGGATCCAGCGTAGGCCAGTTGATCGCGGAAACAGGCCGTGAGACCGCATATTTTTTGTGCTCATATTCCTGGAGAAAGTCACACATCTCCGTGATCCAGGCTTCAAAAGGGGTTCCGTTGTCAATAGTCAGAAAATTTCCGTTGTATTGCCGGAACGTCTCCCGGTGAGACTCATTAAATTTTTTAACCGAACAACTCTCCCATTCCCTTCCAAAGACAAAAGCAAAGGTGTACGGAGACGTATCATAGTCATAACTGCCGTGCGGGTACCCCGGTCTTTCAGGGAGCACGGTATTGCCATAGACGCAATCAACCGCAGTTTTGATGTTTTCTTGTACGTATGAGGCATACCTTTCCCCCTTGAAGTCGTTGTCTTCCGGCAATTCGGTCCAGATGCCCTGAAAGAGGTATAGCCTCGTGCCTGAACGGTTAAACTCATATAATGCCTTGAAAAAAGACGGGGGATGCACTGTATATGTTCGGATTGAATTAAATCCGAGTTGAGTGGTCAGTTCAAACAACTTTAGATAAGTCCCCTTCTTTATCGGATACTCCCCGGGGAAATAACCGGGAATCCCCAGACCAATATTTATGCCTTTGATAAAAACTTTTCTCCACTTTTGGTCGTAAACCTCGAGATAATTATCAGACACTCTGAAGAAAGATTGTTTAGCAGGGCCGGGTTTTTCAGCCTTGTTTTTTTCGATTAAGGCGATATATTCAGCCGGCTTCCCATGTCCGGGTTCAATGTCCAGAGCCTTGTAAAATGCCCACCTTGCGGTTGCAAGATCATCGAGATGGTAATTGGCTATCCCCAAACCAGCGAAACTCTCTGAACTCTTTTCCTTTTCAAGAGCCCTTCCGAAAATATTGGCAGCCTCCTGGAAGTCCCTATTGTCGATGGCAAGAAATCCAAGCTTCTGATAATCCATGATTTACAGCTCAACCTTTCTTGTTCTTAATGCCCTTTTGTTCAATATGCTCCCATTTTCTTTTGCCGAAAAGGTATTGAAAGAATGCCTGGACCCTCCAGAAAGAATTTAGCTGCCGATAACCGAAATTTTCGAAAATGCCGTATGTCAGTAATTTTAAGAGATGGCTCCACTTCGGATATCGTCTGTATGTCAATTCTTCTAAAAATACACCAACTGTCGAAAGAAATATTCCGTAAAAAACTGCAAGGGTCAAAAACAGCAGCAGAAATTCCTTATCCAGCAATCCCAGGAAATAGGTTGAGATTACGACCACGTATCCGAAGACTTCTATGAGCGGACCAAACATTTCAATAAATACATAGTAGGGGTATACGAACATCCCGAGGCCGCCGTATCGTGGATTAAACATCATCTTTTTGTGCTGGAAAATACTTTGTATCAGGCCAAGATGCCAGCGCCTTCTCTGTCTTCCGAGCATTTTGAAGGTTTCGGGCACCTCTGTCCAGCAAATGGGGTCGGAAATAAACTTGATCCTGTAGGGCTTCTTATGTTCAATGTGATGTTTATGAAGATTCATGATTATCTCCATATCCTCGGAAACATGGTTTGTTTTATACCCCCCGATTTCCAGCACCGCCGCCTTGTTAAATAATGAAAATGTTCCGGAAAGGATCAGTATTGCATTTATGGAATCCCAGCCGACTCTTCCAAACAGGAATGCCCTCAGGTACTCTACTATCTGAAAAACCGCCAGATTGTTTTTGGGCAGATTGATTTCTATCATGCCGTTTTTTACCTCGGTTCCATTCTGTATTCTCACGACGCCGCCACTTGCTACAACCGGGACGGCACTTTCCATTACAGGTGCAATGAGCCTCAGGAGGGAATCTTTTTCAAGCACGGAGTCCGCGTCCACCGAGCAGAAATAGGGGTTTCTGCATGCGTTGATGGCGCAGTTTAAAGAATCGGCCTTGCCGCTTCTTTCTTTGTCGATGACCAGCAAATTCGCCGTGTCGGCACTGTAATAAACCCCTCTTATGCGTGCAGTTTTGATTATGCTTCTGTAGACAAGATCTATTTTTTTCAACTTGTACGTTTTTATAAGAGTATCCAATGTATTATCGGTAGAGCCGTCATTGATAACAATAATGTCGAAGAAGGGGTAGTCCAGTGCAAGGGCGGATTTAAGCGTTCTGATAATAATATTTGATTCATTGTATATCGGGATGAGAACAGAGACCGGAGGCGTTTCAGGGGACATGCTGAAATCTTTTATAGGCGAATACCTTATACGTTTGATATGCCTTAGTACCACAAAAAAGGAAATGCTCAAAAGTATTGAATAGAAAAAGTTAACAAAGCCATAATAAAAGCCGACAAAATAATCAAACCCGAGAAGAAAAGCGATCAAAAATGATTTCATGTCTTTGCCCTCTCACCAAGAATCAGACCAAGATCGTTAATGATCTTGTCACTGCTGCCCTCCCGCAAATACTCGGCCATCGGAGTGACAAAGTTCATGGAGTGCATGATATTCAATATTTCTCTGGATTTGGAATAGATCTCCCGGTTATCGCTGGCAAGGTTTTCGATCAACCGGTAAACGTAATTCGTCCTTTCCAGTTCTTCGCATATGCTTTCTCTCGCGTATTGATCGTTATACCGCAGAGCCTTGAGAAAAATATCCAGTGAAATATCTCCGAACTTTGTCAGGGCGGTTGCCGCAGCATTTCTCACCTGCCATTTATCATCTAATAGAAGGCCCGCAAGGGTATCAATGCTTTTTTCATACAGCAGTTTCCCGAGAACTTTTGCCGCCTGAAGTCTTACGAACCACACAGGGTCCTCAAGCAACGGCATCAGAAGATTCCCGTCAAAATCCTTTGAGCCGGAAGCAAGCTTCCCGATGGCCTTTAGTGCCTTTGACCTGACTTCCGGTTCGGTGCTTTTTAAATTTTCTCCGGCAAACGGAAGCGCCCTCTTGTCATCAAGGTTGGAGAGTATCTCCAGGATATACGCGATAATTCTGGGATTGGCGCTCTTTCTTCCGCATTCCAGGTACAGCGGCGCTGCATCCCTGCCAAAATTTACCAGGAAGGTCTCGATGGTTTTTCTGGCCACCAGTTCATTTTCGACAAGATGTGGCAGCAGTTCGAGAATGCTTTTTAACCCTTTAAGGTTGCCTATCCTGCTGAGGGCCCTGATACTCACGGCTATAACCTCGGGATTGTTGTCTTTGAGGTGTTCTGCAATCCTGGCAACAGAGGCGTCACTTAACATCTTGCCGAGTTTGTCGATTGCAGATGATCTGACTATAATATTTCTCCTGAGCTGCTTTTCATAGAATGAGACATACCCGAGTCTCCCAAATAATTTTTTAACATCGTCTTTGTATTCTTTTTCTTGTATCAGATTAAGCAATATAGCTTCAATGGCCTGCCATTTAACTGATCCCGGAGGTGCAGAAAATTCTGCAATTCCCTGTAAAATCTGTCCTGAGCGGAGCGCGCCTGATATTTTGCCATTATAGATGTCTTTCTGTTTATCCAGTTCTTTATATTTCCTGGCATGGGATACCCTCCGAAATACAGCAAGAGAGATCAAAAAATAGAGTAATAAGAGGATCGAGAGAATTATGACGATTAAGAGCAGCCTAAGATCTATGTTCATTACAGGGTCGCACCTCCGGTTTTATGCATTCAATTTTGTTACGCTTCCAACTTATTGCATTGCCGGGTTATATGGCATTCCAAAAGGCACTTTGAGTCAAACAATATTAACATAAATGAGCATAATTCATGCCGATTTTTTTTGTCGGATAGAGGGCGAAATATGCCGGCTATATGAGAAAGACTGCCATTTATTGTCAGAGGTGCGCTTTTTTTTGACAAGAGGTATCGCAAAAAGCGGGAAAACAGCGGATGCTTATTTTATTTTCTGACAGATTAATAATTAAAAAAAATGCGCAAAGCCATCCGGCTGATCTGTTCTTTGTGTTGAGGGAGCGCGTGTCTGACAGTTACGCCTCTCCCGGCAGGGATCGCACGCACAGGCTATTTTTCGGATGACGGCGGGCATTGCCGTGACTCATCGGAAGGGATGCAGAACTTATTCTTCCTTTCCAATAATCACTTCATGCAAGACTTTTCCGAGTTCTTCAAGCCTGTAGGGTTTTGCCAGAAAACCCTTGAAGCCAAATTCCATATAACGCGACATTTCCGGCGCATTTGAATAACCGCTCGATATAAGCGCCTTTGCATGCGGGTCTATCTCAAGAAGGTGCCCGATTGCCTCCTGTCCTCCCATCCCGCCCTCGATTACCAGATCCAGGATAACCGCGTCAAAAGGTCTCCCTGATTCAAGTGCCTCTTTATATTTCCTGAGCATTTCTTCTCCATTCCGAACAAGTACAGTATCGTAGCCGCACTGTTCCAGCAGCTTGCTGACGACGAGCCTGACGATTTCTTCATCATCCATTACAAGAACAGTCCCTCTGCCGGCGGCGTATAATTTCATCGTTTCTTCGGAAGGCGAGACGCTGCCCTGAAATGCCGGGAGATAGATATGAAATTTTGTTCCGACGCCAAGCTTCGAATCTACGGTAATATGCCCTTCGTGCATTTTGATAATGGAATAGGAACTCGCCAGACCAAGCCCGCTGCTTTTTTGCGCGACTGAAGAAAAAGGATCAAATATTTTCTGCAGATACTTTTCAGGGATACCGACTCCGTGATCTTCAATTGAGATCAGTATATAGAATCCTTTTTTCAGCGGCAATCCGGATGAAGCTTCGATGTCCACGTTTTCTGTCCGTACACTGATAAATCCCCCTCCGGGCATCGACTGCCGCGCATGCGAGAGAATGTTGGCGAGTGCCCGGTGAATCTGCGCTTCATCTGCCTCGACAGGCCAGAGGTTTTCCTGTATCGCAAGTTCCGGTGTTATACGGGATTCGCTGAGACCGCTTTCGATCCAATTTTGAAGAGATTTCTGCAGGTAAACGGTTTTCTTCACGGGTCTTCTGCCTTCAGCAAACGTGAGCAACTGCAAGGTCAGGTCCTTTGCCCTGATAGAAGCTTTCTCGGCTTCTGTCAGGACGTCATATACTTCATATCCCGGTTTTGCATACATTTTTGCAAGCGAGAGGTTCCCGATGATCGCGGTCAAAAGGTTGTTGTATTCGTGGGCGATCCCGGAGGCAAAGTCACTGAGAGATTCAAGTTTCCGGATCTTGATGAGCTCAGTTTCCATTTTTTTGCGTCCGGTTATGTCAAGGAACGCTCCTATTATTGCGGGCTTTCCATCATATACTGTTCTCGTCCCCTGGACCTCGATATCAATGACTGCCCCGTCTTTTCTTTTTGCCCTGAAGGTTAGTTGGGCAGTTTTGATTTCGTCCTGAATAAGCTTGCGGATATTTTCATCCACGAGTTCCTTATCTTCCTCGAAGACAATGTCGCCCACTGCAATGGTGGAAATAATCTCGTCAGGAGTGTACCCGAAAATATCGGCAGCCTTCGGGTTTACATAGGGCAGACGGTTGTCCTGGAAAATATATATTCCGACAAGGGATTGCTCGATGAGACTCCTTAATTTGGCTTCTGCCAGACGCAGTGCTTCCTGCGCCGCTATTCGTCTGGTAATGTCTCTGACGGTTTCAATGACCGCGATTATTTTTCCAGTCTCGTCCCTGAGAGGGAAAGAGCTAATCTCGACATGAATAGTCTTTCCGTTTGCGTCTGTTGATTTTTTTTTCGTGGCATGACTTATGCCGTCCTGAAAGGTCATCGCAACAGGACAGTCTTCGCATACGGCTTCACTATGCTCATACGCTCTGTAGCAGAACCCGCCGGCATGGTTTCCCATGATGCCTCTATGAGCCTGATTCTGATACAGAATTTTAAAGCCTGTATCCTGAATGCTTATCGCTACGCCGAGCGCTTCCAGCATCTCCCGGTAGTTTCTTTCGGGAGCTTCAAGTTCCGTAAGCCGCTGCTCCATTTTCTTCAGCTCACCGAGCAGTTGCTCTCTTGTCATGTCCGTATATTTTATTGTCGACATTTATCCGCCACAGCGATTACCACGTCTCTTAAGGCATATATAAATTAACACCTGAAATGAAATCAAAGCAAATGGATTTTTTTGCGATTCTGCAAACGGAGGGCGATAATTTTACCAGATCAAAAATCAGGGAGAGAAGCCTTAGATGTCCAGTCCGGAGTGAATGTTCCTGCAGGACCTTTGTTTTGATGGAGTGCATTTCGGCCGGAAATTCCAGAGAAGGCTTTATGCTGGCGCTTTCCTTTTTCCGTTGTGTTCTGATTGAAAAGGCGGCAGCAGCTGGACTCGAACGGGTGTGTTTTGGTCGGGGCGAGAGGATTCGAACCTCCGACCCCCTGCTCCCAAGGCAGGTGCGCTAGCCAGACTGCGCTACGCCCCGAACTGAATACAGTACAAGATACGAAATGGAAATGTCAATGAAACGCGGATTTGATGCGTCAATACTTGATTATCTCAATATAATCCTGAATATCCTTCTCTTCATAACCCTTTGCCTTTAATTTCATGATAACAAAATCATCCAGGGCTTTTTCCCGGTCTCCTTTATAAACCGGGTGCAGCTTTAAGGCATGCGTCATTGCGGATGAGGCATCTCCGTATCTGCCCAGCGCATTATAACACAGAGACATTTTCAGATAGGGCAGGCTGAGATTGGGGGCTCTCTTTATAGCTTCCTTATAGGCATTCAGGGCATCCTCGTATTTCCCGAGCCGGTAATATGCGGTGCCCATGCCTATGTAAGCCTTTTCCGGCGTGGCGTATATGAGATTGGAAACTGCTTTCCTATAAAAAGACAGTGCCGTCTCAAAATTTCCGAGCTTTTCATGAGCAACCCCGAGATTATTGTAGGCTTCAGAATAGTTCGGATCGATTTTCGCGGCTTTTTCAAAAAAATCGGCAGCCTTTGCGGTTTCTTCGAAATAAAGCAGGTAGATAATACCTATAGCGTTTAAAACTTCCTTGTCGTTGGGGTTCAGGTCATTGGCCTTCTGAAATTCGACAAACGCCAGCTGCGCCTTGTTGTCGTTGAGATAAGCGACACCAATCTTGTAATGCGCCTTTGCGTTTTGAAGATTTTCTTCGGTTGCCATTGTTGCACAGGCGATTAGAAATACCAGGGACAAAACCGCGAGGGCTTTCACACAGTTCAATTTCTGTAATCTCCTCATAATAACTCTTACGCTATCAGAAGCCTGACGTCCAAGTAAAGCGAAATATGGGGTCTGCACGTGACTGCAGGTCCTGCATCATGAAGTCAATGCCCCTGCCCCTGTTCTGAATAGTATGATGCCACCTGCAGGATGTCCCATGGCTTGCAGTCAGACTTTGAGAATCCGAGAAGCTCTGCGCAGGCATATATCGTTTCGATATCATGACCTTCTATTTCGAGAAATTGAGGGATGAAGTTGTAGGCGTCATGATAGACGTCAATCTCGAAATGCACGCCCTTCAATTCATAGCTCGTCCGGCGCTTTTTCATTTCGAGCCATGGATTCAATCCGATTGTCTCCAGCAGATATGTCATTTCACCGAAGTCGGAAACCTCTATCTCATGCTCCTCCCTGACTTTTGCCTCCCTGTTTTCGACATCCTTTTTCAGTGAGAGGACGGATTTTGATCCCTCCCTCCTGAGCCTGAGAGTGCAGCCGCTGTTCCTGAGAGCCTTATCCCGGTAATCATAGTAGAGCGCATGAATTTCATCGTCAAAGACTTTTCTTGCCCCGAGGGATATGAGTTTTTCTTCGACAGATGTTCTGTTGATTCCGAGAATCTTGATCTCGATCTCTTTCATTGCTGCACCACTATTTGTAATCCCGGCCTTTCAGTAATGAGGAAGCATCAGGGCAAAATCCATTATAGCGTCTTTAGCTGATTTAATAAAGGTCGCTTCGTTACGGAGTTCCCGGAATTTGAAAATTCTGAGGACTCCGGCAGTGGCAAGGATATGCCCCGGAGCCTTTATTTTGTTGGCGCGGAGGGATATTAAGGCTTGACAAAACGGGAACTTCTTGATAGTGTTATTCTCAGTCATCTTTAACAAATAAAAAATTATCTTGAAAGGGGATTGATCATGACAAAGGCAGAGCTTATTGACAAAATAGCTGCAGGCGCAGGCCTCAGTAAAGCAGACGCATCAAGGGCGCTGGATTCAACCCTGGATGCAATCAAGGCGGCATTGAAGAAAGGACAGAAGGTTACTCTTGTCGGATTCGGCACTTATTCGGTAACAAAGAGGAAGGCGAGAAAAGGGCGTAACCCGAGAACAGGACAGGTTATCAGCATCCCGGCTGCGAAAACCCCGAAATTCACGGCTGGCAAGGCATTGAAAGACGCTCTGAAAAAATAATCCCGTCACGATTATACATGATAAAAAGGGGGCAAATATCCGTTGTCCCTTTTTTTTTGGCCTTCTTTCTGTTATCCTTTATTCTGCGTTACCTCTGGCCGGGAGCAGGCAGGGGGGAATGCAGGGGAAAAGGCTTGAAGCATGAAGAAAGGGTTCTGACAAGGTTCACCAGAGATGCGCGAAAGGGAAAAAACCGGCTGTATTGCACGCAAGGGCAGGCCGTTTAAAAAAAAAGATCGGACAGGTTTCTAAAAAAGTGATCTCCTGTAACTGCATTCTTTCAGGAATTGACCTCGGTCCCGATACCGAAAAAAATATTGCCTATGCGGCATATTTTGCCTCTGGTACGGGTGCGACCGTCAGACTCCTGTATATTATAGACTATCTGCTGACCCCCCCTGCCTATCTGACCTCTTATATCGAGCAGGAAAAAGAGAAAGACGAGAAGGAAATGGAGAGGCTGCGAGCCTTACTGAATCGGCTTGGCGTCAAGAGTGAATTCAGCGTTATGCTGGGCAGACTCCATGAATCATTTTTGAAAGTCATCAGGGAAACCTCTGCCGATTTGCTCGTTATCGGATATAAGTCGCATATCCTGAGGCCGAGCAGTTCGGAACGTCTCATAAAATCCCTGGCTATGCCTATGCTTGTTGTAAGAGGCAAATACGCTGATAAAGCCTCTCCGGGAACTGTCGCTATTCGGAAGATACTCTGCCCGGTCGATTTTTCGGAAAATTCCCTGAAGGCGCTTTCGATGGCTAAAGGCTATGCCGGACTTTTTTCCGCTGAACTGCACATAATGCATGTGATTCCGTCCCATATGATCAGGGAGAGATGGGAGCAGTGGATCAAACCCCGGGAAAAAGACAGGGAGCGGTTCGAAGAAGGCCTCCAGGCAGAGGCTTCGGCAAAATTGGCACAGCTCAGGAAAGAATTCCAAATCCCTGCGGAGGGAGAGATATCACAGGGAACGCCCGCTTCATTGATATGTTCTGCCGCGGATGAAGGGGCATATGATATGGTTGTCATGGGTGCACGGGGGCTCTCCTATCTGGAGGGCGTCCTGCTCGGCAGCACGACCGAAAGTGTTCTCAAGTCATCTCCCTGTCCTGTCCTTATTGTCCACTGATGGCAAGTTATTTCCTCTTTCTCCTGTTCGGCCTTGTTATGATTCTGTTTGCTGCCGAATTCTTTACCAACGGCATTGAGGAGTTCGGAAGGCATTTTTCTTTTTCCCAGGCGGTTGTAGGCAGTATCTTTGCTGCTGTCGGGACCGCGCTGCCTGAGACGATTTTGCCTATGGTGGCTATTTTTATGTATGGAGGAGAGTCGGCAAAGGAGATCGGGGTGGGGGCTATCCTCGGTGCGCCTTTCATGCTTTCGACACTGGCTTTTTTTCTCGTCGGCCTTACTGTTTCAATTGCCGCGCTCATGAAAAAACGCGCGTTTGAACTGAAGGTCGAAGCCCATTCAATCAAGCGGGATTTGGTTTTTTTTCTGGCGATGTATTCGATGGCGATCATTCTGCCTCTGCTCTTCGGACGAGGTTTTCTGGCATTTATTTCACTCGCTCTTATTGCCGGGTATATCCTGTACGCATATATGACGTTCCGCGGCGAGAGCGCTGACCTTGAACATTCGGAAGGAATGTACTTCTGGAGAATGCTCGCCCGCCTAAAGGGAAAGCCGTCTTCCCAGTCACCGCCGCTGTTTCTTATCCTGTTTCAGGTCCTGACAGCACTTCTGGTGATGATTAAAGGCGCTCACACCTTTGTCCAGAGTCTTGAGCACATATCGGCCAGGTTCGGGATGGATCCCCTTTTGTTCGCACTTCTTCTCGCTCCTGTTGCTACGGAACTGCCTGAAAAATTCAACAGCGTGACATGGACATGGAAGGGCAGGGATACGTTGGCGATGGGAAATATCACCGGCGCAATGGTTTTTCAGTCGACGTTTCCGGTTTCTGTCGGCCTTCTGTTTACCGAATGGAATATCACCGGCATGGCGCTTTTCTCGGCCCTGCTCGCGATACTGTCATCGCTGACAGTACTCGGCGTGATCATTTTGAAAAAACGCGTTTCGCCCCTCGCAGTTCTTTTTGGGGGAACTCTGTATCTCGTTTATGCCCTGGTCCTGATATTCAGGTGATGGAGAACGGGACCACTGTTTTAATATGCAGAGGTGCATTACCTCAACGGGAACGTATCAGCAGTTTCTTCCCTGCCGGAGGGCAGGTTATTTTTTAAAGAGATCGTCCAGTTTCTTCCTGGCCTCTTCTTTTTCCTTATCGGAAGATGAAGAAACAGCGCCTTCGCGGAATACAAAAAAATCGCAGAAGTTGGCCCTGTCTCTGGTCCTTTGAAATTCCGCCTTCGGCTCGAGGCATTTGTTATGGGAAGATTCGGAGAAGAACCTGCAGTTCAGGCATATATGCAGGTCTCCGCCGCAGCGGGGACAGGCGGATTTCCTCGAAAAATACTTGTCCGCGGATATCTCTTTTTTACATAAGGCGCATATCATGGTTTCCTCCCGGATAACAGAATGTGAACCATTATATCCCTGCCGCGCGGCTGTCCGCAAGGGGCAGCGCAGTTCTTATGTTGACAGCTCTCATCGACTGTGTTAATTTGAAATTATCTTTTTTATGAAGGAGGTTTGTTATGGCCTGCAAATCAAAAGGCGCAGCATGCGGCACAACGAAAAAGACCGCCGCAAACCCGGCCAAGAAGACCAAGAAGAAATAAGAGAGACAGCGCAGGTTATGGGAAAAAGGATGGTTCACAAGGCCATCCTTTTTTGCGGGTGACCCGTAATCCTGCTGCGTTGTTCCTGTTCGTTTTTCGCTGTCCTGAGGAGATGCGGGCCTTTGAAAATGAGGGGCCTGCGGGACTTCTTGCCTGCGGATCCTGCCGGGACCGGGGAAAAAGGGGAAAGTCCTTGTGGCGAACACCCCCGCATCCCCCGTTTCATGGAATTCCGAAGGTCATCAGGCCGCATAAAATTATGCTAATATGTACCTGTGTTTGAACGTGAAATCAAAGAGCTGAAAAAAGGCCGCCTGCTCCGCACGATCCTTTCGCGGGATTCCTCCCAAGGGCCGGTCATTGCGATCGCCGGGAAAAAATACATCAATTTCTCCTCAAATGATTATCTCGGGCTTGCAGGCAATCCGGAGATTCTTCAGGCTGTCCGGGACTCTCTCAGAAGATATGCTTTTGGCTCCGGCTCGTCGAGGCTGCTCGCCGGCGGGAGCAGTCTCCATGCAATGCTTGAAGAACGCGTCGCGAGGTTCAAAAGGACTGAGTCGGCGCTGATATTCAACTCGGGATATGCTGCGAATACCGGAGTGATACCTTCCATAGCGTCGGAGGACGATGTCATCCTGAGCGACGAGCTGAACCATGCCAGTATCATCGACGGCTGCAGATTGAGCAGGGCAAGGACGTTGAG
>Ga0224495_10001297_pt1 | contig 17760 bp, 14 predicted proteins | sample SF_Jul11_sed_USG_FD_168128 | JGI IMG/M metagenome (GOLD analysis project Ga0224495, IMG submission 168128) | Sediment microbial communities from San Francisco Bay, California, United States - SF_Jul11_sed_USGS_4_1 | ecosystem: Environmental > Aquatic > Marine > Sediment | place: USA: California... | reverse complement strand
AGAAGCCATGAAGAGGGCCCATGAGGTACTCTTTTATGTCGGCTTGGAAGAGAGCCGTTACCGGAAGCTCGAGACCTACTCGAGCGGGATGAGGCAACGTCTCAAACTCGCCCAAGCTCTGGTCCATGATCCCAAGCTCATCTTTCTCGATGAACCCACAAGTGGTTTAGATCCTCATGGAAGGAAAGAAGTACTGGAGCTGATCATGGATATTTCCTCAAAAAAAGACATTCAGGTTTTGATCTCATCTCATATCCTTCCTGATATTGAGCAGACATGTTCCTATGTGGTGATTCTAAACAAAGGGAAAACAGCGGCTCAGGGACAGATCAGCGAGCTCAAGCAAGTCAAGTACAGTCTTTATGAATTGAAAATCAAAGGAGATGAGGAGGCCTTCTTGGAGAAATTGGAGAGTATCAAAAGCAGGATAGATCAGACAGAGGATAAACTTTTAAGGGTCTATCTTCCTCCTGGAACAGATCCTCAGGAGATATTTAAAATTGCAGCGGAGAGAGAGGTCCAGATTAGACACTTCGTAAAAAGCCAAACATCGCTCGAGGACCTATTTGCTCAAGTGGTGGGAGTGGATTGATGACGATAAAGGAAAAGGGCTACACACACTGGGATGGGGAGTTGAGGGACGGGAGATTCCCCTGGTGGCCGATCACCCGGTACGGTATCAAACTCACCTTCAAGAAGAAGTTTTTCAAATTTTTCTTCTCCATGACCCTTATCCCTGCCATTGTTTGGCTTGTGGGGATATACATATCCGAGAGGCTGGAAGATTTTCAGTTCATGGTGAGAGGAGATCAAACAGAATTCCTAAATGTCAATCCCACCTATTTCAAGACCTATTTTACGAATGACTTTCTTCTTTTCATGATGATCATGATATTGGTCTTCTGCGGGGCAGGCCTCATATCGGATGATCTGAAACACAATGCCTTGCAGCTCTATTTTGCGCGTCCTCTGAAAAAAAGAGACTATTTGTTCGGCAAAGCGGCTGTTATTTTTTTCTTCCTTTTCATACTGACTCTCGTTCCAGGACTCGTTTTCTTCATCATGAAGATGATATTTGCGGGAAATTTTAAATTCTTTGCCTCTTATCCATGGCTCCCTCTTTCAGTCATTGTGTATTCCGCTCTGCTCACAGCTTTTTTTTCTCTGTATACTCTCTTGTTATCGTCGATAGGCAAAAACCGGAGATATGTGGCCATCCTCATTTTTGGGATCTACATTTTTTCGGATATTTTCTATGGGATTTTTTATGGAATTTTCCGTAGCCATTACTTTTCCCTTCTCTCCATCAAAGCCAACATCCAGCAGGTCGGTGCAGTCCTGTTCAACCAGAGAACTCCTCAGGATGTTCCTTGGATCTATTCTCTATTGATTATCCTCGGAATCTCTGCGCTTTCTGGCTTTATGCTGAAAAAGAAAGTCAAAGGTGTGGAGATCATAAAATGACCGCTGTCATCCAGACCCAAAAACTGTCCAAGTGGTACGGGAATGTTCTGGGATTGAGCGATGTGACTCTTCAGATTGAACCTGGAATAACTGGATTGCTTGGGCCTAATGGTGCTGGAAAGTCAACATTCCTGAAGCTCATAACCGGACAGATCAAACCGAATATAGGTAAAGTTTCCATCAATGGCCAGAGGGTTTGGAATAATTATTCCTTGTTTTCACAGGTCGGGTTTTGTCCAGAACAGGATTCATTCTACGAAGAGATGACAGGGTGGCAATTCGTGACCAATCTGTTGAAACTCCACCATTTCCGACCGGATGAAATAGAAAATAAGGCTGAGAAAGCTTTGGAAATCGTCGAGCTGAGTAATGATAAGGACAGAGTCATTCGGTCCTATAGCCGAGGTATGCGCCAGAGGCTGAAGTTTGCTCAGGCTATTGCTCATGATCCGAATATCATCATTCTGGATGAGCCTCTAAACGGGCTTGATCCTTTAGGAAGACGCAAGATCATCAGGCTCATAAAAGAATATAAAAGTGAGGGAAGGACGATTGTTGTGTCCAGCCATGTGCTTCCGGAAATAGAGGCCATGACGAAGAAGATTATCCTCATCCATCAGGGAAAGATCTTTGCTCAAGGAGACATCCATTACATCAGAGATTTGATCGAAACCCATCCCCACATCGTCTCTATTAAATGCAGTCATCCTCGTCTTTTGGCCGAAAAGTTCATCCATCAAGATTTTGTCTCGAAGGTGTATTTCGATCCCAAAAAGAATGCTCTCCTGGTCGAGACAAACAACAGGGATACATTTTTCGCTCTCCTGCCCTCTCTTTTCGTGGAGAATAAGATTGATGTGGAAGAGATCACTTCGCCTGATGATAATCTTCAAGCGGTTTTTGATTATTTGATAGGGAAGTAGGATGATTCAAAACAGCACAGGAAAGCTCTTGTTCTTTTTGAGGTCCGTTAAGGATGTGATCTCCTTCTTCTTTGTCCTCACCAAGAAGGTCAGGAAGACAAAGATCTTTTTCTTTTTAAGTTTTTTGCCGGTTTTTATGGCTTTTATCGTCAAATTCTCCCAGATTTTCTCTCTAAGCCGGAATATCGAGGGCATCTACATCTTCAACAATATGATCATGGCCTTTTATATGCAGTTTCTGATTCTGATTCTGGCGCTTTTTTACGGAACCTCTGTGAGTTCTGAAGAATTGGAAGGGAAGACGTTGACCTATCTCACCACGCGTCCTGTCTCCAAATCTGCCATAATCATCGGGAAGTATATCTCTTATACTGTTTTAACAATCATTATGACTACATTGGGCGTGGTGTTTTCGTTTTTAGTACTGAATCTGAATGATCTGCACGAATTGTATTTATATAAGATTCTCTTGAGGGATGTGGCAGTTTTGGGATTGGGTCTCATGTGCTACACAGCGTTTTTTACTTTCGTGGGGACCATTTTGAAGCGATCTATAATGTTTGGACTCATTTTCAGCTTTGGTTGGGAGAATGTGATCCAGTATTTTCCGGGCTCAACCCAGAAATTCACTATTGTGCATTACCTCAAATCGCTTCTTCCGTCTTCATCGACGGGGAGATTTTCCTTTCTTCTCTTCCGCCTTGAGCCAAGCTCAACAGGAATAGCCATATTCATGCTTGTTTTGATCTCAACTGTATTCCTTGCTTTGGCCTGTCTGCTCTTTACGTTTAAAGAGTATATCCTGGAAGATTAAAGCTGCAGACCACCCCTTTTAAATAAACTGCACGAATAGAATTGATATATGGTGAACAGGTATGCTGTTATTCCTGTTTTGCTGTGGCCATTTCCTTGAGCTTGTTGACCAATTCTTCAGGAATGCTGGCAAAAATTTTCACATGATCTTCACCAGCGCTTATTTCGATCTTGTTTAATAACTCTCCTATCTCTGGCTTTTCTGCTGCAGCCATACCGCCGAAGGCTTTTATCCCGTTCAAAGCTTCAGCCACTTTCTTGTTACTCTCTGCATTCGGGCTCATGGCCATTATCTCTACAATAAGGTTTTGATTCTTGTAGTCGAAATAAAGGGCCACAGCACTGACTTCTTTCATGGCTCCCATCATAGGATTTTCTGCTGCGGCTTTTTCCATGGCTCCGGCGGGGATAAGCATGGCTCCCCAGAAAATGGCGTCTTTGTTGGTTTTATTTATCAAGGCAGAGAGATTGTCGTTTTTGAACACATTGTCTTTCTTTTTTCCTAGAACATCCAAGACTGCCTTCACCGGCGCTTCGTTTCCAACCACAACGTTAGAATCATCGATGAACGCAAAGGCTCCAGACTCGTCCTTTTCCCAGGCCTTGTAGAGCGTGTACTCTGCGTACTGTTCCTCTTGAAGCTCCTTTCCTTCTTCCTCTACCTTCGCCTTAATCAGAGCCATCACTGCGTCTTTATCATATTTCAGGTTGACAACTCCCACACCCTTCTGGCCTTCCTCACCCGTGCCTTCCATCAAACCGACTGCGAGGAAATAGATATCCTTTTGGGGATCGATACCTGTTTTCTCGATGAACTCTTGGTACTTTTGATAGTCTTTTTGTTCCTGAATGGCTTTTGATGCTACTTCTGTAGACATGGCCTTGTTAACATCGACGAAGAAAACACCCTGAACATCGATAGGGATCATTCCAAGAATATCTTGGGCTTTAGCTGTCCCGGCTTCAGGGGCACTTGGCTTCTTCCCACACGCCATAAACGAGAACAAAGCTAGAAAAATAACCAGGTTGATCGCGATGAATCTTTTCATTTTGTTTGCCTCCTCTATTAATCTTGCATGGATTACTTCAGTGACTATACCAGAAAACCTCTGTTCAGAGCAAGAAAAAAAATGGATCAAGGGCTGATTCCTACCTAAGGTATCTAAAAAGCTCCATCTGGCTGGAATAGAGCCAGCATCGGATCCAGATCATGCTAAAGATGAAAAGTTGCTGAAGGAGAAAAGCGGTCAATATACCCCAAAAATGGGATTGAGGGATGAGTCCTTGAATCAGTATATAGACAATGGTAACCACTGCTTGGACTGTAAACAGAAGATAAAACAGACCTAGAGTCGAGCCGAGATGCTTGAAAACAAACCCAAAGGCTCCCAGAGCGGATTTTAGGACATCCTGGCTCTCTTCTGTCACGATCTTTATGCGCCCATAATCAAAGACCATCTGAATAAACAAGAAAAGGAACAAAACAACAGCATTGAAAACGAGGCTGAGGTAAAAGGGTGTCACCTCAGAGAAAGCATTTTCTCTCACTTTCTCAAGAACAGAGCCCAGAATCCCGAAAGAGATAATGGGGAACAGGCAGAAAAAAAACCAGGAGAGGAGCATCAGGAGAAAAAAACGAAAGAAGTGAGCGCCAGCACCTAGGAAAAATTCTTTCATAGAGAATTTCGCATCTTGTTCGTTGAAGATGGAAAGAATGCCGCCGGCTAGGAATGTATGAAGGATGATGTACAGGAGCCCCATTATGAGCACGATTGGAGGAAGTCCAAAGAAACGCATCATAAGGAGGCCTTCGAGGTTGTTGAGGATCGCGCCTTTACCGATGATTGAAGGAGAGAAAGTTTCCTCCAGGCCTTGCGCCTCGTCTCTGAATTCTTCCCACCACAGATAATCAAAGCCTTTGGCCATGCGCTCTCCCGCTAAACTTTGACCGAAGGAATCTTTGAGAGAATGGTACATCGGGACAGCGAGTATGAGAGAGAAAGCAAGATTAATGACAAGCAACAGGAGGATCATCCTTGCCGATTTCCCCGTGTTTGTAAATCCTTTAATGAAATTTATTATGATTTTCATCGTTTTCACCTCTCCTGTGCTTCAGCCTCTGCAGATGGTGAGAGATTCCTTGGCATCTTATTTTCTGTATCCGGCATCATATTCATGGTATAATTGGCGACTTCTTCCATGATTTTTTCCATCTTAGTAAAGATGATGTCTTTTCGCAAGAAAAAGAGGAGGGATGGTTATCAAACTTTGGGCGTAGAGGTGAATCCCAAATGAAGGTGAAAAAATGTCTGTAAAAGAGATCATCCGACAACGAAGAAGTGTCCGCCGCTATCTGGATAAATCCATTGAAAGAGAGAAAATTCTCGTTTGCCTTGAGGCAGCGCGGTTGGCGCCTTCGGCAGACAATGTCCAACCCTGGCGGTTCTTGGTCATAGATGACCCTCAACTCAAGGCCAGGTTCGCCAAAGAAGTCTTTTCTGGAATCTATCACATTTCGAAGTTTGCTGCAAAGGCACCTGTGCTCATCATGATTCTTGCACGGCTCGATATCATCGCCAACAGAATTGGAAAGCAGATTCAAGGTGTTCATTTTTATCTGATCGATATAGGGATTGCAGGGGAACACATCGTTCTTCAGGCCGAAGAACTCGGATTCGGAACCTGTTGGATCGGCTGGTTCAATTCTCGAAAGGCGAGGAAGATTCTGAAAATACCCCGCAGGTACAAGATTGTTTCCCTCTTATCCATGGGGTATCATGAACGAAAGCCCCACAGAGAGAAAAAGAGGAAAAGCCTTGAGAAGATTGCCTGGTTTAATAAGATAGAATAAAGCCTGTCTATTCCTATACAATTCTTTTTATATCTTTAAGTGCCTCTTGGATAAGGTCCAAGGCTTTGATCAATCGATCCTCTTGCTCTCCGTATCCAAAACGGAGATAGTGATCCATTTCAAAATGGTCTCCAGGTACGACAAGGACACTTTTCATCTCACGAATTTTGTTGACCAACTCAGTCGAATTGATGTCCAGATTGTACCGGGCAAACACGATGGCGCCTGCTTGAGGGGGGATACACTGGAACAACCCCTCTTGCTTCTCAATCCAAGTGAGAAGGATGTCGATATTTTCTCTCAGGATTTGCCGAGTCCGCTCGAGTATCTTTTGCCGCTTATCTTGAGTCAGAGCTATTCTAGCCAGACGATCGCTCACAGCACCGATGGATATGGTTGTGTAATCATGATAGGGCCAAACCTTCTGGACAAAATCTTCAGGAGCAACCATCCATCCCATCCTAAGACCGGGGAGGCCATAGGCCTTGGAGAGCCCATTGCTCACCACGACCTTTTTGTAGGTTCCCCAAAAGCTGGGTGTCGTCTGTCCATCCAGTTCTGCTCCTTGGTATACCTCATCGGCAAAGATCCAAGCGTCGGCTTTCTCTGCCAGCTCCAGGATTGTTTCTCTGGCTTCATTGCTGAGTTGGCTGCCCGTGGGATTATTGGGATTTGTGATGGCAATGATCTTTGTTCTGGGCGTGACCAATCGTTTTAATTCATCCAGATCAGGATTCCAATCCAAATTTTCCCGGAGCTGGTATGTCTTGACGTTGCCTCCGAACGCTCGCATCAATCCCCATAATTGCATGTAGTTGGGAATCATGAACAGGACTTCATCTCCTGGTTCGATCTGGCTCCAGGCTAGTAAAAAATTTGCCTCAGCTGAGCCTGTTGTGATGAGAATGTTCTCCATGTTCGTTCCGGGATACAAAGCGCACACTCTTTCTCTCAGTTCTGGTGTCCCGTTGGTCTGGAGATATCCTAAATTTGTCTGCAATATTTCTTCCAGCTCCTCTTTCGAGATGAGATCTCGGAAAGAGATAGGATGTACGCCGCTTTCGGAGAGGTTGTATTCAACCAGATTCTCCCATTGGGATTGCATCCGCTCCATCTTAAAATGCTCGATTCTCATGACCAACTCCTTTCACTGCTTTCTCTATTATAAATATCAAATTTCGACCTTGAATACTCCTTTGAAAGAAAAGCCGAAAATGATGGACAGGACAAAATAAGCAATCAGCCAGTGGATGCGCCAGCCAAAAAAACTCATACTCTTGGTGAGATACTGAATTTCAATGGCTTTAATCGGGAGATGACCTTTGATCGGGGCTTCGGTGGGATACATGACCTGTTTGAGAATGCTTTTTCCTGGTTTCATCGGGGAAACTTTACTGAGTGGTCTCTGGGCAACAGAGACTTTTTTGGTCACCGTTTCTCCTTTGATGACTACGGCTATCTGTTGAAGCCCTCCTTCTTTGGCGGAGAACCGCCAGTTGATTTCACTGGCCTCTTCAATTCTTAAGGGAAGGGTTTCTATATCCAGTCCAGGAGAGGTTTGAATGTCGACAGAGATGTCCAAGGGATTCTGATTATCTTTTAATTTGACTTTTAAAAGCGCCGATTGGTTTGGTGTCAGAGACTCATACCCGAACCAAAAATTGAGTTGAATGATGATCAGAATCAGTGGAAGAATCATCACCAGCATGGGTTTGGTGGAAAAGCCGATATATCTGAGGTTGCAGCGAAGGATGTTACCTTGGGCTCGCAGTGATAAGCTGAGGCTGTCCTTGTACAGACGCAATTCTAGTAGATGGGCTTTTATTTTGTTTTTGACTTGGTGAATTCCTTTCTGGTTTGATGTCCATCTGAAGACAAAGAGCATCAGAAGCCCTGTGAGGAAGGAGACGATAATCATCCCTATCCAAGGGCTCGTGTTGCGGAAGAAATAGAAGAGAGCATCAAATATTTTGCCGAAGACCGAATTGAAGATCCACATGGTTTACGAGATGTAACCAAGCCCTTTCAACTTTTTCTTGATTTCTTCTTCTGAATCGGATTCCTCGAGCTTTGAAATCTCCTTTTCCAAACAGTGGGTGATGAATTCCTCGACAGAAGAATAACCAGACATCTCCGCATATTTTTTAATTTTTTCCAAAAGATCTTTTTCGAGTTTGACTTTTGCCTTTCCCATTTCTATCTCCTAAAAAATCTTTTCCCCGATCATTTCCTTTGGTTTTTCGGCGGCAAAAAGAGAAAGGATTGTGGAGGTTAAATCATAAAGAGCAGGGGATTGACTCTTGATTTTTTGACTGGTGAACAGAATTCCTGGACAGACCGCCGGGTCCATACAATGGTCACCACTCCATTTATCCATGTTGTCATCCAAGACTTTTTTATCGACTCTGCCAAGAGGTGCTGACCAGGCGGTGCGATAGCCGCGATTGTATCCGATGACGATATCCGGAGCTTGTTCAAGCTGCTGACTCTGATAGACATCCTTCGTAACATAGGCCTTTGTGATCACCTTCTCTCCAGTGTCAGGGTCCGTCACCTTTTCAAGTTTTTGAGAGATCTCTCTAACCAATGCTTCTTTTTCCGCTCCCGGATTGACGGTTCCCTCTCCCTCTCGCCCTCTTTCATTTATAAATAGACTGTTCAGGCCGTACGAATAGGCTTTTGTTCTTGACCAGTCCGTATTCATAAAGAACTCTTCCTGTCCTTGTCTCCAGTTGTTGATCAAGCGGAGATATCCGTTCTCTTTTAGCCATGTGTTGACATTGAATGTTCGGCGGAAAGGCGTGAAACCGTGGTCGGACATGGCCATGATGATGGTGTCTTTATCGGCTCGACTTAAGGCCGTATCCAGGATTTTATCCGCCTCTTTGTAGATGTTTTGGATGGTATCCCCATATCGGACAGCAAGATCAGGATCAAACATAGGGCTCTCTTTATCGATAAAACGCCAGAACATATGCTGCCTCTGGTCAGTACTCGAGACGTAGTAAAAAAGAAGACCCGAGTCGAACCTTGAGAGTTCATACTCAAACATCTCTATCCGTTCCTTGAGAATCGTGTCGTCTTGCGCTAAATACTCTTCCTCGTCCAGAACTCCGTGTGTCATGGCCTTGAAATCAGCAGGGAGGCCTTTGGTATAAAACGAGCCGAATTTTTTTGCCAATTCTTTGGCATAACTGTCGGGTGTAGATATGGGCATAGCGGGTTCTGCGGGATCGATATTTATAGGTGAGATGTAGAGCTTGAACTCAGGTCGGACCTGCTTGAGGTAGAACATACAGATCCCGCCCACGCTTTGTGTGGGAATCATCGGGAAATGGATTTTCTTCCAGTCGCTCCATTCTTTCTCCTTGAGAATAAATTCATGATCCTGGATCACTATCTTTGCCAAAGGATGGACTGGATCGATAAAGACTTTAAAATCAATCGATGATTCTGGTTTGTTCTTTTTGAATGTGTTGGTTGGACCAGGAAGCTTGGCTTCCACCCTGTTTCCGATGACATAGACTTCGTGGATGGCTCCTCCACCGATGTCCTGCTTCAGCTCGGTGACCTCAGTCGTGTAATAGTTGAATTCGCCTACTGACCCTGTGATATCCGGTGTTCCCATCCCTGAAAGGGTTTTTTGATTGGTTTGGACAGGCGGAAAGTTGGAAGGCATTTTAAAAATTGTGGCAGGAATGTCATAATCTTCGAGGATTTGCCAGAAAGCCCTTCCCTTCATCATGTTTTCAATGGACCCTCCAGATAGAGGGAGGACGAGATTCCCGATGGAGATGGTTTTTGAAGGATCATGTGTCTCTGCACCCGAGAAGGCGGGTATGTAATATTGTGGATCTCTTTTGAGGAAATCGAATATCCCGTGTCCCCCTGGATTCATTCCGGTTATAAAATTCGACCAAGCCACAGGACTCTGGGGAGGAATGCTCGTTTGCAGAGGTCGAAAGTCTCCTTGGGCTCTCAATCGTGCGAAGGCTGGGAGTTTTCCCTGATTCATCCAAATCTCTGTAAGGTGTGGATCCATCCCATCGAATCCGAGGATGAGAACTTTTTTATGCGTCTCCTGTTTTCCGGAGACCTTGGTCACCATATCTGAGGGACTTCCAAGAGCAAGGAGGGAGCCTGCGCTCAGGCCCAGCTTTAAGAATTCTCTTCGATTTATGTTAGCCATTGTTCTTACCTTTTTTCTCGGATTCCATAGATAAATTTTTGACATCTATTAGGGAACGGCCATCCATGTGTTTTGGTGCTTCTAGACCAAAAAGCTCGAGAATAGTTGGCGCAATATCGATGATGGCCGGAGTTTTCGTGTTTATTTCTTGGCTACAGAAAAAGATCCCAGGAACGATTCGAGGGTCGATACAGTGATCTCCACTCCAGGCTTTGGTGTTATCTTCAAAGACTGTGGTGTTCACTTTTCCGGTCACCGAATTCCAGGAAACACGGTATCCTTCGTTGTAACCGACAATCAAGTCAGGACAGTTTTCCTTATAGGGTCCTGGGGGAAGGTCATCTCTATCAAAAACCTTATTGATGGCCGTATCGCCGTTTTCCTCATCTTTCAATCCGTTGAGTGCGGATATGATGTCTTTTTTCAAAGCTTTGGCGTCTTCCCCAGGAGATACGATGCCTTTGGCTTCTCTCCCCTTCAGATTGATGTAAATTCCGCCGAGTCCTAATCCATAGGCCTTGGTTTTTTCCCAATCCACATCCTTGAACCATTCCTCGCTTTCTTCCTTCCCATCCTTTAGGTCAAGGTAGCCGTTCAGGTAGAGCCAGGAATTCGTGTTGACTCCGCGTCGAAAGGATTTAAGGCCATGGTCTGACATGATGATCAGGATGTCTTTTTTGTTCAATCTTTCCATAACTTTGCCCACGAGCTCATCCATTTTGGTGTAAAGTTCTTCGATCACTTTAGGCCCCATTTTTGCCTGATCCGTGAGCCTGGCGGGATGTCTATCATCCAGATACCGGAAGAACATGTGCTGGATGCTGTCTGTGGTTTCAAACCAAGAGACAACCACTCCTTTCTTTGTCTTGCTCATGGCATTAAATAGCATGCTCTCCCATTCTTGATGGTTGAAATAGCTCAGCTTTAAGAAAGCTTCCTCAGAGAGGACGCCTTCATTCAAAGCCCATGTGTCATTCGCCTCACCAAGGGTGATGTAGCTTCCCAGGAGTTTAGAGAGGTAAACAGAATAGATAAAGGGGTGGGATAGAGGGAGTGCCGGTTTCTCAGGGTCAATATTCAGCGGGGTCACATACATTTCAAAGTGGGGTTCGAGTTGATTGATATAGAAACGACAGATAGATCTGATTTTTATCCAAAGACCGGGCCGAAAAGTTATCCGCGTCCAATCAGAAAACGTCTTCTCCTCAAGCCGAATTTTTTGGCCAGAAACTTCGAGTAAAGCTTCCTTTTTTTCTTTATCGAGGATGATGTGCAGAGGAAGCCGCATCTCCTCAGGAGTTTTGAGCATGGTATTCTCAGGACCAGAGATATAGGTTTCAATCCAGTTTCCATCTATTGAAACAGGTATGTTCATTCCTCCTTCCCGCTTGGTTATTTTGTCTCTGTCCGATGTGTAGAAAGAAAATGTGCCTTGGCTTCCCTTCAAATCTGGAGCGCACATTCCGGAGAGCAGATGTCCGCGGAATTTTTCAGGGGGAAAGGTCACTGGAATCCTGAGCACCGTGCTGAAAATGCCATTGTCTCCGAGGATTTTCCAGAAAGGAATGCTCTTGCGCAGACCTTTGATCTCAGGCTTAGATAGAGGAATATTGTATTTTCCCAAAGGGAAGACCTTCTTAGGACTGCCTATTCGGGCAGAGGATAGGTCAGGCAGATAGGTTTTAGGGTCGCGGCTCAAGAAATCGAAGATGTTGTGTTTGGCTGGATGGCACCCGGTCATAAAGGAGGACCACGCAACAGGAGATATGGAAGGGATTGTGGTTTCGAGTTTGGCATAGCTTCCTTGTTCAGACAACTTGGAAAAATGAGGAAGTTTGCCTTTGGACATGTATTTTTCGATGAGCACAGGATCCATCCCATCTAACCCAAGAATGACCAATTTGTTGATGTGGCTTTTCTTGTAAGCTTTTTGTCCTTTGATTATGCGGAAAAGAAAGCGGAAAGGCCAGGAAAGGAAGGAAAAAATAGCCAGGAAAAAGGTCAGAAAGAGAACCAAAAAGGAAGAGAGGAAAGCGAAGCCAGCGCCAGGTCCGATGTAGGCGCTGAGAGGGGGAGCTGCCACGAGGGCAATGATCACAAAAAACTTGAGTTTTGTTTTCATAAGAGTTTATCCAAGATGATGGTGGCAAGGTCAGATATCGAAAGATCCTGACCGTAATCTGAATTTGCCCAGAAAAATGCATCATCCCAGGTGTGCATGCCTTGAAGATTGGTCCGTCCAAATATGTCCTTTTTCTTGATAGATCCTTTCATGTCGAAACCGTAATCTGTGAGGACAATCAGATCTGGGCCGTCTGAGACATAACGTCCGCTGTAGATCTCTTCAGCGTCAAAGACTTTACGGACGACTTTTTTGCCTTCATATTCAAGTTTTTCTAGCTCTTGCGTGATTTTCCACCTGAGAGAGCTCTTTTGTGATGGAGTCACACATCCTTTGGGAAACTTGTCCTTCCGGTTCAAATAGATGCGGTTGGGATCCATGGCAAAGGCTCGAGAAGATGGGGATATTTCCGCCAGGTTTTGAGGAGAGGCGGATTCGAATCCTAAATAACCATGTTTTTCAAGCCAGACATTGAGATGGACTTCCTGCTCGATCGCGGTGAAGCCGTGGTCTGAAAGGAGAAAAAGGCCTTCATCGCTATTGGTCAGTTTCAAGAATGAATTGACAACGTGATCGATGGCTCGATCGATGCGCCGATAATACCCGAGGAAACTTTGATGATAGGGATGCTCATTGTTTTCATAAGCGTCCCACAGAAAATGTTGGAGTCTGTCTGTTCCTGTGATGACACATTCAAAAAAATCCCAGTCCTCTTTCCAGAGAATGTCAAAGATTTTTTGGCGTCCTTCCAGGGTTTTTTCAAGATCTTTCCAAAGAAACTCATGGTCCTCCCTTGACTTCATCGTATCGATATCGATTTGGTAGTTGATTTCATCAAGTGAGGTTTTCAGGGATGGAGGATAAACGGCTTTGCCCAAGTCGATAGCAACAAAGCCTGAGATCAGGATTCCGTTAATCTTTCTGGCCGGATAGGTCGATGGCTGATTGACGATGATGGATTTTTTGTTTTTTTCTCCTAGGGTATCCCAGAAAGTCTGATGTTTCAAATCCAGAAAATTCGGAAAACGAAGGTCATAGGTCCCTGGCTTAAGGTCTGTAAAACCAAAAATTCCATGTGTTCCTGAATTGGTGCCTGTCATGAAATCGGTCCAGCTCACCGCAGAGATTTCAGGAAGGCTGGCTTTCATCATGTGCAGGTGGCCTGCGTCGATGAGTCCTTTCATGGTGGGCATGATGCCTTTGTCAGCCATATCCATGAGGAGTGAGAAAGGAACGCCATCTAATCCGAGAACACAGACACGATTTTTCTTCTTTTTTTTGAATAAGCCCATAGAAATTATCTCAACAGAAAAACCTATCTATTATAAGCATGCCGGCCAGTGTGTCAATCTCTTTAGAGAACATCCCCTTTTATTTGAGAATGATTCGGGCATCTACGATGGTGCATCCCTTTCCTTTTTCATAGACAATGAGTGGGTTGATATCGAGTTCTTTGATGTCCTCCAAATCTGTGACGAGTTGAGAGAGCCTCTTTAAGCACTCTGAGATAGCTGCCGTATCATAAACCGGGCCGCCTCGGAACCCTACGAGGATTTTATGTGTTTTTGTCCTCGTGATCATCATGTCTGCAGTAAGTTCACGTATGGGGGCCAGTCTAAAAATCACATCTTCTAAGGCCTCCACATAAATGCCGCCCATCCCGAACATCAGAATAGGGCCAAACTGCTGGTCATAATTCATCCCAAGGATGACTTCCTTGCCCGGAGGAGCCATTTCTTCGACCATCATGCCTGTTATTTTGGCCTTCGGCATTTTTGCTTTGATGTTGTGCAGGATGGTGTTGTATGCTTTCTGCACCTCTGCTTTGTATTTCAAATTAAGCATGACTCCACCCACGTCGAATTTATGGAGAATATCCGGGGATGCGATTTTCATCACAACAGGAAATCCAATTTTTTGGGCGGCTGCGACGGCTTCTGTCTCATTAGTAGCCAAAACAGATTTGATGACAGGGAATTCATAAGCTTTCAATACATCATAGGCTTCCTGTTCGAGAAGGAAAGAACGACCTTCTTTCCTTACGTTTTCTATGATTCTTCTTGCCGTAGAGGTATCGACCTTGAACTTTTTTATTCTTGTTTTTGGCCGTTTGAGCCACCAAGTGAATTTTGTCATCTCAGCTAGCGCTCTTGCTGCTGATTCAGGAAACCTGTAATCAGGGATGTTGTTTTCCTCGAGCAGATCGATTCCTTTAGAGACATCATAAACCCCGAGGTAGCAGCATACGATCGGCTTATCGATCCGTTTGGATACTTTTATAATGGATTTGGTGATTTTCTCTACATTTGTAAAGGCAGTGGGAGTGAGTATGATAATAGCTGAATGTATGTTTTTCTGTTTGAGCATGACCTTCAAGGTGGATTCATACTGTTCGTGCTGGGCTTCGGCGATCAGGTCCACCGGATTATTCAGACTTGCTGTAGGTGGGAGGATGGACTTTAAGGTTTTTTTCGTATTTTTGGAGAGATGAGCGATGTTTAATCCGTATCGGATGCAGGAGTCAGTGGCTAGAATTCCTGGACCTCCTGAATTGGTGATGATTGCTACGTTATTTCCTTTAGGCAGCGGCTGGCTAGAGAAGGCCTTTACATAGTCGAAGATCCCATCCAGAGTTTCTCCCCTAATAACCCCACATTGCTCGAAGATGGCATCATAGACTTTGTCCGATCCAGCCAAAGATCCGGTATGCGAAGAGGCAGCCTTTGCTCCGAATACTGTCCGTCCAGCCTTTAGAGCGATAATCGGCTTGGGATTTTTTGGATGGCTGGTGATTTTTCTGGCGATTGACATGAATTCTGTGCCGTTGACAAGGTCCTCCAGGTACATAAGGATCACATCTGTTTTGTGATCCTCCCTGAGGTAAACTAGAAGATCGTTTTCTGTCAAACCTGCCTTGTTTCCCATGCTGATGAATTTGGAAAATCCGATGTTAGCTTCCTTGGCATAATCGAGAACGGCGACGCAGAGGGCACCACTCTGGGAGATGAAAGCAATGTTACCTTGCTTTGGCATCTGTGTTCCAAATGTAGCATTCATGCTGGATTCTGAAGCCGTATTCATCACTCCTAGACAGTTTGGTCCGACCAAGGCAATGTCGTATTTATGGATAATTTCCTTGAGTTTGTGTTCGAGTTCAATCCCTTTTCCTCCTATCTCTTTAAAACCGGCCGAGATTATAATGGCTCCTTTTACTCCCCTGACACCACACTCCTCCATTACTTGGAGCACGAGTGGAGCGGGGACGATCACAATGGCCTGCTCTACGTCATCTGGAATATCTAAGACCCTTGGATAGCATTTGATTCCTAAGATAGCTTCGGCATGGGGATTGACCGGATAAACCACCCCTTGGAAACGGCTATCGATGATATTTGCAAGAAGGGAATGGCCCACGCTTCCTGGGTGTCTCGAGGCTCCTATGATAGCGATGGATCTGGGATAGAAGATTGATTCAAGTTTGTTCATGGGGCTTCCCTCAAGAAATAAATTTTTATTCTTTCAGATTTGTTCCTCATAAAGTGATTGGCATATCTACTTATGTTCTTCTGTGTCAACAGCCCTCAAAACATTCTCCAGAAAGGTTTCCTCTGGAACAGCTCCTTCTATAGTGATGGATTCGTTTATGATCGTCCTCGGAACTCCTGCGACTTGATATTTTTGTGCAAGATGGGGAAATTCGGTCGATTCGATCATATCTGCGACGATCCTGGATGATTCAAGGGCCATTTGGTGACCAAGACGGACAGACATTGTGCAGTAGGGACAGGTGGGTGTTACAAAAGTCTGAATATGGATATCTCTATCCAGGTTACTTAGAGCTTCTTTAGTTTCTGGCTTCAGGTTCGTAGATCCCTTTGAAGTGTCAACAATGGCCTCGATAAGGCTTGTGTATTCATATCCGGACGGGATTCCAAAAAATCTGAGGTTTGTCATTGTGTTTCTTGTGATAATGGTAGCTGGAATTTTATCGATCCCATGTTCTTCGGCCTTATCGGTATCAGCCGAAAAATCATAGATGACAAGGTTAAGTTTGTCGGAGAGAGAACACACTTCGTTTAATAAAGCTTTCGTCTCTTTACAAAACATGCATTCATGTCCTTTAAGATGATCGGGAAGGATCAGTCGGCTGGGTTCTTGGGTGAAATGAATGAGAGTAACCGGATCGGTCAATTCTTCAGTGAATCTTTTCTGAGTGGCTTCGCTGACCTGTTTTGTGAGAATATCCATCTTTCTTCTCCTTTGATATGCGTTGATATTTTAGTTGCATACTCGATAAAAAGCAAACAAACGGACAAAGATGGAGCATCCCTTGTGTCCAGCATTTTAGAAATATGGAAAGGGCTTAGCAGTAAGAAGGATTGACCGTCAGCTATTGGGGCAGGAAAAGGGGTTACTGGGCCTGGACTATAAAGTAATCCGAGACCTGGATTTTGTATTTTTGTGGATCCAGAGATTTGACGATTCTGCTTGTATATGTTTTTTTTTGGAGATCTCTTTTGGAAAGATCCATAATATCTCCATCTATTTTGTTTCCTTCCTCATCGGCTATGATTTTAATCTTGGGCCTCAGGAGCTTCGAGGGATCGGTGCTCGTTTCAACAACGATCCCGATTTCTCCCGTATTCAAGAGGACGAGAGTGCCAACCGGGTAAGTCCCCACCATATTGGCAAAGACCTTAAGGATAATCGGATCAAAGTCGGTCCCGTTATTTTTCATCATCATACTTAAAGTTTCATCCCGTGTGAAAACTTCGGTTCTGTAAGGTCTATGGGTTGTCATGGCATCATAAACATCGCAGATCTTCACAATCTTGCTGTAGAGGTTTATATGTCTTTTTTTCTGGTACTTAGGATAGCCGGTGAGATCTTCCTTAACATGATGCTCCATGGCCACATTGATGGCCCTCATGGGTAGATGACTGGTTTCCTTAAGCTGAATGAGTTTCTCAGCTCCGAGATGAGGATGTTTTTCGATGACTTCTCTTTCTTGTTCATCCAGTTTACCAGGTTTGCCCAAGATTTCTTTGGGAATTTCTGTCTTCCCGAAGTCATGAAAGAAGGCGCTAATTCCTAACTCTGCCAATTCGTTTCTGTCCAATCCTAACCTTCTACCTAGAGAAATAGACAATATACACACGTTGATCGAGTGATTGAGAGTGTATTCATCAAAATTCTTGATGGTGGTCAAGCCATAAGTAAAAGATTCATTGTTGACGATATGATTGAATATGGATTGCATCAATCGTCGTGTTGTGCTAAGTGGAATTTTTTCTCCTCTTTTAATGTATTCAAACATTTCCTTCAAGTGAACGATTCCTAGGAAGAAGATTTTTTTTGCGTTTTTTTCGCTGCTTTGCGTTTCTTCAAAGGGTTGAGC
>Ga0224495_10001296_pt1 | contig 17766 bp, 15 predicted proteins | sample SF_Jul11_sed_USG_FD_168128 | JGI IMG/M metagenome (GOLD analysis project Ga0224495, IMG submission 168128) | Sediment microbial communities from San Francisco Bay, California, United States - SF_Jul11_sed_USGS_4_1 | ecosystem: Environmental > Aquatic > Marine > Sediment | place: USA: California... | reverse complement strand
CCTATACCATGGCACTGGACATTGCCGCTGGCACAGTGGCCGGCTTGAACTACACCCTTGCTTTAAACACGACGGGAACCGGGGGGGCAAGTCCTTTGGCAAGCGTTGGCACCGGAACCGTACAAACCTTTTTCGTCAACGGCACCATCGCAGCCGGCCAGGGTGGAACTTGTATCCCGACCTGTTCCGGTTCGCAGTTGCACTTACTGACCATCACCTATTGAACTTCCGACAGGTCAGAATTACTAATCCCCCATATTGACTGCACCTGTACACAGCCATGATGCGTTACGCCCTCTATGTTTTATTATCGCTCTGCTATTTCCAGGCTATTGCCACAGCTGCCGTGGATCCGTTCAACACGGATTCGATGTTACCGTCCAGGCAGGCGCCCAATCTGGAAGGCCGTTCCAGCACTCCTTGCTTTCTTCAAACTCCCGACCGGCCCCTCAACCTGAATGAAGTAGTTGATCTGGCACTTTGCAACAATCCACAGACTCGAGAACTGTGGGCCAACTCCAAATTTTATGCGGCGCAGTTGGGAATTAGAAAGGCAGCTTACCTGCCCAGTGCGGATCTGAACGCCTCGGCCAGCCGTAATCAATCAGGGTTCGGCTCGGGAAACAACCAAAGCAATCTCGGCTTGAGTCTATCCTATCTACTATATGACTTCGGCGCACGTTCAGCCAACCTGGAGCTGGTACAACAGCAGTTTGCCGCAGCCCGTGCCTCACAGGACAGCACGGTGCAGGCAGTATTTCTTGCCGCGATACAAGCTTTCTACCGAGTTCAGGCAAGCACTGCCGCACTGGATGCCGCACTCGAATCGGAGCGAGCCGCACGGGAGAGTTATGCCGCTGCTGAAGCCCGTTTTTCTGCCGGTAGCGCAACGCGAGCCGACAAACTGCAAGCGCAGACTGCCTATTCCCAGACTACGCTGAATCATATTACCGCCGAAGGCAACCTGAAAAATGCGCAGGGTAACCTGGCCAATATACTCGGGCTGGATGCCAACCGGAATGTATCTCTGACTGCAGTCAACCTCTCGGCCATCCCCGCAAGTTTCGAGGGTGATATCGCGGCCCTGATCGAACAGGCACGGCTACATCGCCCCGACCTGCAGGCCGCAGCAGCTCAGTTGAAATCTGCCCAGGCCAGTGCCGATGCAGCACGTGCCGCCGACATGCCCACGCTCACGCTGGGCGCCTCCGCCAGCCAGAACAGTATTTCAGGGAACAGCACCGACAGCTCCTCGATCGGCATCAACCTTAACGTGCCGATCTTCTCCGGCTTTGCCCCAACCTACCGCATACGCGCAGCGGAAGCGCAGCTTGAAAACAGAGCCGCGCAACTTGAACGCCTGCGCCTGCAGGTCGCACTCGATGTGTGGACGTCCTATCAGAATCTGGTCACATCCACGCAATCATTACGCACCACCACCGACCTGCTCGAAAGCGCGGAACAGTCCGAACGAGTCGCACTGGGACGCTACAAGGCAGGCGTGGGTAATATGCTGGATGTGCTGAATGCACAAAGCACGCTGGCCAGCGCCCGCCAGCAACGCATCCAGTCGGCATTCAACTGGAACACCAACCGTGCCATACTTGCCCAGAGCATGGGTAATCTGGATGCAAATTTGCTGCAAACCCTGCCATCGGATCAGTCTGTACCGACAATGCGAGGAAACAAATCACCATGAAGATATCACTTCGCTCCCCCACGGCCATGACACTGATCGCCGCCGCACTGATTGGAACGAGCATCCTTGCCTACCTGCAAATAAGCGCAACGCCACCCGAGCAGCAATATCGTCTGCAGACATCGGAAAAAGGCGATATCAGCCAGACAGTATCGGCCAACGGCACAATCAATCCGGTAACACTGGTCAGCGTGGGCACCCAAGTTTCCGGCAGAGTGAAAAAGCTTTATGCGGACAATAACAGCAAGGTACGGCAAGGCGAGATACTACTGGAACTGGACGCATCAATCCTCGAAGCGCAACTCAAACAATCCATGGCCAGTGTGCAAAGCGCCACCGCGTCCCTGGATCTCGCTGCTGCAAATGAAGCACGCATGCAAAGCCTTTACGAGCAAGAATATGTCTCGCGGCAGGAACTGGATGCCGTAGTACAGGCCAGAAAATTTGCAGCCGCGCAGCTACAAACCGCACAGGCACAGGTAGAAAGGGACAGGGCCAACCTCAGCTACGCACTAGTGCGCTCTCCCGTTTCCGGCGTGGTCATCGATAAACAGGTCGAAGTCGGTCAAACCGTGGCATCCAGCTTTCAGACTCCCACACTGTTCAAGATCGCCCAGGATCTGGCCCAAATGCAGATTGACGCCAGTTTTGCAGAAGCCGATATCGGCAGCATTCGCGTCGGCCAGAAAGCCAAATTCACCGTGGATGCGTTTCCCGACCGGAGCTTCATCGGCGAGGTTAAACTGATACGCCTGAATCCAGTCATCCAGCAAAACGTGGTGACTTACAACGTGGTGATCAATGTCGACAATCCGGACCTGATCCTGCTACCGGGTATGACGGCTTATGTCAGCATCACCGTTGCCGAACAAAAGAATGCGCTATTGGTTCCCAATGCCGCGCTGCGTTTCAAACCCGGCAATATCCAGGCAAGCACCGGCACGCCGAAACGTGATGCTGCTCCCGGTAGCAAGACAGCCAAACCGAAACGCGATGCACACTCAGGAAAAATTTACGTACTGGAGAACGGCAAACCGGCAATGCGCAACGTTACGCTGGGCATCACCGACAACCGCAACACCGAAATTACCGAGGGCGAACTCAAGGCAGGAGAGCAGATTATCGTCGGTGAAACGCAGGCTACCAACAACACTTCCTCCAGCACTTCACCGATGCGCATGAGGTTCTGATGCCAGATCCCGTCATCCGCATTGAACAGCTGAACAAATCCTACAAGACTTCTGCCGGATTATTTCCGGCATTGAAAGACGCCAGCCTCGAGATCAAAGCAGGTGAATTTGTCGCGATCATGGGTCCTTCCGGCTCCGGCAAGTCCACCTTCATGAATATCCTCGGCTGCCTAGACGCCTCTACTGGCGGGAGGTATCTGCTTGACGGGCGTGATGTGGCCGAACTGAACCGGGATGAACTGGCCGTATTGCGCAACCGCACCATCGGTTTCGTGTTTCAGGGTTTCAACCTGCTTCAACGTATGTCGCTTCAGGACAATGTCGCGCTACCGCTGATCTACTGCGGTGTGGAGCGCGATGAGCGCAAGCGCCGTGCGCGCGAGCTGCTCGCCAAAGTCGGTCTGGAAAAATACTTCAATGCAATGCCCAACAAGATTTCCGGAGGGCAGCAGCAGCGAGTTGCCATTGCCCGCGCGCTGATCAATAATCCCCGCCTGCTGCTCGCCGACGAACCCACCGGCAATCTGGACAGTCTCACCGGCGAGGAAATCATGAACCTGTTCGAGTCGCTCAACCGCGAAGGCATCACTATTGTGCTCGTCACCCACGAAGCCAACATCGCGCAGTATGCCCAACGCCAGGTGCGCTTCTTCGACGGGTGCATTGTCAGCGACGTGCCGACTGCCGCCGGAGCCACGGCATGATGCTCGCGATGCTGGGCGAGGCATGGCGCGCGATGAGCGCCAACCGGCTGCGCACTTTCCTGACCATGCTCGGTATGGTGATCGGCGTCGGCGCAGTGGTGCTGATGATGTCGATCGGCCAGGGTGCGCAATATGCGATCAAGCAAAGCATTTCGGCGATGGGCAGCAACCTGTTCATCCTGCTGGCAGGGCATACCTCAAGCAGGGGCGTACGCTCCGGCAGCGGTGGTGCACATACCCTGACGGTCGACGATGCCGATGCCATCGCCGAGCTTCCGGGCATACAGGCTGCGGCACCGATTCATCCTGGCAGTGCACAAGTCGTGTATGGGCCGAACAACTGGAACACAGCCATCATCGGCACCACTCCCCTATACCTGGAAGCACGCTCCTGGACGATAACAACCGGTTCCGCTTTCACCGCTTCTGACGTGCGCTCTGCCACACGCGTTGCACTCATAGGAAAAACCACGGCAGAAAACCTGTTTGGCGACGAAGATCCCGTCGGCAAGACGATACGCATTCGGCAGAGCCCGTTCGTAATCCTCGGCACGCTTGCAGCCAAAGGGCAAAGCATGGATGGACGCGATCAGGACGACACCCTGATCATCCCGCTCACTACCGCGCAGCGACAGGTTTTCGGGACGGAATTTCCCGGCTCGGTGCGCATGATCATGGCACAGACCAGCACGCAGGAAATCATGCCCGCAGTCGAAAAAGAGATGGCGGCCCTGCTACGCCAGCGACACCGGCTGCGCGAAGGCATGGAAGACGATTTCTTCCTGCGCAACCTCACCGCCGTGGCTAACTCGGCGGCCGAAAGCACACGCGTGATGTCGATGCTACTGGGCGCGATTGCCTCGGTATCGCTGCTGGTAGGCGGCATCGGCATCATGAACATCATGCTGGTCTCGGTCACCGAGCGTACCCGTGAGATCGGTATTCGCATGGCCATCGGCGCACGTGAACGCGATATTCTGATGCAATTCCTGCTCGAAGCGCTCATCATTTCCGTGGTCGGGTGCTTCATTGGATTGTTGTTGGGTATCGGCGTAGCACTGATGGTCGAAACATTCACCGGAACGCTGGTGATCATCTCACTCAGCTCTGTAATAGTGGCATTTACAGTCGCGGCCACGGTGGGTATTTTCTTTGGCTTCTATCCAGCGCGTAAAGCAGCCCGTCTTGACCCGATCGAAGCATTACGATATCAATAAACACTATAAATTTATGTTGCCATTTCACTCGAACGAGAGGACTCAAACCTTGGGAAATAACTTGCACGATCCACAGTATTCATTGTAAATCAATCAAATGTATGCATTTTCATTTACCTTATACAATCCGAAAAAAATTATCATTGCAACAACCTTGGTATCCAATTACATTAGAAGAAGAAACTCCTATTAGGAACCAATTATGCTGAAATTTGACAGTATCATCATTGGGGTGATGTTCATCATGCTGCTGGCAACAACCGCCTATGCGGGTGACAGCCCGGGAGAAATTTCACAGCGTATTGGCAGCGGCAATCCGGCTGCGGGCAAAGAAAAATCAACCTTATGTCAGGGCTGCCATGGTGAAGATGGCAATAGTCTGGTACCAACTTTCCCAAAACTCGCAGGTCAATATGCAACCTATATACAACGCCAAATAATTAACTTCCAACAAGGTTCCCGAAGAGATACAACAATGACCGAAATGGCAGAAAGCCTAAGCAATGTGCAAGATTTGAACGATATCTCCGCGTATTTTGCCAGCCAGAAACAGATGACAGGCACACATGAAAAAAACGAAGAGGGTGAAAAAATTTTTCGCAATTACAGCTGCCTCAATTGCCACGGTGAAATCGGCAAAGGGTATCCTGCCAACAATTCGATATTTCCTGTAATCGGCGGACAGCATAAAGACTATCTAATTAAGCAGTTAAATGATTTTAAAACAGGGGCGCGCGATACAGACATGTCGGGGACAATGGGTGAAGTAACCAACCATATGACCGATGCCCAAATAGAAGCAGTATCCGAATATCTGTCACAACAGTAAACCGCCCAATGGCTAACTTTGGACAGCCTATATCAATGGGACGACAACGCTCAAGATTTTTGTACCTCACAAACCTGCAAATCCCCCTCTGGGTTTGCCTGAACTATTAAACTGTCTGTCAGTGCGCATTGACGCAATACCCAATATGGTAAACAATGAAATACAGAATCATGCACTAAGATTGCACGAAAGGAATTATTTTGCAAATCAGGAATAGCATTATCGGCATACTACTGGCAACAGTGATGTTCACGTCGCTCCCCGTCTTTGGCGGAGATAGCCCTGCAGAGATCAATCAGCGTATCGGCACCGGCGACCCAGAAGTCGGAAAGGATCTGTCTGCTATGTGCCAAGGTTGCCATGGGGAAGATGGCAACAGTGTCGTACCGACGTTTCCAAAACTTTCCGGACAATGGGCCGACTACATACAGAAACAATTCCGTGAATTCCAAAACGGTGCGCGAACTGATCCCACCATGTCCGATATGGCACTTAGCGTAGGAGAATTCCCGGAGTTGTTCGATATTGCCGCCTATTTCGCCAGCCAAAAACTGATGGAGGGACCGGTGACCGAAGATCCATCTGTGCTAGCACCCTACCGCAGAGGAGAGAAACTTTTCATTGAAGGAAACGCCGATAGCGGGGCATTTCGTTGCATTAAATGCCACGGTGAGCATGGAATGGGGACGCCGCTCAACAACCCCCTATTCCCCATTATTGGCGGACAACACAAAGACTATTTGGTTAAACAGTTAACCGATTTCAAACGAAGTGATCGCGACAACGACCGTTCTGGCATGATGATGCTGATTGCCGGTCGCCTGAGCGATAGTGAAATCGAAGACTTGGCAATATATCTTGCAAACAAAGAGCCTGTTTACAAAACCGTATTTGAAGAAAAAACGCTTCGTATTAAGGGTACGAATTTCAAAGTCGGATCCGCTAAACTACAAAAAACAGCCCGAACACAGCTAAACGCTATTGTCGAGTATGCCAACCGCGTTCCTGACGCAAATTTTGAGATCTTTGGATATACTGATAGCACAGGGTCATTGGAGTTGAATATGAAACTTTCCTTGGTGCGCGCAGAGTTGGTTGCCAACTATTTAATAAACAAAGGCGTTGCTGCCGAGCGCATTATCACCAAAGGCATGGGGCCTGAAAATCCAATAGCCGACAACGCTACCGAAAGTGGGCGACGTGAAAATCGCCGAGTTGAGCTTCGCTCCGTACACAAGGAGTCGAAAAAGGTTCGTACGAATTAATACTGCCACCTGAAAAGAACGAACTGTTATCAGTCTGTTTTTTTGTACTCATTCTCTCTATGAAGGTTGGATTGTACCCCACTGCATTATTGTCGGGCACTGCAATCACGTGATACTCTGCGCAGTCAAATAAACCAAGTTGCGATATGACTGTATCCATTAAAACATCCAAAGAAATAGAAAAGATGCGCATTGCCGGAAGGCTAACCAGCGAAGTACTCGATTACATAGGCCCTCACGTCAAGCCAGGTGTAACTACCGACCAACTGGACAAGCTCTGCCACGATTTAATCGTTAATGTGCAAAAGGGCATTCCGGCCCCGCTCAATTATGCCCCAAGTGGACATAAACCTTATCCAAAATCCATCTGCACCTCAATCAATCATCAGGTCTGTCACGGCGTACCAAGCGATAAAATCTTAAAGGATGGCGATATTGTCAACCTCGACATTACAGTTATCAAGGACGGATACCACGGCGACAGCAGCCGAATGTTCTATGTCGGCGAACCATCCATACAAGCGCGCCGGCTGTGCGAAACCACCTTTGCATCGCTGTGGCGAGGCATTCAAGCCGTCAAGCCGGGAGGCTATCTCGGCGATATCGGTCACGCCATTCAAAGCTTCGTCGAGCCGTTGGGCTACAGCGTGGTGCGTGAATTTTGCGGGCACGGTATCGGAAAAAAATTTCACGAAGATCCACAGGTGCTCCATTACGGCCAACCCAACACTGGACTGAGACTTGAGCCAGGCATGACCATCACAATCGAGCCGATGATCAATGCAGGCAAGGCCGCTATCAAACAACTGGGAGATGGCTGGACTGTGGTCACAAAGGATCACAGCTTGTCGGCACAATATGAGCACACTATCCTCGTCACCGATACCGGCTTCGAAGTTTTGACTGTTTCTGATGGCTGCCCTCCCCCGCCAAACTCCTGAAGAAACCACATCGGAACTGCGTGAAACTCTGCGCAGTGCACGGCGGGAACTCGAGCACGAGTTCTACCAACACGGCAAAGCGGCACGCCTGCTCAGTGCTCACAGCAAACTCATAGATGATTATCTGGGATGTGTATGGAAACAACTAGAGATGCCGGAGCATATCGCGCTAATCGCTGTGGGAGGTTATGGTCGTGGCGAACTGTACCCAAAATCTGATATCGACCTGCTAATTTTGCTGGATACGAACCCTGGCGAGAACTTGCAACATAAGCTGCGTGAACTGATCGGCATTCTCTGGGATATCGGCATGGAAGTTGGCCACAGCATCCGTACCATAGCCCAGTGCCTGGATGAATCCACCGACATTACCGTGCAAACTAGTCTGCTTGAAATGCGCTTACTCAATGGTAATTTACGATTGTACGATGAATTAAAGAACGTACTACACCAGTACACCGAGCCGCGCGAATTCTTCATCGCAAAACAGCGGGAACAGCAACAACGTCACGCGCGGTTTCTCGATGCTGACTACAATCTCGAGCCAAATTTGAAAGAAAGTCCCGGTGGCCTGCGCGACCTGCAAACAGTCAACTGGATTGCGCGTGCAGCCGGACTGGGCACACGCTGGATAGAATTAGCACGCGCGGGTCTGATCACCCCAGCCGAGGCGCGGCAGATAGGCAAGCACGATACCTTATTGCAAATTCTGCGCATTCGCTTGCATTACCTCTCCAACCGCCGGGAGGATCGCCTGGTCTTTGATTTCCAGACGCTGCTTGCCGAGCAGATGGGCATAGCGCCATCGCCCAATCGGCGTGCCAGCGAGCATTTGATGCAGCGTTACTACAAAACCAAACGTGCGGTACGACAGTTCAATACCATTCTTCTGCAAAACCTGCGAGACTACCTGTTCAGAGAAACACCCGCAGTGCAGGCTTTAAATGAACGTTTCAGAACGGTCGGCAGCTCGCTGGAAATACGCGACGAACACCTGTTCGAACATACGCCCGAAGCCATTTTCGAGCTCTTTCTGCTTATGGAGCAACATCCGGAACTGACCGATCTGACCGCGACGACTCTGCGCGCACTGTGGCGCGCACAGCACTATATCGACGCAAAATTCCGCCATTCCCAGCAAAACCGGGCGTACTTCATGGAAATCATTCGCCAGCCACGCGGCGTGCTGCACGCTTTGAGGCGCATGAACCAGTACGGCATCCTCGGCGCATATATCCCCGCGTTCGGTCGCATCGTCGGCCAGATGCAGCACGACCTATTTCATGTCTATACCGTGGACGAACACATCCTGATGGTAGTTCGTAACCTGCGCCGATTCGCCGTGCCCGAGTTTGCGAACGAATATCCGTTGTGTAGCAAACTCATTGCAGAATTTTCACGACCCGAACTGCTGTATATCGCCGGACTGTTCCACGACATCGCCAAGGGACGCGGCGGCGACCATTCGCAACTGGGTAAAAGGGATGCTCGCGCCTTTTGTATGAAACACCAGATCAACCGTGACGACACCGACCTGATTGTGTGGCTGGTCGAGCAACACCTGACACTTTCCGCTACGGCACAAAAACAGGATATCTCAGACTTAGAAGTCATTGCCAACTTTGCTGACAGCATCAAGAACGACCGCTACCTTGTTGCGTTATACCTCCTCACCGTTGCCGATGTGCGCGGCACCAGCCCGAAAGTATGGAATGCCTGGAAAGCCAAACTGATGGAAGACCTGTTCCACCGTACGAGACTTTATTTGAGTGAAGGCGAAGTCGATGACCGGCTCGGCACAATCCGCAACGAAGCTGCCCAGGCACTGAACCTGTCCGCGCTCACGCCGGACAGCTATCAGCGCCTGTGGGCCCAACTGGACGACAGTTACTTCCTCGACCACGAAGCGCAGGAGATCGCCTGGCAAACCCGGCTGCTCGCCTTCGACGTCGATCCCGGCATTCCCGTCGTCAAGGCGCGGCTCAGCCGTGTGGGAGAAGGACTGCAAGTGATGGTGTACTGTCCGGATCAGCGCGCGCTGTTTGTTCGCATCTGCGATTTTTTTGCGCGGATGAACTACACCATCGTCGAAGCAAAGATCCACACCACCCGCCATGGCTACGCGCTGAACAGCTTTCAGATCATGGAAGCCGTGCGCGGCGATACTCCATATCGCGACATCATGAACTACATCGAGTTCGAACTGACCGAGCAGATCGCACAGGCTAAAACCGTTTCTCCCGTCACATCAGGCCGCATCAGCCGCCAGCTTAAGCACTTCCCGATACCACCCCAGGTCGAGATCAAGCCGGACCGCAAAGGTCTTTATGTACTATCGCTGACTGCCGGCGACCGTCCCGCGCTGCTGGCACACATTGCGCTGATCCTGGATCAGAACAGCATCCGCCTGCACCGCGCCAAGATAAATACCCTGGGCAGCCGCGCCGAGGATGTGTTCTGGGTCAGCGGCTCGATTTTTACGGATGCAGAAAAAACGGCGGCGTTTCTCAATGAGTTGAAGAAGAAGTTCTAAAGTACGCTTAGTGCTGCGGATTCAACCCATCGATGCCCATGCCACGTCACTTACCCATTCACAATCCGCTCAGCACCTTGATATGTGCCAGTGCACTGCTACCCAGCACATGCAATCCATAGCCCCCTTCCAGCACCGATACGATGCGCCCCTGCGCATATCTGTCCGCGATGCGCTTGACCTGTTCGGTCACCCAGGCATAGTCCGGTTCGGTCAACCCGAACATCGCCATGTCGTCGTCGCGATGCGCGTCGAAGCCGGCCGAAAATAGAACCAGCTCGGGCTGAAAGCGTTCCAGTGCTGGCAGCCAGTATTGCGTGACGGCGGCACGGAACCCAGCCCCGTCTGTTCCGGCGGGCAGCGGCACGTTGATGATGTGGTCGTTGCCGCTGTCTGCGCCCGCATGGGGATAGTACGGATACTGGAAAGTGGAACACAGCATCACGCGCGGATCGTCGTGAAAAATGTTCTCAGTACCGTTACCATGATGCACGTCGAAATCGGCGATGGCGACGCGTTGCAAGCCGTGGTGTACAAGCGCATGGGCTGCACCGACCGCGACGTTATTGAATATACAGAAGCCCATCGCCCTGCCCCGCTCGGCATGATGCCCGGGTGGGCGGACGTTGCAAAATGCACTTGCAGCCTTGTCCGCCATCACGAAGTCGACGCCCATGACCACCGCACCCGCCGCACGTAATGCGGCCGGATAGCTGTAAGGGTTCATAGCTGTATCGCTGTCCAGTTCGACTGTGCCGTGCTGCGGTGCAGATAACGCAATGAAATCCAGATAGTCCGAATCATGTACGCGCAATAATTGTTCGTGCGTTACTTCAGGCGCCTCGTGGCGTTGCAGGAAGACCATCAACCCCGACCTGACCAAACTGTCCTCTATAGCCTGTATGCGTGCCGGAGTTTCAGGATGGCCACGCCCCATGTCATGCCTGAGACAAAATGGATGCGTGATGTAAGCAGTAGTCATGTATGGATAATCACTTTAACCATCTTATCGTTTCGAATAAATCTGAACAAAACATTTTGCTTCTGTCGTCGTATGTATTAATGAAGCCGCTATCCGCCGCTTGAACACTTCATGATTCAATCATGAATGACGAGCGACATATAGGTTCACACCAGCAATATTGAATGGCATTATATGCATCAGCACTTCCATGAAGTCTGAGTAAAACATTCTACTAATTACATTCAGGGGGTTCCATGCGTTTACTACCAGCTCTATTACTTCTCGCAATCCTAGCATCTCCATTATGTGCAACAGCCGATGACACCCAGTGCAGCAGTATCCCAGAACTAAAAGAGTACGACCTAACCGGATGCGAATGTGGTAAAGAACTATCCAAACTACCTATTACAACGCCAAAAGGCATGACTCTCATTGCCGCATGCAATTACAATAAAGTGGAATTCGTCGGTATCGTGGGAGATTTCTTCTTTAAGGGGAAGGCAACTATTACAGGCGAAGTAAGGCACATAACCAACCCAAGATCAGGAGATTCTGCAATTTTCATCTCAAAAAAACCCGTGCCATTCAATGCATTTCGAAGCGCAACATCATCTTTAAGGTTCGAACTAACCCCTACCACAATTCAGCAATTAAAATTGCCGCTTCTTTCTGAGGCTTCACCGTGTTTAGCCGCTGATGCTGTCATCAATGTAAACCTGCTATTCGTGCAGGCCGGTGAGGAAGAGGCACTGGAAGGTAACTTTCCAAAAATATTTAATGTACAAAATCTCGGGGAATATAAGACTTGTCCAGATGAAGAGTAGGTCAATATCCGCATACACTTAACTGAAAATAATTACGGGCAATTTCATATACCCATCTGGAATTGCCCGTATTTTCAATATTCCATCTTATTATAAAGATGTAATAAATAAGTATTTAACAGGCATATCAGTCTTCGCTAGACTGCATTTCATCAAGTTGTGTTAATTACCCAACCGACTATTTTGTAATTGCAGAAAGGAAGACTCTCATGCCCAAGTTAATCAAAAATGGCAACATTCTGTCTGACGAATGGAAAACGCTAACACTCGCAAAAGTCGATACCCCGCAAACCGTAAAGCTTCCGGTCGGACCTGTGCTGGTCCCCTTGGCAGTATGGAAAACACGCCGCACCGAACTGGTTCATCGAGAATATGAACATGGCTGGCCGCTCGGCATCTGGATAGCTGCAGAAGAGGGTGCCGAACTAATCGGGCAGGATATTGACGATTTCACAGTAATTGCAATCGAATTCGACCGATTTTCCGATGGAAAAAGTTACTCTACAGCCCGTGTGTTAAGAGAAATTTATGGTTATACGGGAGAATTACGCGCGATTGGCGACGTGCCGAGAGAAAGATTAATTTACCTGTATCAGGTCGGTTTTAACGCATTCGAGGTTCAACCAAATCACAAGAATGAGACTGTACTCTCAGAATTTTTCAGAAACGCGGTTAGCCAACCACACCATAATCTTGCCTCGGCAGCTTGATACCGGATAACACGCAATCAAAACACTGCCAGCCAGCAAAATGACCCTGCTTGCCGAACGCTCAAAAACGCGGTTAAAACTATACTTATTCTCAGCCTTGGCCCGAGAATCTCACATTATGTTTGTGCCCAAGGCAGGCCCTCAAACCGCCAGCCATTATGCGAGTTGCGGTGATGTGTGTCGTCGAGATCACCCTCGAAACCATGCAGTACGTTGTATACATCCTTAAGTCCAGCCTTTTCCAAAGCCTCTCCCGCATCAATGGAACGGCGTCCAGAACGGCAAATCAACACGACCGGTCGATCCGCACTGGCGGCTTTTTTTACGTGCGGAACAAAGTTCGGATTGATGTCCCACTCCGGTCCATCTATCCACGGGATCAGGATTGACCCCTTGGGATGTCCGACGAACATGTGTTCCATCTCACTGCGCACATCGACGAAAATTGCTTCGGGGTTAGCCGCCAGAAAATCAAAAGCCTGCTTGGGTGTGAGGTGTTGCATAGTGTACTCCTGAGAACGGAATCAGTGTTAATCAGACATGACGTGATGATAGTGCCGGGATATACTCAAGTCCAGTGCTGGAATATAACACGCAATATCCAATAGCAGACTTTCTCCACGCTTGCGTCCCAATGCAGAAAATCGAACCCGGATTTACCATCAGAACATGCCCACCCTGGATAGCCAAAAGAATTCTCCAACATGGCTGTGACTGCAACAAACCAGATCATAATCCCCAATACACGCTATGCCGCACCCATAATGCAGAAAGTCTGTCGCAAAGATACACCGAGCAAATTCCATCTTCTCATTCTGCCGGTGGAATGAAAGACTGCCTGAGCGCAGTATATTTGCATCTGCAATCCCCGCCGCAAGTGGTTATGCTGTATCACGGCCAACTGAAACGATGCAGATATTCATAAATTTGTATCGGGATTGAAAGTATCCGTGCTATTCAGCACAGACAAAATTGTATTTTTTATATTTTCATTGAGCAAAACTGCTACTTTTAGCGTCTTATAGCCAATACGGGGGAGTACCCCCATAACCCGTATGAGGGGTATACTCTCACATCGAACTTAACCGGCAGTATCAAGCAAACCTGTTGACAGGCTCAGAAACAAATCATGTTTCTTACGGATCATTAATCGACACCTGTACAACACATGCTGCACAAAATGTAATAATCCAAGTAGCTTATTGAATTTATGAGCAAGAAATCAAATTCCGCCAGAAACTCAACCTCTGCATATTTTTTGTGGACTCGAGATTCGAGCTTTATACCCCCTATAGTAAGCGGGGATAATGCATCGCAAAAAGTATTAACGGCACCCTCCTCCCCCCATACAAGCGAACTAAAACCTCTATTGGAAGAATTACTCGATAGCCTGTTAATTGCTGTATCAGCAAGCGCCGGAGTAATCCGAATACGCTCTTCAAACGGGAAAATCCAGAAATTGACATGCTCTGCTGCCGGGATGCCTACGGAGCCCCATGAAACTATAATTTCCTATGAGCTTCCCTGCGAGGGATGCGAAAAACTAGCCCGCGGACATAAATTTTATTCTGCTGCGATCAGTTCATGTGCTTCAGGAACAGATTGTCATTATGCAGGGCACCAGTTCCACTCGATCATTGTTGCCCAGCTTGAAGACGATATATCACCGAAAAAACCTGTAGGCACCCTCACTCTGCTCTTTAACGACCAGAACCAACATGTCGATCAAACCCGTAAAACCGTTCTGTCTTTTGCCCGGCTGATTAGCATCATCGTCGAACGAAATAAAACAAACCGGGACGCCATGCGTGCCGAACTGATGGCCGACAGGCAGGCAATCGCCAATGATATCCACGACTCCCTTGCCCAGACCCTGGTTTATGCCCGGATGCGCACCAGCTTGTTACTCGAATCCATACGCAACGGAAACGAAGTAATGTCGGCCAAATACGCGAATGATATTGAAGAAGCCCTGGAGATCAGCCAGAAGAATGCCCGCGAATTGATCAAGGATTTCCGTTGTGCCATGGACCCATCCGGTCTGCCCAATGCGTTGCAAAACCTTACCGAACAGTTTGGCCAGCGCAATAAAATCTCACTAGAATATGTCAACCGGGTGGCACATCTGGAATTGCCGCTTGAATACGAAATTCAGGTATTCCACATCGTACAGGAAGCCTTGGCCAATATTGCCGCCCATTCGGAAGCGACCCATGCCCGCCTGATAGTGGATTTTTCGAATAATTACTATATCTTCACCATCGAAGACAACGGCAGTGGCGGATGCGCCTTCACACCGGTCGAAGGACACTATGGCATGATGATCATGCGCGAGCGCGCCCAGCGCATCGGAGGCGAGATCAATGTAAGAAGCTCAGAAGAAATCGGAACACACGTGCAATTATTTTTCCCTGCGCCGGGGACTAACTGGAGAACCGCAAATGAATGAACCGTTAAAAATTGTATTGGTTGATGATCAAAACCTGTGCAGAAGCGGGCTATGCGAACTGTTTTCGAGTTGCTACGGATTCTCTGTTCTGGGATCAACCGGCAACATCGAGGGGGTAAGGAAATTACTCGGAGAACAACCCGATCTTCTTATTCTGGATCTGCGCATGAAACCAATGGATGGCTTGTCAATGCTTGAACAACTCCGAAAAGAAGGCTGCACAACCCCTGCTGTCATGTTAACCATGAGCGATTCAGAAGCCGATTTATCTAACGCGATCCGCGCTGGCGTGCGCGGCTATTTGCTCAAAGATATGGCACCCGAAGATGTGGTCGATGCTATCAGACGGGTTGCGGCCGGCGAACTGGTCGTCGCTCCGACCATGACCATCAAAATGATTGAAATGTTACGCGGCGACCAACCCGGAGAGGAACCGAGAAATTCCCTCAAGTTACTCACCGAGCGTGAGCGTGAAATATTGCAATTACTCGCGCGCGGAGAAAGCAACAAAGCCATCGCACTGTCCCTGTCAATCAGCTACGATACGGTAAAGCAACATGTTCGCCACATCCTGACCAAACTCAACCTCTCGTCAAGGGTCAAAGCAGCCGTGTTGTTCACCGAGCATCAAGCACATCATAGCGACGACAATGCCCGATAGGTTACATAAATGGACTCGCCTGGAACAGCTTGCCCAACACCACTCAACCATACGGCCTTTACATAACCATCATCAATTGTTAGTCTAATTCCCATGCATTAATAATTCGTTAAATTTCTCAACCCTGTATCAATCCAATCATAAAAGGAAATATTATGCGCAAATCACTACTCATCACCCTGGCAGTGGCACTGCCTTTCTCGGCATTGGCAGCGGACAATTACACAATAGATTCCGCGCATACGTTCCCGCATTTCAGCATCAGTCACCTGGGTTTCTCGACAATGCAGGGGCGGTTCGACAATACCAGCGGCAAGGTAACGCTGGACAGGAAGGCCAAGTCAGGTTCGGTGGAAATCGAAATCCAGGCTGCGTCTATCAGCACCGGCCACGCCAAGCGTGACGACCACCTGCGCGGCCCGGACTTCTTCACCACCGAGGAATTCCCGACCATCAGCTACAAATCCACGAAATTCAACTTCAAGGGCGATACACCAGCCAGCGTCGAGGGCAACCTGACGATGCTGGGCGTTTCCAAACCCGTCACGCTGACGATAGACGCATTCAATTGTGGCGTACATCCGATGAACAAGAAGGACGTGTGCGGTGCCGCGGCAAGCGCAATGATCAAGCGCTCCGACTTCGGTATCAAGTACGGCATCCCCAACATCGGCGACGATGTCAAACTGGTATTCGAGATCGAAGCGATCAAGGACTAACAACCTGTTGCAGCAACACAAAAAATAGGCAGCCAACGGGCTGCCTTTTCCATTTCAATAGCGAAATCAGGATCAGTATTCTTTCCAGTCCCCGTTCTGTTCGACGGCATTTGCCTTGTCGGACAACTGGCGAGCACTTCTGACGGAGCGGCTTGGTTGCATCTGAACTATGGACGCGGCAAGTTTGGCCTCCAGTTTTTCCGCAAACTCCCTGCCCCCTATCACCCGGAACACGCCAACGGCACGCATCAGCCCCTGAGCTTGTTCCTGCATGGTTTCGGCCGACGCGGCAGCTTCCTCGACCAATGCGGCGTTCTGCTGGGTCACCTCGTCCATCTGTACGATGGCCTGGTTGACCTGCTCGATACCGGCACCCTGTTCCTGCGACGCAGCGGAGATCTCGGACATGATATCGGTCACGCGTTTCACCGCCAGTACGATCTCGGTCATCGTCTCGCCGGCATGGTCGACCAGCTTTGTGCCTGAATCAACCTTGTCCACCGAGTCATCAATCAACCCTTTGATTTCCTTCGCGGCGGCGGCAGAACGCTGCGCCAGGTTACGTACCTCGCCGGCCACGACCGCGAAGCCGCGACCCTGCTCGCCGGCACGCGCGGCTTCCACCGCCGCGTTCAGCGCCAGGATGTTGGTCTGGAACGCAATACCTTCGATCACGCTGATGATGTCGACGATCTTCTTCGAGCTGGTGCTGATCGAGGCCATGGTATCGACCACTTCGCCCACGACTTTGCCGCCCTTGACCGCGATGTCGGAGGCATTCGCCGCCAGCTGGTTGGCCTGCTTGGCGTTCTCGGCGTTCTGGCGCACGGTGGAGGTCAGTTCTTCCATGCTGGAGGCAGTCTCTTCCAGGCTGGAGGCCTGTTCCTCGGTGCGCTGCGACAGGTCGGCATTGCCCTGCGCGATCTCCTGCGAAGCGGTGGTGATCGAGTCGGTAGTCGTGCGTACTTCGCCGACAATGCCTGACAGGCTTTCATTCATATCCTTCAGTGCCTGCAGCAGATTACCGATCTCATCCCGCGACCTCACCTCGATGCGCTGGG
>Ga0224495_10001294_pt1 | contig 17799 bp, 10 predicted proteins | sample SF_Jul11_sed_USG_FD_168128 | JGI IMG/M metagenome (GOLD analysis project Ga0224495, IMG submission 168128) | Sediment microbial communities from San Francisco Bay, California, United States - SF_Jul11_sed_USGS_4_1 | ecosystem: Environmental > Aquatic > Marine > Sediment | place: USA: California... | reverse complement strand
CGGGCAGCGTCGGCCACTGGCCAAAGCTGGTCACGGGACGCGATTGCATCGCATAGGTCGCGCCACGCAGATTCCGAGTGACGAGTTCGAATCCGTAGGCAGTGCTGTCGGTGATGATTACCAGCGCGTCCTCGCCGGTGGACGAGACCGAGTACTGCTGGGGAGCCGAGTCGGTGTCCAGTCCACTGAAGGTGGAACCGACCGTGGCAGTCGTGGATCCGAGACTGGACGTGCGGCCTGTGTACCGATAGACGAGACCGTCGACTGTGATGTAGTCGGCCCCCTCAGCGCTGCGTAGCGATTCGGAGCTCTTGCCTGCGGATGGGGCCTGGCTCAAGGGGGCTGCCGCATCCTCAGCTTCGACCATGATCGCGGCATCTTCCTCACTGTCCCCCGCGATGTAGTTGATGCCCTGGACCGTCAGGATCCCGATCACCAGGACGACAGCTGCTGCTGCTGCGACCCAACCTCCCCACGCAAACCAGGGCGACTGAGACGGGCGCCCTGCGGCCTTCTCGCGACCCTCTGCAGGCGGAAAGGGAATCGCTCGGTCCCACTCCGGCGCCGGAACGCCTTCTCGGGCAGCCTCATCCTGCGCTGCGGCTTGTGCTGCGGCCTGCGCTGCCGCCTCGGCTCTCAGAGTCGCGATCGCGCTCTGCACGACCTTGGGCGGCGCTGCCGGGGGTTGCACGCGACGAATCGCTGCCATCGTGGTGACGAAGGTCGCGCACTCGGGGCACTCGGCGCAGTGCTTGCGGGCGCGTTGGATGTCGCCGGGATCGATCGGCACGCCGTCGTAGCCTTCGGAGATGATGCGCTGAGCCTCCAGGCATTCTTCGTTCACTGCGAGTCACCTCCCGGTGCCCCCATCGCGGCGACGAGCGTGCGTCTAGCGCGAAAGACTCGGGATTTCACGGTGCCCACCGGCACTTCGAGCACTTCGGCTGCTTCTTGGTACGACATGCCGAAAAGCGACACTGCATTGAGTGCGTCGCGATCTTCGGGCTGCAGTACGCGGATGGCCTTCTCCAGCATGACGCCGTCAAGGACGCTCGACGCGTGATCGGGGGTGGAACCCGCGGCTAGTTCGACGGGGTCGACCGGCACCGGTCTCCTGCGGTTCTGCCGGAACATGTCCAGGCACACGTTGCGAGCCACTCGGAAGAGCCATGTCGAGAACGCGGCATTGCCGTCATATGTCCCGATGGAGCGGTACACCTTCAGGAATACCTCCTGCACGACGTCTTGCGCAGCTTCCGGATCACCGAAGAACCTCAGACCGTGCGCATATACGGCGTCCACATGCGAACGGAGCAGCATCTCGAATGCGGAGACGTCGCCGTTCTGTGCCGCTGCTACGAGCGTACGCTCGTCGGCGCGGTCGGCAGGACTCATCGCGTCCTTCTTTCAGACGAAGACAGGTTGTGCCTGGTTCTCGGGAACAAGCATAGCGCAGCCTTTCTCCTGCTAGAATCTGCCCATGCCTCCCTTCGATTTCACGATTCATGCCGTGGACGGCGAGACCGCCGCGCGTCGCGGGACGCTGCACACCCCCCACGGTCCCGTAGACACACCCGTCTTCATGCCAGTCGGCACTCGCGGGACGGTCAAGGGCGTGACCGCCCCGCAGCTCGAGGAGATCGGCGTTCAGGTTGTTCTTGCGAACGCATACCACCTATTCCTGAGGCCGGGAACGAGTGTGGTGCGCGACGTCGGCGGACTCCACGGCTTCATGGGCTGGGACAAGGCAGTACTGACGGACTCGGGCGGTTTTCAGATCTTCTCGCTGGCGGACACGCTGTCCCTGGACGACGACGGAGTCCGCTTTCGCTCCATCGTCGACGGCCGATGGCACGAATGGACTCCAGAGGAGAACATGCTCGTGCAGCAGGATCTGGGTGCGGACATCGTGATGGCCCTCGACGTCTGCCCGCCCTATCCGTCCGACGAGAGAACCGTTGCCGAGGCGGTACGTCGTTCTGCCGACTGGGCGGCCCGCTGCAAGGCCGCGCACACGAGGGAAGACCAAGCCCTCTTCGGCATAGTGCAAGGCGGTCTGTACGATTCGCTGCGCGCAGAGAGCGTCGAGAGAACGGCGGCGATCGGCTTTCCCGGATACGGTATCGGCGGGTACTCGGTGGGCGAGCCGCACGACTTGATGCTGGAATCTCTTGCACCGGTGTGCTCCGCATTGCCGAGGGAAGCGCCGCGCTATCTCATGGGCGTCGGCAATCCGACCACCATCCTGGCGGCGATAGCGCTTGGGATCGACATGTTAGACAGCGTTCTGCCTACCCGAACGGCCAGGTTGGGCACGGCCTTCTCGTCTCAGGGGAGAATGAACCTTCGAAACGCCCGATATGCGCGCGACGAAGGACCCCTGGACCCCGGATGCTCTTGTGCGGTGTGCGCCTCGTACACGAGGGCCTACCTGCGTCACCTGGTGTCGATGAAGGAGATGCTCGGAGCTACCCTTCTTTCGCTACACAATCTGTCTTTCCTCGCGAACGTCGTGGGGCGAGCGCGGGAAGCGATCAAGGCAGGAGACTACGCGGGATTCCTCGGCGAGTGGATGAACTCGCCTGCAGCGGTCGACTATTAGGTCCGTTCAGCAACCTCGGCCCCGCCGACTGGACGGTGCGCACCATGACATCAGGGGCGTGCGTGTCGCGCCCGATGGTATGATACTGGGCTGTGGTTCGGGGAGCTTGCGGGTTCGCTCGAACGCAATGGAGCCGGCTATGGAGGTTGCCGTGGAGAGTGGCAGCAATCTGAATACGATCATCTTCCTTCTCGTGCTCGTCGCGGGCATGTACGTGCTGATCATCCGACCGAACCAGCAACGCTCGAAGAAGGCTCGCGAGTTGATGGAGAGGCTTGCTGTGGGAAAGCGAGTCATGACCGCAGGTGGCTTCTACGGGACGCTTCGCCGAGTAGGCGACGAGACCGTCGACATCGAGCTGACCTCGGGGACGGTTGTCGAACTCGAGAAGGCCGCAGTTGCCAAGCTCGTCGAGGACGAGGTCGGCGATGCCTGAGCAACATCGCGAGGTCTCGCTCGACGAGATACAGGGCGACGATGAGCTTCTCGCCTACATGGCGATGAGCGAGGAGTACCTGGGTGCCATAGGGTACACCGAGCACGGTCTTCGGCACGCCAATCTGACAGCGCATATCGCCGGCAACATCTTGACGCGCCTCGGCTACCTGGACCGCGAAGCTGAGCTGGCGTCGATAGCCGGCTTCCTTCACGACATCGGAAACAGCGTTGGCCGCGTCGATCACGGAATCGCCGGTGCTGTGCTGGCAAAGGACGCCCTATACCGTCTTGGCATGCTGCCTCGGGAAGTCGCGCTGATAATCAACGCGATCGGCAACCACGAGGAGGAGTTCGGCGATCCGGCTACCTCAGTCGCAGCTGCTGCCATCATGGCCGACAAGTCGGATGTGCATCACACGCGCGTTCGGAACCCGGACCCGACGGCTTTCGACATTCACGACCGAGTGAACTACGCCTCAAAGCGCAGCTTCCTTAGGGTCGACGCGGACACGCGTGAGTTGGCCTTGGAGATCGATATCGACACGGAAGTCAGCCAGGTGATGGAGTACTTCGAGATATTCCTGTCCCGGATGCAGATGTGTCGTCGGGCCGCGGCCGCACTCGAGGCGCGCTTTGCGCTCGTCATCAACGGCACCCGGCTCCTCTAGGAATAGCACCTACGTACTGATAGGGAAGGCAGGCAGACTCGAGAATGGATCCCAAGCAGCGCAACATGCTGTCGCTCGTGCTCGTAGCCGTTCTGGTTGCGATCGCGTGGTGGCTGCTGCTGCCGTGGCGGGGACCGGACCGGCTCATATACAGCGTGCCGGATCCCGAGAATCCGGGGCAGGCCGTGCAAGAGACCTACGAGCTGGCAAATGACCCGGTCTACATCGGCCCGTCTGGTGACGTCAGCGTTCCGAGCACCGAAGCCGTGGCGATGAGTGCCGTGCTTGAGCGATCGCCGGGCGACGATGGTCGCGAGGGAGCATCGGACTGGGTTGTCCGACCCAGCGAAGAGACCACCGCCGCTCTCGACGTCAACGGCGTGTCGGTCGAAAGCACGCGACTCGTCGATGCCGATCGTCTCCGAATGGGTGGTTCCGATGCGCAGTTCCGTCTCGGAAGGACGAGCATCTCGCTCGGTCTCGATATCCAGGGCGGGCTGCAGGTCATTCTCACTGCCGAGGAGTCGTCGCAAACTGCGGTGACCGCCGATGTCATGGACAGGGCCGAGTTGATCGTGCGCAACCGCATAGACAGGCTCGGTGCATCCGAGGTCAACGTGCAGAGACAAGGAAGCGACTCTCTGCTCGTGGAGCTGCCCGGCATCAAGGATCCCCAGGAGGCCTTGGACACCCTCGGGCAGACAGGCCAGCTCGAAATCCGCGACGTCGTGAGCCAGGACGAGACCGGCAACGTCACATTGGGTCCGGTGCTCCTGACCGGTGAGGTCATCACCGACGCCAACATCACCGTCTCCGAAGAGAATCCAAGCGCTTTCGAGGTCAACGTGATCTTCAACGCCGAAGGGTCCGCAAAGTGGGCTGAGATAACCGGAGCACGTGTTGGTCGGCCCATAGCGATCGTGCTCGACGGACAGGTCCAGTCCGCTCCGGTCGTCCAGGAGCGTATCAGCGGCGGACAAACACGCATCACGGGCAACTTCACTGGCGAGGAGGCCAAACGTCTCAAGACCGTCCTCGAGACCGGTGCCCTCCCCGTCACGCTGGAGATGCAGCAGTCGCAGGTCGTCGGCCCTACGCTCGGCCAAGACTCGCTGAATGCAGGCGTGCTCGCGGCGTTGTATGGGCTCATCATAGTCGCCATGTACATGGCGCTGATGTATCGCGGCCTCGGTGTGGTGAGTTGGCTCAGTCTGCTCATCTTCGCATCACTGTTCCTCGGCGTGCTCGCCCTGCTTTCGACCTTCGGCCTGTTCGCGCTGTCGCTGGCGGGAATCGCCGGTATCGTGCTGACGATCGGCCTAGCGGCGGACTCGTCGATTCTGATCTTCGAGCGCTTCAAGGAAGAAGTGCGGATGGGCAAGACATTCCGCTCGGCGGCGAAGTCGGGAACCAAGCACGCGATTCTCACAAGTCTGGATGCGGACCTCGTCACGTTCGTTTCCGCACTCGTTCTCTACACCGTTGCGATCGGCCCAGTGAGGGGCTTCGCGCTCACGCTGATGATAGGCATCACCATCGATCTGACTGTCGCATTCCTCTTCACCCGAACCATGGTGATCCTGCTTGCCGAATCGGTCGTTGCCAGAGTGCCGGTCCTCTTCGGCATGAAGGGGGGCGATGAGGATGCGTAGACCGTACATCGACTTCCTCGGGTATCGGATGTGGTTCCTCGGATTCTCGGCAGCGCTCATGCTTCTGAGCATCGCTGTGCTCGGCGTGCAGGGACTGACCTTCGGCATTGAGTTCCAGGGTGGCACGGCGATCACGTTCACCAAGGTGGAGAACGTTCAGATCGAGGACATGCGCGAGGCGTTCCAGAACGCCGGCGTCGAGAGCGCGAATATCCAATCGACAGAGAACGGATTCCTCGTGCGAACGACGGAATCCGATCCCGACGTCGCCAACGATGCGTACGCGTCTGTGGTCGCCGAACTGGGTCTGCCTTCGAACGCCGGCGAGGTCACCACGATCGGCCCGGGTTGGGGCGCGAACATCACCAACCGTGCCCTGATGGCGCTCGCGCTGTCCTTGCTCGCGATTCTCGTGTACACGGCCCTGAGGTTCGAGTACAAGATGTCGCTCACGGCGGTAGCCGCGCTCGTACACGATGTGGTCATCGTGCTGGGCGTATACGCGCTTCTGGGGCGCGAGGTCACGCCCAACACCATCGCGGCGTTGCTGACGATCATGGGCTATTCGCTCTACGACACGATCGTCGTGTTCCACAGGATTCGCGAGAACTCGCGCCGGGTGGTCAGGCAGACCTTCATGCAGATGGCGAACGATTCCATCAACCAGGTGATCGTTCGTTCGATCAACACGTCGGTGACTTCGCTGATCCCGCCGCTTATGCTGCTCTTCTTCGGCGGCACGACGCTCAACGACTTCGCGTTCGCGCTCGTCGTCGGCCTCATATCGGGCGCGTACTCCTCAGTTGGAGTCGCCTCCCCGATCTATGCGATATGGAAGGAACGGGAGCCGAAGTTCAGGGCTCTCAAGAAGAAGTACGAGCAGCAGCCCAAGGCTTCGTAGGCAGTTGCTGACCACTTGTCGTATTCGAGGGCCGGCACCGGATCGCGTGTCGGCCCTCCTTGCTAGGATCCGATAGAGCGATGAGCACAGACGCAGGACATGCGCGAGGACCGACGGCCTGGCGGTTGGCTCCGGTTGCCGAGGGTGCGGTGGCGCACCTCGAGGCTGCGGCCGGAGTCTCGCGCGTGGTCGCTCGCATTCTCGTGCGCCGGGGCATCACCGACGCCGATGCTGCACGTCGCTTCTTGACACCGGATCTCGCCCGCGACTGGGCCGACCCCGGCCTCGTTGCCGGAATGGCCGAATCCGCCGAGCGCGTCGCGCTCGCGGTGCGAAATAGCGAGCGCATCCTTGTGTTCGGCGACTTCGATCTCGACGGTGTGTCCGCAGCAGCCGTCGCCGCCCGCGGGCTTGCGAAGTGTGGAGCCGACGTGGATGCTGTCGTGCCGAACCGTTTTCGCGACGGCTACGGCCTGTCGGTCTCGGCGGTCGACAGACTCAGTCGAGAGAAGCCCGACCTGATCATCACAGTGGATTGCGGTATCTCCTCGGCCGAAGAGGTGGGCGTGCTCCGCGAGCGGGGCATCGACGTCGTAGTCACCGATCACCACGAGCCGGCTGCGGGCGTGCCCCGAGGGGTGCCGGTCGCCGACCCGAAGCTCGGGGACGGCAGTCCCTCGCGCGATCTTGCCGGGGCAGGTGTGGCTCTCAAGCTTGTCGATGCGGTGGGGAGACTCTTGGGCTGCCCGGATGTCTGGGAGGAGCTCACAGACATCGCCGCTCTCGGCACCGTCGCCGACATCGTCCCGCTGGTCGGCGAGAATCGTGCTTTGGTCGCGCACGGCCTCAGCCGCATGCGGACGTCGCCGAGGGTCTCGATTGCGAGCCTGGCAGCCGAGGCGGGAATCTCGCTCGACACGCTGTCCGCCGAATCGATCGCGTTCGGGATGGCTCCCCGGTTCAACGCTGCGGGGCGCATGGCGGATCCAGAGGCGTCTCTCCGACTTCTGCTCACGGACGATCCCGGTGAAGCGGAGGAGCTCGCTCGCGCTCTGGATGAGTACAACAGGGTGCGCCAGGAGGTGGAGCGGGAGCTTACCAAGAATGCGACCGCGACAGCGGATCGCGAGTTTCGCCCGGGAGACCGGGCGCTCGTTCTTGCAGGCGAAGGGTGGCACGAAGGCGTGAAGGGCATCGTGGCCTCCCGCCTCGTGAAGGAGTTTGCGGTTCCGGTGTTTCTCTTCAGCATCGAGGACGGAGAGGCCCGCGGCTCGGGTCGTACGTCGGGAGACGTGGACGTGTTCGCGGCGCTGGGCGCGTGCGCCGACGTGCTGACGAGATTTGGCGGACATCAGGCCGCAGTCGGCCTTGCGCTTCCCGCCGACGACCTTCCGCGGTTCAAGGAGAGCATCCTGGAGTACCTGGCCCAGTTGCCTGCCGGCCAGTTCGAGACCGAGATGGTGCTCGACGCCGTTCTCGATCTGGACGATGCGAGCATCGAGCTGGCCGCGGAAATGGACTTGCTGGAGCCGTTCGGCTGCGGGAACCCTCGCCCCGTGTTTCTCTCGGAGGGTGTGTTCATGAACTCGCGCCAGCGCGTTGGCCGAAGCGCGAATCACCTGCGCTTCACTGCCTACGATGGTGCGGCGTCCGTGAAGGCGATCATGTTCCGCTGCCCCGACATCGAGAGACTCGCCGCGCACGACGCGGCTGTCGACCTCGCCTATGAGATCAGCGTCGACGAATGGCGGGGCCGCACCCGGGTCCAGCTGCGGGTGCGAGACGTGCACGCGCACGAAACGGGTGAGAGGCCCGGTGCATTCGAATTGGTGGAGGATCTCTTCGAACACGCAGAAGAGATCATCGCCCGGGAGGAGTACGGGGGCATCGAGGATGCCGAATCCTTTCACACGAAGCTGGCGGGCGTGACGTTCGAGGGTCGGCAGGATGTCGTCCGGCGGCTCGATGCGGGCACGCCGCTTCGTCTCGTGCGGCAGCCCGACAACCCTCACGACGCGAACGCCATTGCACTGTTCGATCCTCGCGGCGACCAGGTCGGCTTCTTGAACCGTCGTCTCGCAGGGGTACTTGCGCGTGTCGCGGACGCGGGCGTCGAGTACGACGTGGAGGTCACGGATGTCACGGGGGGCGAGGCGGGCCGAAGCTACGGGGTCAACGTGCTGGTCACGCGTCGTTCCGCCGCCGAGGGCGAGGACGTAGAGGATCTGCGTGCGGCCCGCCGTGCGGAGCTGGCGGAGCTCGCGCCGACGGAGTTGGACGAAGCTCTCGGTCGCGAGCTCATAGGGGATCGGCCGCTCCATCCGGCCCAAGAAGAGGCACTAGCGGCGCTCGCAGCCGGAAGGGATTGCCTCGCCGTGATGGCGACGGGTCGTGGCAAGTCGCTCATCTTTCACCTGCATGCGGCGCGTGTCGCGCTGAAGGAGGGGAGGGCGTCGGTCTTCGTCTACCCCTTGCGCGCACTGGTGTCGGATCAGGCCTACTACCTGGAGGAAAGGTTGGGATCCCTCGGCCTGAGTGTTGCGGTGCTCACCGGTGAATCGGCACCGGGAGCCCGAGACGAGATCTTCGCCGGTCTTGAAGGCGGAGGGGTAGACGTCGTCCTGACCACACCCGAGTTCCTCGATCACCACGGGTCAAGATTCGCGGCGACGGGCAGGGTGGGATTCGCGGTCGTGGACGAAGCGCACCATGTGGCGTCCTCGCGCGCGGGACATCGCCCCGCCTACGGTCGTCTTGGCGAGGCCCTTCAGCTCCTCGGCAATCCAACTGTGCTAGCCGTTACCGCGACGGCGGGAGAGGAGGTTGCCGCAACGATTCGGGAGACACTCGGCATCGAGACGGTCGTCATCGACCCCACGACTCGGGACAACCTCGCAGTCAAGGACAGCCGGTGTCATGCGAAGAAGGACGACTACATCGCGGCGCTCGCGGCAAAGGGCGAGAAGACGATCGTCTACGTGAACTCGAGGGAGCAGACGGTTCGTCTCGCGCGCATGCTACGCAAGCGCGCTCCGGAGATTGCGTATCGTGTGGCCTTCTACAACGGAGGGCTCTCGCGTTCGGCGCGTCACGCGGTTGAACGCGCCTTCCGCTCCGGGGAGGTCGTGGTGATCGTCGCGACGAGCGCGTTCGGAGAAGGCGTGAACATACCCGACATACGCAACGTGGTGCTATACCATCTGCCGTTCAACGACATCGAGTTCAACCAGATGTGCGGAAGAGCGGGTCGAGATGGTGCCTCGGCAAGCGTGCATGTCCTCTTCGGTCCCAATGACGGCCAGGTCAACGACATCGTGCTGTCGAGCGTGGCACCGGACAGAGACGATCTGGCGGCTCTGTACACGGTTCTTTGTGGGGTGCAGACGGACGAAACCGGCTGGTTCGAGATCACGAACGCCGAGCTTGCGGATCGCGTAGGAGACGTGCGCACCACCGCGAGGCTGAACGAGCGCGGCGTGTCGTCCGGAATAGGCGTGTTCAGGGAACTGGGGTTCCTGGAAGGGGAAGGACACGGTCCCTACAGGCGTCTGCGCCTTCTACCCAGGCCCGAGGAGAAGGTGGATCTCGCATCGTCGGTTCGGTACGCGGAGGGCCTGCAGGAGATCGAGGAGTTCGCCGAATTCCGCGAGTGGGCCCTCGCCACGTCGGCAAACGAGTTGCTGGTCCGCTTCAATCGACCTATTCTTCCATCACGGCTGTAAGCAGTAGAAAGAGCGATTCGTGACGGCCACCATCGAACAGATCGAGGAGCGTCTCCGGGAGTACAACCCCGACGCCGACGTGAAGGGCCTCGAGGCCGCATACGAGTTCGCCCTCGATGCGCACAAGGGGCAGGTGCGAAAGTCGGGCGAGCCGTTCGTGAAGCATCCCGTCGAGGTATGCCTGATCTTGGCGGAGTTGAACCTCGACACCGCGACGCTGCAAGCGGCACTGCTGCACGACGTAGTCGAGGACAGCGGCGTGCGGCTCAAGAAGCTGCGCGAGGAGTTCGGTGATGAGGTGGCGGGTCTGGTCGATGGGGTCACCAAGCTGGGCCGCATCAAGTTCCAGTCGCACGAGGAGAGTCAGAGCCAGAACCTGCGCAAGATGCTCATCGCGATGGCCAAGGACATCAGGGTCATTCTCATCAAACTCGCGGATCGTCTGCACAACATGCGAACGCTCTCGGCGCTTCCGCCCGAGCGACGCCGCGAGAAGGCTGTCGAGACGATGGAGATATACGCTCCGCTCGCGCACCGGCTGGGCATCTCGCAGGTGAAATGGGAGCTAGAGGACCTCTCCTTCTACTACCTCGAGCCCAAGCGTTTCCATCAGGTACAGAAGATGGTCGCGGAGAGCCGCGAAGCGCGAGAAGCGTATCTAGGCGAGGTCATCAACACGCTGAACAGGGAACTGGGAGTCGTTGGGGTGCAAGCCGAGATATCGGGTCGGCCCAAGCATCTCTACAGCATCCACCAGAAGATGTCGCGTCAAGGAAAGGACTTCAACGAGATATATGACCTCATCGCGCTGCGCATCATCGTCGATTCGGTCAGGGACTGCTACGCCGCGCTCGGAACCGTTCACTCCATTTGGAAGCCCATTCCCGGGCGGTTCAAAGACTACGTGGCGATGCCCAAGTTCAACATGTATCAGTCATTGCACACGACGGTCATCGGACCTGCGGGCCGTCCTCTCGAGATACAGATTCGTACGGAAGAGATGCACCGGACCGCTGAGTACGGTATCGCCGCCCACTGGCGCTACAAGGAAGGCGGGCGAGGAGACGAGTCCTTCGACCAGCGCCTCGCATGGTTGCGTCAGATGCTCGAGTGGCAGACCGAACTCAAGGATCCACGCGAGTTCATGGAGGCGCTCAAGATCGACCTATTCGAAGACGAGGTGTTCGTCTTCACTCCCAAAGGCGATGTCATGTCGCTTCGCCGAGGATCCACGCCGGTCGACTTCGCGTATGCGATCCATACGGAGGTCGGCCACCACTGCGTGGGCGCAAAGGTGAACGGTGCGATCGTTCCGCTCGGCTACGAACTCAAGATGGGGGACCGGATCGAGATACTCACCAACAAGAGCTCCAAGCCTAGCCGAGATTGGCTCAAGGTCGTGCGAACGTCGAGTGCTCGCTCCAAGATACGCAGCTACTTCTCGAAGGTCACCCGGGAAGATGATCTCGCGCGAGGCAAAGACGAACTCGGAAAGGTCATGCGAAAACACGGCCTCGGCATAAGTTCCGTCGCGACGCAGCGCGCACTGGTCGAGGTCGCAGGCGAACTCAACCTCCAGGCGCCCGAGGACCTTCTCGCGCAAATCGGCGGCGGCAAGGTCTCCGCGAAGCTGATCGGCGGCAAGCTTCTCAAGCACATGGCGGTCGACGAGGAGAAGGGTCGACCAGAGGTTGAGGGTACTGAACTCCCTCCGACCGCACCGATGAAACCTCCGCGGGCCAAGCGACGGCGCGTTGGCGTGGGCGTGCGCGTCAAGGGGATCGATGACGTGCTCGTACGACTTGCACGCTGCTGTAATCCAGTTCCCGGTGACGAGATTGTGGGCTTCGTGACTCGAGGCCGAGGGGTGTCCGTGCACCGGCGAGACTGCCCCAACGCAGCCGATTTGCTTAGACAGACTGAACGACTACTTGAGGTTGAATGGGACATGTCGGCGGATTCGGCATACCAGGTGGAGATAATGGTCGAGTCGGTCGATCGCGTCGGATTGCTGCGCGAGGTGACGATTGCGCTCACGGATGCCGCGGTCAACATACTGTCCGCAAGCGTGAACACTTCCAGGGACGGCATCGCGACGATGAGGTTCCTGTTCGAGCTCGGGAACATGGCCCAACTACAAACGCTGCTGCAGAACGTCCGTGGCATCGAGGGAGTATTCGAAGCCGAACGAAGGCTCCCCACAGAGGCCGACGACAAGCGGGGTCGCTAGGTCGTGCTCGTACGACATCTCGTTCTCGGCGATCTCCAAACGAACTGCTACATAGTCAACGACGACGAGGGCGGCGCGGCCGTGGTGATCGATCCAGCCGGCGAGCCCGATCGGCTGCTTGCGGCGATCGAAGGCCTTTCCGTCGCGCTCGTGGTGCTGACTCACGCACACTTCGATCATCTGGGCGCTGTGTGCGAGGTGCTCGATGCGACGGACGCGCGTTTGCTGGTCCACGAGATCGATGCGCCCCGTATCGTGTCCCCGGCGGCCGACGGCACGGGAGCGGCACCGTTCGGCTACGACTACTCGGCCCCGTCCGCCGATCAGACACTTGTCGAAGGCGACACGGTCGAGAGCGGCTCGCTGGTGATGCAGGTTCTCCACACCCCGGGCCACACTCCAGGTTCGATCTGCCTACTTGCCGAGGACCATCTGTTCTCTGGTGACACTCTGTTCGCGGGCAGCGTCGGGAGAACAGATTTCCCGGGCGGCGACATGCGCGAGATGCAGCGTTCGATAGCGAGACTGGCGACACTCGCCGACGGGATCGTCGTGTATCCCGGTCACGGTCCTGAGACGACCATAGGTCGTGAGAGAGCGGTCAACCCGTTCTTCCCCCGGTCCTGAGCAGAGCGATCCAGCAGCGCGAGACGCGTCGATTCGCGCACAGAGTGCGAGAATCGCGAGTGTCTTCATCCCTGGGTTGGCTGCGGTTCGGGGTCCTTCCGTAGCACTTGGCGCAGGCACTTGACGCACTTGACGCGGGCAATTGTGACATCGGTCACAATGGCGGGACGGCAAGTGTCGGAAGGCCGGAATCTCCCTGGTAATACGTGCCAGCAGACGGTAGACTACTAGGTGCTCAGCAACAGGGGGAGGATGTCGCTTGGCCCACCTCGATAAGCTCCGCATCTCCCGTCGAGCGACTCTAGCCTGCGTCTTGCTCTTCGGGCTGGTTGCGATGCCTGGCATCTGTGCCTGTACTTCTGCGCAGTCGGACACGGGTCTGTCGGCGGAAGACGCCCGCCAGGCCTACGAAGAAGGCGACTTCGCCGGAGCGACGCAACGCGCCGAAGCGATCGTTTCAGACGACCCCGGCAACCTCGACGCACGCCGAGTGCTAGCACTCGCACTCGCGGCACAGGGCGACAACGAGGGGGCCATCGAGCACTACGTCTATGTTCTCGAGAAGCAGCCCGAGGACCACGTGACGCTCTATCAGGTCGCTATGCTCGAGCGTGTCATCGGCAGGACCGGCGACGCGATAGGACATCTTGAGGCCGCCGTGGCCCTGAAGTCCGACCCTTCATACCTCGATGACCTGGCGCGGACCTACATGCAGGTGGGTCGCTACGAAGAAGCAGCGAAGCTTTGGGGTCGTGTGCTCGAGGATGAGGACTTGGACGAAACGAGCCGCGTCGAGCTTCTCGTTCTGCAGGCGGATGCCTACGAAGATGCACGAATGTACGACGAGGCAAGGGGGGCGCTTGAGAAGGCGCTGTTTCTGGATCCGAACAACGAGGAGCTCAAGGAGCGCATCAAGGCGCTCGAATGATGAAGGCGCTCGAATGATGGCGAACTACGAGGCGGGTGTTGCTTGGGAGCAGTAGGTGCGGGCATGAACGCTGAGATTGCCGAAGCGGAATTCGAGAGCTGATGGTCGCCCGGGTTCGCAGCTGGTATCGGCAACACCCCGGCATCACGTTGGGCGTGATCCTGGGGGTGGTTGCGGTTACGCTTCTTGCCGTCTGGCTAATGCCCGCTGTCGCAGCACAAGAGACGCTCCACCCGTCGGGTGCGGGAACGACCTACAATCAGTGGACGGTAACCAGCAGCTGGGCGACCGACTTGGACGCGAGCGGAGACAGTCTGATCGGGTCGGAGAACACGGACGCGCAGGCGCAGGCCCTGCACATGGACGATCCCACATTCGACCCGTCTGCGACCATCAACTCCGTGACGGTATATGCGATGGCGAGGACCACCGGCAACGACGATTTCGGTCTGGGCATATACGACGGAACGAATGCGCCGGTCTACACCACGCACAACGTTTCTGGCACCTTCGCTCAGTGGTCCTCCGGACCGTACGCGACAAACCCCTGGACCAGCTCGCCATGGACCTACGCTGACATACAAGGCCTTCAGGTCTACATGGTCGAGGTCAAAGCCGGAGGACAGGACAGCGTTGAGGTCGACGAGGTCTGGATTGTCGTCGACTACACGCTGGTGAGCCCCACGCTAACCGTCACCCAGGGCTCCGACACCGGGCGACCGACTGCCAAGATCTACAGAGGCCAGAGCGCTGACGTAGCGGTAGACGAGCTGAACTTGGCTGCCAGCAACGGCGACGTTACGGTCACGCAGATTGTCGTGCGTGGTCTGGACACGGTAGACACGCTGACAACCGACGTCACATCCGTACGCCTCTTCGAAGATGACGGTGATGGCGTGTGGGATGGCGGCGACAGCCAGATCGGCTCCTCAACGACCTTCTCAGGTGCGGCCAGCGGCTCGACTGCCACGTTCAGTGGTCTCACATACACCATCACTAGCGGTACGAGCGAGAACGTTTGGATCGTGTACACCATAGGCGCATCTGCGGTTGACGGGCACATAGTCGGATCGCAGGTGCAGAACGGAGACATCACGGTCCAGGCCGGTCAACAGGTCACCGCTTTCGCGACGATCACTTCGGCCAACGCAGGCCAGACCATCCAGGTGGACGCGGCCGCTCCGACCGCGAACACCACCGATCCGCTAAACGACGACGTTCTTACTGGTGCGAGCAAGACCGTAGCCGGAACGTCTTCGGACGGCGCCGGGTCGGGTGTGGCGAGCGTCGAGATCCGCATCGCCCGAGACGATGGTCAGTACTGGAACGGCGGGGGCTGGACGGGCACAGAAACGTGGGTGGGGGCGACAGGCACCACGAACTGGACGTACAGCTGGTCGCTGGATGCCGGCCAGAATCGCCAGCGCACCTACACGATCACCGCCAGGGCCACGGACAACGTGGGGCTCACCGGGACGGACGCGACGCCCGTCACTGGCGTGAAGGTCGACAACACGGGGCCCACGATATCGTCCGCAACCGCCGTGGATGCCACTACCGTGGACGTCCTGTTCAACGAGGCGCTCGACGGTGCGACCATCGCAGCCTCGGACTTCACCATCGCCGGGCTCACCGTCTCGGGGGCCGTTCTTCAGGGGGACAACGTCACTGTGCGGCTGACCACGACTGCGCAGACACCGGCCAGCCCCTACACGGTGCAATGTGCCGCCGGCAATGTGGCGGATGTGTACACCAACACGAACCCGGCGACGAGTGCCAACTTCACCGGCTACGGGTCGCCTCCCGTGGGAGGGGCGCTCACCGTCTCGCAAGGTGCGGACGCCGGGCGACCGAGTTCGCTCGTGTATCGCACTCGCGATGACGTCACGGTGGTGGACGAACTCGTTCTCTCAGCTTCCGGTGGTGATGTGACCGTCGGCCAGATCGTCGTGCGCGGACTCGATACCGGTGGTGCGCTCACGACGAACACCTCGGCCGTGCGCCTCTTCGAGGACGACGGCAATGGCATCTTCGTTGACGGGCCCGACTCGCAGGTGGGTACAACCAAGACCTTCTCGGGCGATGCGAGCGGGTCGACCGCGACGTTCGACAGTCTCGCCTACACGGTCTCAGACGGCGTCACCAAGAAGCTATGGATCGTGTACACCATCGGCGCGGCGGCCAACGACGGACACATCCTGGGTTCGCGTGTGAACGACGGAGACATCACGCCAACCCTCGGCACCGTCGACGCGTTCGCCGACATCATCTCGGCGAACTCGGGTCAGACGGTGCAGATCGATGCTTCGGCGCCGACGGTCAACACGACCGACCCCCTCAACGATGCGGTTCTGACCGGTGCGGTGAAGCAGATTGCCGGTACCGCGTCGGACGGCACGGGTTCGGGTCTGGCCGAAGTGAGGGTGCGCATTCGGCGCTCCGACGGAGAATACTGGGACACCGACCATTGGTCGGTTGTGGAAGCGTGGAATCTGGCGGCTGGAACGACCAACTGGACGTACGACTGGTCGCTGGACGCCGGACAGAACCGCGAGAGCAGCTACGAGATCACGGTGCAGGCGACCGACAACGTCTCCCTGACCGGGACCGACGCCACGCCGGTGACCAACGTTCGAGTCGACAACATCGGCCCGAGCATCCAGTCGGCTGCTGCCATCGACAAGAACACGGTGGACGTGACGTTTGACGAGCCGCTCGATCCCACCACCGTTGCCGGCGATGGGTCCGACTTCACGATAGCGGGTTTGACGATCACCGCAGCAAACGTGCAGCCGGGCAATCAGGTCGTGCGTCTGACGACCAGCGACCAGTCACCGGGTACCGGCTACACGGTGCAGATTGCGGCAGGCAATGTCGACGATCCCTACGGCAACCCAGGCCTCGCCACAGGCGTGGGCTTCAGCGGCTTCGGCACATCTGACACGGAGCCTCCGAGCGTGCCGGGCAACGTGAACGTGGTCGCCGGTGCTGCACCGCCCGTGATCGCGACAGTCTCATGGGACGCTTCAACCGACAACGTGGGAGTTGTCGGCTACAAGGTCTGGCGCTCTATGACGTCGACTGGCACGCCGATACTGATAGGTTCGACGACGCTGCTGACCTTCAACGACACGACCGGCATCCCGGGCCAGCAGTACTTCTATCGCGTGAGCGCGTACGACGCGGCATCGAACGAGTCAGCCAAGTCCGGCCCGGCCGGTCCCGTGACGTCGACTTGGACGCAGGCGCCTCACACGGTCTACACGGTCGCGGGCAACTTCTGCCGAATGTGCCACGCGCCGCACGTCGCAACGACACAGAGTTCTCTGATGCGGCCGACGGACCGAGCGCCCGGCGAGCTGTCCGTGTGCTACGCGTGTCACGACGGGCAAGGTGCGTCCACCAACATCCTGGCGGGTGCGGACAACAGTTTCGCGCTTGCCAGCGGGCACGTGCTCGAGGACCTCGAAGTGGCGACGGATCTCTCGAACCGGTGCTCGAGTTGCCACAGCCCTCACTCCGACTATTCGGGTGAGCCGAAACTGCCGCGCGAGACGATAAACGGCGACACCGTCTCGACCGACGACAACACGTGGTGCTTCGCGTGCCACAACGACACCAACGACTGGTATGGGGTGGGATACCCGAGCACGGCCAATCCCACGCGCAACGCGACAGGCTATCCGATTCTCGGCACTTTTCCGGGTGAAACCACGTACGCGGACAAGGACGCCAACGCGCACGCGTCGATTCCAGCTTCCGCGACCGCTCGCCGTGTGTTCGGCGATTGTCTGTACTGTCACGAATCGCATCGCGGGCCGAACGAGTTCGACAGCCTGATCTCGACGTTCACTCCGACTACTGCCGACACGCTGGCCGACGATCAGGCGAACGGCACCTACGCATCATCTTGTCTCGACTGCCACGGTGGGACGCTGCAGAGCTACTTCACGACGACGCCCGTAGACATCAAGCAGTTCGTCACTGCGGGAACCTCTCGTGCGGGCCACCGTATCAAGACTGCGGGCGGT
>Ga0224495_10001292_pt1 | contig 17815 bp, 19 predicted proteins | sample SF_Jul11_sed_USG_FD_168128 | JGI IMG/M metagenome (GOLD analysis project Ga0224495, IMG submission 168128) | Sediment microbial communities from San Francisco Bay, California, United States - SF_Jul11_sed_USGS_4_1 | ecosystem: Environmental > Aquatic > Marine > Sediment | place: USA: California... | reverse complement strand
TAGAATATAATTCTGCAATAAATCTATATTCAGGTGAACTGCCTGTCTAGCCGATACTATTAATGCAAAATGAATTATCATTAACAGAAATACGGAATATATAATATATCGGCTATAATATATGGAAGCATCAATTTCAAAACAAAATAATATCAATCCGGTGGAACAATTATCCCTGAATACCACCAAATTTGCAGGAAAATTAAAATCCCGCATTAAACGCTCTGTATTTTTCCAGTTTGCCATCGTTACTTTTCTTTCTATAGCATCGGTATTTTATTCCGTTTCCACACAATTTCACTCCTATTCCATCATCGGACATTATCTGGCTCTTTCTCTTGTATTATTATATCGAAAACGTTCTTATCTTTATCTGGCAGCATTCTATCAGACTTTTCTTTATTTAACAGTAATATATGTCTATTTTAACTTCTCTTTATCACATGTACAACTATTTTATCCCCATTTTTTTGCAATATTAATATACACGGTTTTTTTACACCTCCTTCTGCAATTACTGAAAATACCTGAACTTGAAAAAAGAAAAAGAGTCAATGAGCTGAATGAGCGATTCCTCATGCGTCAGAAAAGTGAAAAAATTCAGCCCGAAGCTCTCCAGAATATAAAGGTAAAACTGACAGATGTCATGTTTTTAGATACCATCATAAATCTGATTTCCACAAACACAGAAAACATTGAAAATCTTGCCGCAATAAATGCCCGCCGTTTAAGAGAGCAAATCGGACTTTCGCACGAAATTGTTCACTCAACGGAAGAGCTTAATAATTTATTTACGGATATTGACAAAAATGTTTCTATTATTAAAAGTATGTCGGAAAAGGCCATCGAATCAGCAATGTTAGGAAAAAAGATGGCCGATAATACAGAGGAAGAAATCATTCAAATCCGGGATATCATGGGAAAAACCAAAGATTTAATAAAAAATCTTTCTTTGTCGACAGATAAAATATCAAGTACCATCAAGGGAATTGAAAATGTTGCCAATCAAACCAACCTGCTGGCAATAAATGCCACCATTGAATCTGCAAGAGCAGGTGAAGAGGGACAAAGTTTTGCTGTGGTAGCAGAGGAAATTGGCAAGCTGGCTGAAAATACCCAGAAGTCGGCACGTCAGGTAATTTCAATGATTGAGTCTATTGTTGATGCTTCCAATAATATTATGGAAAAGTTACCCCAGGAATCACAACAGGTAAATCGTATACTTGAAAATTCCGCTGGTTTACATACCAAGCTTGGCTATATTTTAAATGGAATAGAAAATCTGACAGACGGTGTTCATCAACTCCATATTACCTCAAGACAACAATCGAGAAATTCCAATGAAATATATGGATATATCGATTCCATATCACGTTTTATAAATGAAAATGCTGAAGGGGTTAAAAATATATTCAAATTAACAGAAATTTTTATTGATGAAACGGAAACTCTGCAGGTTATCACCAATAAATTTCATTTTCGGGAAAGAATAGACAACCCTACTGAAATATTTTTTAATATCGGCCAGGAATTCATTAATGAAATTACTGAAATCATTAACTCGGCATTTGAAAAAGGAATCATGACAAAGGAAAAATTTTTTAACCGCAATTATACGGAAATTCCTGGGCACGAACCCCCCAAATACTCATCTTCTTATGATGCATTTACAGATGAATATTTAAGCCCGATACAGGAAAAATATCTTGATCGGGACAAAAGACTGCAATATTTTGTTTTATCTGACAATATGGGGTATGTGCCTACTCATAACCTGGTATTCTCCCAACAGCACCATTTAGAAAAAGAATCCGCTTTACGTTTTAACCGAACAAAAAGAATATACAAAAATGAAATTGCTCAAAAATCTATTGCCAATCGAAAGCCTTTTCTCCTGCAAATGTACTTGAAAGATACTGGAGAATATGTCAACGATCTTTCCATTCCTTTTTTCTGGAATGGTGAACACTGGGGCGTCGTTAGAATTGGATTCACGTTTTAAGAAGATGTTAACACAAAGCAAAGAATGGCTTGATTTAAAGCTCCATGCAGGAGAGGCTCTGCATTGGAAATTAACAGATCTTCTGGAAAACAGTGATCGCTTCCAGGAATATGCAATTGATTCCAGATATCTTCTTGTCGATTTTCAGCGCAACTTTATAAACAAGGAGACCATAAACTATTTTAAAAAACTGCTGAATTTCCAAAATTTTTCTACTCAACGGGAAAAATTATTTAATGGAGAATTAATTAACTATACAGAGAATAAAAGCGCCCTGCATACCTTTTGCAGATCTAGTTCACCCCGAAACAATATCGACCCCGCTATCTATACAGAAATTCAATCCATAAAAAACAAAATCAGGCTTTTTAGAAATAAACTGGTTAACGGCGAAATTACATCTAATTTTGGAAACAAAATAAATTCCATTGTCTCAATTGGAATAGGTGGTTCACATCTTGGTCTGCAATTGACAATCGATGCCCTGAAAGAGTTTAAAGTCTCGGATTCACCGGAAATTCACCTGATCTCTACCCCAGACAAGCGCCATGTTCAGGATATAATGGAAAAAATTGAAGTCCATTCGACATTGTTTATTTTAAGCTCCAAAAGTTTTACCACTCAGGAAACATTCGCTGTGGCCGAATGGATTCTGAATAACTACTTTACAGAATCATCCAGAACAGATATAGTTAAAAAGCAATTCCTTGCACTTACATCTCAAATCGATGTCGCCTTGTCTTATGGCATCCAGCCTGATTATATTTTTAAAGTTTTAGACGAAATAGGAGGAAGATATTCTATCTGGTCTGCCTCTGGATTACCCTTATACATCCTTATAGGAGAAACAAATTACGATCTTTTCTTAAAGGGTGCAGAAGATATGGACAACCATTTTCTTTCCCGGGAAACTGAAAAAAATATACCTGTTCTTATGGCCCTCCTCTCTTTCTGGTATACCAATTTTTTTAATTCCTCTTCACAGGCCATTATTCCCTATTTTTTTCGTCTGCGCTACTTTCCGGAATATCTTCAGCAACTGGAAATGGAAAGTAACGGAAAATCAATAGACCGGCAGAATAACCAGATTCAACATAAAAGCTCTCCTGCTATCTGGGGGGGTGTCGGTACAAATACGCAACACTCATTTATGCAGCTCCTTCATCAGGGGACTCTTTTTATTCCTGTAGACTTTATAGCTGTTCGGGCAAAAAACGAAAAAAATATTTTTGATGAAATCCTCTCTGCCAATCTTTTTGCCCAATCAGACTGTCTGGCATACGGCAACCAGACTCATCAACAAAAGGAAATCAATGCTGAAAAAATAATTTCAGGAAACAAACCATCCACTACGATTATATTAAAAAACTGGTCTCCCGAATCGCTCGGCTCACTTATTGCCCTGTACGAACATAAAGTATTTACAATGGGTATCTTGTCAGGTATCAACAGCTTTGATCAATTTGGTGTTGAAACAGGAAAAAAAATTGCAGAGGATATTTACTCTTATTTTTCCCACAAAAAAAACTACTTAAATCTGTCGCTTAAAAAAAGCATCGATAAATACCTCGAACTATGATTAGAATAAACAGATTTTTACCATGGTTTTATTTGCTCCTGACCGGTGTATTGTCCGGAATTTCATTTATGACCGAAGGGTCAACAATTGCCGGATTTCTTTCTTTTATACCTGCATTGTTTCTGGCTGATAATTTTCTGAAAAACCTGAAAAATGCTGTTTATTGGGGAATCGCCCTCTCCATTTCCATAACTGTATTCACAGCATCCTGGCTTATTTCAACCATTGCAATTTATGGCCATATTCCCTATCCGCTGGCTATTGTCGTTTTTATTTTATTTGGCACAATCAGCTCATCAAGATTTATTCTCTTCTTTATTCTAGTCTATCTGTTTAAAAAAGCTGACAGCCTGAAACCAATGCAAAAATATAAAATCAATGATACAGTCGCATGGTTAATCTTCTGGGGGATTTCCGAATATTTCTCCTGGCAGCTTTTTCCGGTATATGGAGCCAATTTTATCAGCCAGGATCTGCTGCTGATCCAGTGTGCAGATCTTGTCGGAGTCGGAGGAGTCTCTCTGTTATGGTTTTCAGCAAATCTTGCACTCTACAAACTGACACTCTTTTTCTATCAAAATAAATTCAAAACTAGCCCACACATCTTTTTCAGTAAAAACAAAGGATCTCTGGTTACTCTTTCTCTCATTTTAATAGCGCATATTTATGGATATTATTCTCTCAAATATTGGTCCACCCCTCAGAATAATACGCAAAACAAAAATGTAGCAGTTATTCAGGGAAATACGCCCCTTGCATTTGAAAACATAAGAGATATTAAAAGTTATATCTATTCAATAGCTGACGGGATGAAAAATCAAACATTAAGCCTCATAGAAAAAAGCAAAATCTTAAATGAACACATTGATTTAATTGTCTGGCCAGAAAGCGCCGTTCCTTTTTTAAGTTACCAGGATTCAGAATACTACCGGGAAATTATTCAATCGATTCAGAGAGAATATCCTGTATCTATGATTTTCAATGATATTTATTATAACAATGTAAACAGAAACAAATATTACAATAATATGTGGATGATTGATTCCAACGGGATAGAAAGCCACAATTATCAGAAAATGCTTTTACTACCTTTTGCAGAATTTATTCCTCTGGGAAACTTTTTCCCTGTATTATATGATCTGGTTCCTGAAATATCAGGTTTTACTCCTTCAAAAAAAAGAAACCTTCTGGCTTCCGGAATAGGAATGATCCTGCCCTCGATCTGCTACGAACTTTTGCCTGCAGATTTTACCTTGTCTTTTTTCCAAGCTACAGGAAGCAAAGCTCAACTCATAATAAATATCACCAATGATAAGTGGTTTGGAGCCGGAAGGGAAAACTATCAGCATCTTGAAGCTTCAAAAATGCGCGCAATCGAGCTGAGACTGCCCGTTATACGTTCTACAAATTCCGGAATCAGCGCAATGATACTTCCTTCGGGAGTTATCACAGGAGCGACAGAATCAGATAAAAAAGAGAGCAGAATTTACTCCGTACCTGTTCCGGAAAAAAGTGTATCTTTTTTTTCAAAAACAGGTTACTGGCCCCACAAGTTCATTTATATCTCTTTTTTACTGGTCTGGATCTGGACTTTATATGTAAATAAAATTTTTCCGAATTATCTGCTCAGGAAAAGATAAAGACTACATCTGTAACTTTACTTAAATTTGCCAGCAGTGTTTCTGTAATACATAACTGAGCCACTTTTTTCTCTTTTTCACTATATTTGTCCCATAGATTACGATTAAAGTGAACATAAACTGTCTCGTTGCGGTACCAGATAAATTTCAATAACTCCGCATTTTTAAATACTCTTTCAACTCTAAAGTTTTCGGGATCACTAAAAAGAGAATGAATTAATACAATTGAATTTTCCCGGATATATGATTCCGAATCAGAAAATTCTGTCTCTTTTTTCAATAAAACCTTTTTTTTCACCGCAAGTGCTTTATCTATAAGGTTGTCTGACTCCTCAATAATAAATGCCCTTGGAAAATAAAGCACTACCTCGCTTCTTTGATCTATAAGAGGCACCTTAAAAAAATAAAATAAATTAATTATTTGAAAAGGGTTAACCCTGGTTAAAAAAGAGGCGATTACAATATTGAGCATCAGCAAAAAGGCAAATAATCGAAACAGGTACAACCTGTCCTTTTTCTTTAAATCAACAAATGTTTTTATTTTTAAAAGTAAGTCCACTATCGTATCCCCGGCCTGTTTGCAATAAAATTATCAATACCCTTCCCGATTGCGTCAGATAATAATCGTTTGTATTCTTCACTCTGAAGCACCATCGCCTCCCTGCTGTTCGAAATGTACCCCATCTCCACCAAAATCGAAGGAAGAAGTGTCTCTCTCAACACGGCAAAATCAGCACTTCTGACCCCCCGGCTGATCACGCGATCACCAATAATATCCATGAATGCAGCATCAAATTGTCTGGCAAGAACTTTACTCTCTGATATAATCTGGGAATCTATCAAGGTAGATTCAAGACCCATTATATCCCTTGTTCCCTCAACAAGATTATTTTCCATTAACATTACCTGACGTGCCTCCTCATTGGAAGAGTTTTGTGCCAGATAAAACAACTCATACCCATGTATTTTTTTTTGAAATGTTGCATTACAGTGAAGGCTGATAAATATTCCAAAATTATGATTATTCAGCTTCCTGTTGGCAATAATACTTCGATCACCGAGAGAAATAAACTCATCATTAAAACGGGTTATGAAAATATTTATATCTGGAAATCTCTTTTTCAAAGAGAAAAACAAATAACGCGAAACCGATAATACAATATCTTTTTCTGCTACCTCATTAATTCCAAAGGCTCCTGGATCTTTCCCTCCGTGTCCAGGATCAATAACGATAAATTCCAGTCTGCTTTCAAAAGTCGAACGTTTTTTCTGATAATCAATTAATAATTCGCCCGCTGTAAAACGATACTTTAAGGGTATATTTAATTCAGAAAAAAGTTCTTCTGTCATATTTTGGGAAATATAAATTTTACTTTCCCTGATAATGACCGGTGTCCCTGTTTCATATTGAATATTTTCACTGATAAAAAAAGGTTTATCTACCTGAATTCTTACTTTTTTTTCTCCGTAATTTACCTCACAGATTAAGGACAATGAATCACATTCGCTTGATAGGTTTTCAACCACAGACAGTTGCTGCAATTCGAGATAGCCAACACCCTTGATCTCTTCCATAGGTATGGAAATTGCTCCGAGAGGAAAAAAAATACTGATAAATAATAAAAATAATATTAAAACGTATTTCATTTTATTTAAAAACAATCATTTAGTTTATCGGAAGATTATGAAATCTATCTGACTGTTTAAATAGAACGCTTTTCTTTAAAAAATTTTTTTAACAAATTCTCGTATTCAAATGTATTATCTGAGTGATGATAAAAACCGGAAAATGATTGTGAGATCCAGACATGGAAATGGAACGAAAAGCAGGGATCTTGCTCTCGAGCACCAAAGTCTGCACGCTTTTCACCCGGGCAAGTATCGCTGCCCCTGAACACATGGTACAAGGCTCCAGTGTTGTATAGAGGTCGCTATCTATCAATTTTTCACTTTTTAGAATTTTACTGGCCTCATTGATAGCCAATAATTCCGCATGGGCAGTTGAGTTTTTCAACTGCCGAACCTGGTTATGGGAGCGTGCGATGATCTCGCCATTATAGGCAATGCATGCTCCAACAGGTACTTCATTCTCCTCATAGGCAATCAGCGCCTCATCATATGCGACAAGAAAAGCTGCATGAGTCAGGCTACTCATCATGAACAATCTCCGTACCAACTCCCTGCTCTGTAAATATTTCACGAATCAGTGAATGTTCGATTCCACCATCAAGAAAATGAACTTTGTTCACCCCGCCTTTCAACGCCTTCAAAGCCATTTCCACTTTCAAGCGCATTCCTCCATGAAGTATGCCTTGATCAATCAACTCCTGAATTCCACTTTCTGTTATGTGTGAATACCTGGTTTCTGGATTTTTGATATCTCCATAAATGCCATTTACATCTGATATAAAAATCAATTTACGAGCCTTTAATGCCAGAGCTGTAAAAAGAGCCAGATGATCTGCATTCACATTTAAAATAGTTCCCTCTTTAATTTTTGACTCCCAATTTTGATGAGACCTGCCTATAGATGAAATTACCGGTATGGTAGACCAGTCAATAACCTTCTCATCAATATCTTTTACATCTCCTACATAATTTTCCGGTCTGCCGGAATCCAGTAATGAACAGTATATACCCCTTCCCCCCACAATCGATGTTACCTTGCAACCCATTGCAACAAGCATGGCGCATATTTTCTCGTTTAACTCACTGAATACCTGATCAGCAAGTTTGACAACATCGAGTGTCGTTACCCGTATACCATTTTCAAACTGAACAGGTATGTTTTGTTCTGCCATCTTCTGAGAAAGATCTTTCCCACCGCCATGTACAAGAACTACATGAATACCGTGTTTATGCATTTCCGAAACATCTTCAAGGAAATATTTCATCATCTCTCTGTTTTCCAGAGCGGCTCCGCCATATTTTATTATAAAAATCTTTCCCCTGAAAATAGATAAATACTTCTTGCCCTCTTCTGTTAAAAAAAAATCTGATGCCTTCATAAACTTTTCTTTGTCATATTGTTTTTTCTTTACATAGCGACAATATAAATGGGGCACTCTTGTATAAAAAAATAATTATATATGGTCAAAGCATCAATCCGTTTATATGTTACTGTAAGAAAAATGGAGGATTTATGGAAAGAAAAAATTTAATTTTAGGATCAATCTTGATCTCTCTTTTTACGGTATTGGGATTTTACCTGGAAACAAAATTAGGAGCAGGAGCTGAGTGGCAAAACAGTACACGGCATCATATGTGGAAAACCGCTCATCTACATGGTAATTTGTTTGGAGTTTTAAATATCATATATGGATTACTGATATTTTATCTGAAAAAACCAACCGATTCTTTTTTGAAAACAGGTGGCCTGCTCGCATTTACCGGTGGTATTCTTTTCCCTTTTGCCCTCTTTATGGGTGGGGTAATACCTCAATTAGTATATTTGGCTCCCATAGGTGGATTAAGCATGATTGTATCATGGTTCTTACTCTCCTTTACTCTGATCAGAAACAAATAACAAACTAAACCCGATTATTTTATTAATCGGGTTTCTATTTTAGAAATAAAAATCAAAAGAAAAAAAAGAAGATAATCCATGCTTTCAGAAAAAGATAAACATGTAATCCAGGAAAGAATCGAAGCATTAAAAAAAAATCAGGACAAATTCTCTAAAAATCACCCCTCTCACACTAAAAAAGACAAGGTTGCAGAACTGCAATATTCTTCTGCAGGTTTTGAGCTTATGGGGCACATTATCGTTTTTGCTATCATTGGATATTATCTGGACAAATACTTTGACTCATCCCCCTGGCTTTTAACCTTGATGATGATCTCTGGAATGATTTCCGGAATGATTCGCATGATTCAAGTGGTAAAAAAAATCAAATAACAACCATCCATGAGAGAATTTTCAGCCACCCTTCATTCCCCAGCAAAAATCAACCTGGGTATAACAATTCCCTACCGCTACTCGAATGGATACCACCATATTATCACTCCTCTTTACCCTATATCCCTTTTTGATATTCTTGATATAAAAATCAGCAAAGCCAGAGAGGATTCGTTTAATCTCTCATGGGAAAACAGCATTCCTGAAAAATTTTCCACAATACTTGTTCAAAGTATGGTTTTTGAGTCAAACTATAAAAATAACATATTGTATAAGACTTTTACAAAGATAAAATATCTTCTTGCAAAAGAAAATCCACATAGCGCAGCATTAAATCTCTTGCAGGATGTACAGGTTAGCATTCATATAAATAAATCGATCCCCTCTCCCTGCGGTCTGGGAGGCGGAAGTTCAAACAGCGCTATTTTTGTGAAAGCAATTCTTCAGTATTTAAAAATAAATCTAGCCAAAGAGGAATTTCTTGATGCTTGCACCATTATTGAAAGCTCATTGCTATCCATTGGTTCAGATGTACCCTTTTTTATGCAAAATAAGCCTGCACTGGTAAGCGGAATCGGTGAAATAAGTTCATTTCTGCCAAACCAGATAACTTTTTTGGGAATTCTGCTGGTTCCTGATTTTGGAATGGGAACGTCACAAATGTACCAATCTTTAAACAAGCCACTTTTTAACCAGGAAACTGAATCTCTTATAATACGTTATGGTCTAAAAAGTAGTTTACAAGGTGATCAAAATTTATATTCTAGTCAAATACAGGAAATAGGCAGATATGAAAAAGCTTATAACCTGTTAATTGAACTCCTGAATAGAGAAATAAAGGAAAGTAAACAGAATAACATTTTAGATGTTCATTCCGAATTTTTGACAATAATGAAACAAAATGAATATGACTCTGTAACTATGATAAACAGCTTCATGGATACCGCAGAAACACTTTACCCCGAAAAGAGCAAGGTAATTCAAAACGGTATCGAGTCTGCAACTATATTGCTCAATGAAGAACTTTATAAAGCAGGAAAAAAAAGAGTGCTTATAAATTCCTTGAGTGGATCAGGTTCAGCATCTTATGTCATGTTTCCTTTATTGCAGAATGAAAATTCTGATCTGTTTTTGAGTTTGATCAAGAATGTGAAAGAAAAACTTGCGCATAGCAAAAGTAATCTGCTATGTTATGATTTTTCTACACTGTTAAATTAAAAATAATGGGCTGTCGCCAAGCGGTAAGGCACCGGATTTTGATTCCGATATGCGGAGGTTCGATCCCTCCCAGCCCAGAAGACAAAGGGTATGATACAAAAAAAACTTTCACAGGCTCTAATTCTTGCAGCAGGCAAGGGAACCAGAATGCAGAGCCAGTTACCCAAAGTACTCCATCAAATTTCAGGAACTCCGATGATAGAGTATGTTTTGAACACAGTAAAAGAAGCGCAAATAGAAAACGTTAATATTGTCATTGGTTATGGAAAAGAACAGGTAAGAGACGCTGTCAATGCATGGAATAGTGAAAAAGGTGGATTAAATCTCAGCTATACCATTCAAGAGGAACAACTCGGAACCGGTCATGCTGTAATGATGGCTTCCCCCCATATTAACCACGAAAGCGATTATCTTCTTGTACTTCTCGGAGATGTACCCTTTATAAAAAAAAGCACTATTTTAAAAGCATGGAATTATGTAAAAGAAGTTAATGCCGGTGCAGTTGTTTTAACAATGATGCTCGAAAACCCTACTGGATATGGAAGAATTATTAAAGATGACAAGAACCTGCTGAAGAGTATAAAAGAAGAAAAAGATGCAACCAGCGAGGAAAAAAAGATTAAAGAAGTCAATACCGGGATTTTTATCTTCAATAATAAAAAGCTATGGGAAAATATCTCAAAGTTAAAAAACAATAACAACCAGAAAGAGTATTACCTGACAGACATGGTGGAAATATTTAACCAGAATAACATTAAAACCTGCTCTTTTTTATGCGAAGATGCACGTGAATTAATGGGTATAAACTCAGTTGAACAACTTAAGGAAATGGAACAGATATTCCTCCCCACTTTATGAATTCACCAATGTTAAAAATATTTGCCGGTTCCTCAAACCTGCCACTTGCTAAGCGAATTGCTGAGCATATGGGAATTGAGCTTGGTAAAATTGATATAAAAAGATTTTCCGATGGGGAAATTTCAGTTAAAATTACAGAAAATGTCCGTGGTTCTGATATATTTTTAATTCAATCAACAGGTAATCCAGCCAACGATAACATTATCGAACTGCTTCTAATAATGGATGCATTCAGAAGGGCATCTGCTAAAAGAATAACACTTGTAATACCCTATTATGGATACGGTCGGCAAGACCGAAAGGTGGAACCAAGAGTTCCCATATCTGCCAAAGTAATCGCTTCGCTTTTTGAAAAAATTGGAGCCAACCGGGTTGTTGCTGTAGATCTTCATGCTGATCAAATTCAGGGGTTTTTTGATATTCCTGTCGATCATCTTTTCGCAGCACCGGTGCTGGTCAAATATTTCAAAGAGTTGAGACTTGAAGATCCAATTATTGTTTCTCCCGATTCAGGTGGAGCTGAAAGAGCAAGGTTTTTTGCCAAGCACCTGAACTGCAACCTTGCAATTATTGACAAAAGAAGAGAACGGGCCAATGAAGCTGATGTAATGCATATAATCGGGGATGTCGAAAATAAAACATGTATTATGATAGACGACATGATTGACACAGCGGGAACTATCTCAAAAGGAGCGTCGGCCTTAAAAGAACATGGAGCAAAATTAATTTATGCGGCAGCTACTCATGGAGTACTTTCCGGACCTGCAATTAAACGTTTGCAAGAATCGGTAATTGAAAAAGTAATACTTACAGATACACTAAACCTTGAAAAGCATAGCAGTATGGAAAAAATTTCCGTTTTAAGCATCGCCTCTCTCGTTGGTGAAACCATTCTGAGGATACATGATGAGAGATCTGTCAGTACGCTTTTTTTATAAGAATTATTTTAATTAAAACAAAGGAGAAAATATGGAACAAATTATTGTTAAAGCGGAAAGAAGAGATGAAAGTAAAAGTGGTAGCCATTACAGAAAAGAAGGTTTCATACCTGCTGTAATATACAACCATGGAAAAACTGAGCATATCAAGATTAACACCAAAGAAATGAAAAAAAAGCTTGCAGCGGGTGTTTCTGAGTCAGTTTTATATGATATTGAAATCGATGGAAAAAGCGATAAAGCATTTATCAAAGATTATCAGACACATCCTTTATCTGGTGAAATTCTGCACCTTGATTTTTTTAGAATTACCTTTGGTGAAAAAGTAAAAACACATATACCTGTTCACCTTACCGGAAAATCAATTGGAGAAAAAGAGGGTGGTATTCTGGAAATTTTCATGCATGACATAGAATTGGAACTTCTACCCAAAGACCTGGTACCTTCTATAAATATCGATATTTCTCACTTGAAACTCGGAGAAGGTATCCATTTAAAAGATGTAAAATTACCAGAAAGTGCGCACCTTTTGACAGATGAAAATCCTGTGTTGTGCCATATCAGTGTACCGGCAAAACCGAAGGCAGCTGAAGAAGATGCATCAACAGCAACTACTCCAGCGGAAGGGGTAAAACCTGCAGAACAAAACAAAAAATAAAATTCAATGATTACCATATCAGATTTTTTGGAGGTAAGTAATGAGCTCTAATATGAAACTGATAATTGGATTAGGCAATCCTGGCGATCGTTATATGAACAACAGGTGCAATATAGGATTTAAAATAGTTGATGTCCTTGCCAATAATACAAATATTCAAATCAAGACCAAAAAGAAAAAATCTTTATTGGGTACGGGAGAATTTGAAAATCATGAAATTGTATTATTAAAGCCGCAAACCTTTATGGATTTAAGTGGTGAGGCTGTACTCTATATTGCATCATTCTTAAGAATACCAATACAAAACATTATTGTTATTCATGATGACTACTCCCTCGCCTATGGCGAGGTTCAAGTAGCCAGAGGTCCAAGACTTATACATCATATCGGTGTTGAGTCTATCACAACTGGTTTAAAGTCAGAAAAATTTATTAGAATAAGAATTGGTATTGCCCCGGCAAATGCGGAACCATTTGATCTGGAAACTACGACGAAAGAACAAATTACGGGCTACCTGGAACAAGATTTTACTCTTGATGAAAACATGAAAATCATCGAGGTTATAAACGATGCTGAAGCAGCATTAAGATCAATTTTAACTCAGGATATTGAGGATGTACTTTCAAGATATAAACTGGGATCTGCTGCAAAATCAAATTCACCAAAGTAAAGCAGACTTTAGTGAAATTTTTAAATTACCTAACTGGATCATAAGCTTTTCGGGAGGAGCTGATTCGGTTCTGGCCCTTGCAACATTAGTATCTCTCCATCGATATAAAAATACACCGAGAAAAATTATTGTTTTTTACCTTGATCACGGGGAAAAATTTTCCACGGATGAACAAAACTCTCGAAATAAAATTTTTGAATTATATAATTGCTTTTTAAAAAATGAACATAATCTTGAATTGGAAATTAAATTTTTTATAAAAGATGTTCATGCTATTTCTCGTAAAATAAAAGCATCTTTTGAATACACTGGTTCGCAACTCCGGGTCAGATTGTTAAAAAAAATGGCTAAAAATTTTCCTGGTTCAATAATTACAACAGGTCATAACCTATCGGATTGGTATGAAACGGTAATAATGCGATTAAACCGTGGCTGTTCTCCTGATAAACTTGTTCCTCTGGAATTATTTAAAAACTCTTTTTCAAAATTTTATCCTTTGGCAAAAATAACCAGAGGTGAAGTAAGAGATCTCTGCAGACACTACAATCTTCCTTATTGGGATGACCCTGGAAATACGGGTAATAAAAATACAAGAGCCCGAATTAGGGATATTTCTGAAATTACCAATCCCTCAGGATTGAGAAAAACGGCTGAAAATTTTATAAACCATTTTTCTCAGCAAAATCCAATTGATAAGTATAAAAACATCATCGTTACAACAAAAGAACATCGGGAGTATCGAATTGCCCTGAAAGAGCTTCAACTTATTAAAAATTCTGATGTCTTAATCCAATCTATTTTTAAAGAACTTTCGCTCTGGCCACAAAGCTCATCTATCAAAAATGGTTTAAAAAATAAAAGTTTTCATTTTCAGGCTTATCATATGGAAATCGAAAACTGGAATGGAACTCTTTATATGATATTTCGCAGGGGCCGCTCCCACCTTCCTGAAATATATAAACATTGCGAAGCAAATATTATCACAGGTGACCAAATTAGTAAAAAATATTTTATACAACTTTCTTACGGGAAAAAAATTGTCTCAAAAATATTCAGTGAAAATAAAATTTCAAATAGACAAAGGAAACTGGTTCTTTGTACTTTATCAGAAGAAAATAAAAACGAAATAGTCAAGCTGGATATGCTGAATATTGGTCTGAAAAGTTATTCTAAATATACCGGTTAAATATTTTTAGTATAAATCCGGTACAAATCTTCAAAAAAACGAATTGAAAATTTATTGCTAAACAGCTCATTGTTTCCATCAATTGAAATCAGTTTCCTGTTTTCAATTAGAAGCTCAATTTTTCCAAAAAGTTTCTTTCCAATTTGAAGGTAGAAAGGACCCTCTTCACCGGAAAGAGATATAATATGAAACTTACTCATATATCCAACATATGCAAAAAATGAATTTGCCTGATCATTTTTCACTGCATAAATAAGTTTGTTTATTGTATAAAAATAATTTTCTAAATCATCCTTTTGAATTAATTTTTTAAAACTAAAAATACGAATTTTTTTTCTTAATTTGTCAGAAGAGTTGTTACTGTCTAAATATATATTTTGCGTAAAGTAATCATACTTGCCTACTTTATCATGGATCAGCTCCAGCAACCTTATGAGAATCTCTTCATCATAAAAACTCACCATAAGATAAGCTCTTAAATTCTTCATTTCTTGTATCTCCTGTTCAACATCGATTTTAACAAGGTTTTAATTTGTGCGCCTAAAAACAGATCTTGACACTTTTCAGCTGTTTCAAATAAAACAGGTATTATTGAATCATCATCAATTCTTTCAAGTGCAAATAATACAGAGCTTCTAAGATTATAGCTGTTATTTTCATTTATTAAAAATGAACTCAATACACCAACATGCTTTTTCGCACGCAATATTCCCAGTGCAATTGCAGCTTCGACCTGAATACTTTCTGAACTGTTTAGCAATCTTCCTGATATAGCCTCTATTCCTCTTTCATCTTTTAAATAACTTACAGTATAAATTGCCCACAATAGAATATTCTCATTTTTTTCTTCTTTAATAATTTTGTTTAGTCCACTCATTGAGGCTGTGCTTTCAAATTTAAACAAAAGTTCTATCTCTTTCATCTTTAAATCATCGTCATCTTCCTGCGCCAATTGACTTGAGATATAAGCAGCGGAAACTTTATTGTTGAATACCCCGATGGTTTCGAGGACACCTTTTCTGATTAACTTGTTTTTGTCCCCAAGTGCATCGTTTATAACAGCCAGTGCGGAAGGGGTTTGAAGATTCTGGAGAGCATAAATTGCCTTCAAACGAACATCATCACTCTTGTCATTTTTTATTATCTGTATTAATGATGGAACAGCCTCAATTGCCCCCATATTTTCCAGTGTTCGAATTGCATAATAACGTACTGATTTATTTTCATCGCGCTCCAATATTTCGATTAATAACTCGAACGCCCGCTTATCTTTTAAATAATAAAGTGCATCGATCGCATACATTCTTTCGACAGGATTTTTTGACTGACTTAATTCCACTAGAAGAGGCGTTATGCGATCATCATTAATCTTTGAAAGCGCATCATAGCACTCCCTTCTGATATCTATTAATTGATAAGCAATCAATTGGGATACCGGGTACAGTAACTCTGGTGACTTTAAAATACCGGACAATTTCAACAAAATAGAAATGCTATCAAGATCATTTCGATTATGATGCCTGTGGCGTATGATTTTATTCAACGACCCTTCTACCAGTCCCGTATAAAGGGCTGTCACCTGTTTTTTGTAAAAAGAATCCTGGATTTTTTCAGTTATTATTGTACCAACAAGTTCCATGATACTTGATTTATTTTTTTTTAATAATAATTCATAAAGCTTACTCCAATATTCCATAGAGTACTGCTCTTTTAACAGAATATTTTCAATTTCCCTGTCATCTTCATTTGAAATTGAACTTGTTAAATCCTTTTGCAGGTTAATCTCAAGAGAAAATACCTGTGTATGATATAAAAAGATATAAAATATCCATATTATAAGAGACTTTTTAAACATAGCAACTCAGGAGCATACAATACATTCAACGTTTTTCTGAATCTTTAAAGTACGCCAAACCATATTTTCGATAGTATACAATCTTGCTAATATTTCTTCCCGCAAAAAGAAATTTGTCACCAGGTATGCGATCATTGCTCCCATCACCCCCGGCAGAGGTGATATAACCCCTTCTGTTGCACATGTCGGGATCACACCAGTCTCAGGTGGTTTTTCAAAAATACACCTGTAGCATGGTGAATCGTTTTGAGGCTTCATTACTAAAATATGCCCCTGTGAAACTCCAATTCCAGAAATAATGGCTTTCATCCCGAATTTTACAGCTAAATCACTGACCAGAAATTTGCTGGATATATCATCTGATCCATCTATCAAGAAATCCATGTCTTTAATATATAGAGCAGCATTTTGTTGAGAAAACTTTTCTGAGATCCAATCTACCTGAATAAATGGGTTCATTTCAGTGATTTTGTTATAGGCAACAGCCCCTTTTAAGAGTCCCACTTCTGAGTCATTATAAATAATTTGTCTGGACAAATTACTGGTTTCAATAACATCATCTTCAAGAAAACGAATGTACCCAACGCCTGCAGCAGCAAGATAAGGTAATAAAGAAGAGCCTATTCCGCCTGCTCCTACAACTAATACTTTTGCTTTTTTTAATGATTCCTGGCCTTTGAGGCCAGAAACCAAAATTTGTCGACTATATCTTTCTATCTCACTTTTATCCAGCACAAAATCTCTTCCAAGCGTCTGTGCTGAGCATCGAGTAATAGATTATTTTACTGATTCTGTGATCTAAAATAATTATTACTATTTCTTCTCACCGCTAATAGCAACAGTTAATTTACTGACAACATCTTTAATGAAAATATCATCAGACTTGTTTTCTTCACAAAATTTCACTGCCTCTAAGGCAGCTTCATTCTTTACGTCTCCAAGGTTTAAAATTGCAAGTAATGACGCATAAACAACACTGTTATCATTATCTTTCATGATAACTTTACTCAGAGTAGTCGTTGGCTCACCTTTTGTACCCATTTTACCCAAACTTGATGCTACAGCAATTCTCACTTTTGCACTCTCGTGAGTTTTTATAACTTCGATTAAAGGGTCGATTGCTTCAACAACCTTTTTTTCTCCAAGATTTTGAGCAGCAGTTATAACAACTTCCGCACTTTCTGACTGTAAATCTTTAATATACTCATCCGTACTCTTTTTTTTAGCTTCCTCAGCATTAATAAAATTGAACGCAAATAAAGATACTAATAAAATTGTGGCTAATTTTTTCATCCTATTGTCCTCCGAATTTA
>Ga0224495_10001291_pt1 | contig 17870 bp, 18 predicted proteins | sample SF_Jul11_sed_USG_FD_168128 | JGI IMG/M metagenome (GOLD analysis project Ga0224495, IMG submission 168128) | Sediment microbial communities from San Francisco Bay, California, United States - SF_Jul11_sed_USGS_4_1 | ecosystem: Environmental > Aquatic > Marine > Sediment | place: USA: California... | reverse complement strand
CGCCCTTGTTGGACCAAAACAGGATGATGTCGATCATTTCGATCAGCACCGTCGGGTTGCGGTAATTGAGATCCCACTGGTAACTGTTGAATACCGTCATTACCCACTTGCCCATCTGTTCATCCCAAGTGAAATTGCCGGGCGAACTGGCGGGAAATATTTCCGGCATGGTCTCTTCGTAGCTATCCGGTATCTCGCGGTCATCGAAGATGTAGTAATAGTCCTGATATTTTCTTTCACCGCTGCGCGCCTTTTGCGCCCACTCGTGCTCGTTGGACGTGTGATTGACGACGATGTCGAGTACCAGCAACATGTCGCGTTTTCTCAGGGAGTCGGAGAGCGCCTCGACATCCTCAATGTTTCCGAACCGGGGGTCTACCTTGCAGAAATCGCGCACCGCATAGCCGCCGTCGCTATGGTCAGGCGGACAATCGAGGATGGGCATGACATGTAGCATGTTGATGCCCAGCTCCTGCAAATAGGGCAACTTGTCGCGCAGGCCATGCAGGTTTTTGGCAAAGCGGTCGCAATACAGTGCCATACCGACCCATTTCTGACTCAGGAACCAGTTGTAGTTCTTTTCTCGTGCCAAATCTGATTTCTTGAGATGGGCAGCGCGTTCGATATACCGAGTTGCCAGCGTCTCGACTAGGCTGACCATTTGCTTCTTGAAATCCTCGCGCTCGCCATACAGAAGGTGGAACAGGGAATGGATCGCATAAAAATTCGCCCCGAGGCGGGTGTAAAAATGACGCAGCTTCAGGTTCCTGATTTCCGGCTTCAGGTCAGCCAGAATTTCATTCAGCAGCGAGTGAGAAACTTGCTCGTACATCAACATCCCCTAGTGTGGTTCATTGTTGCTGACGCAGCCAGACATCCATTTCCGGAAAATAGTGGGCGACACCTTCCAGGATGCCGGCGCGGTAATTGCCGTTCATGCCGAGATAGTCTCCCTTGGCGACATAGATGGTGTCGATATTTTCTTCGGCAACACGTGCTTTGACCTCAGCGACGGCATTTGCCACCAACACGGATGGTATGTTGCTCAACAGCACATCCAGGTCATTGCCGCTGTCGCCGGCAAAGACAGTGGTTTCGCGCCTGAAACCACCCTCCTGCATCAGAAACCGGATTGCATGCAGCTTATTGGCACTGGCGGGTAGCACATCCAGCAAACAAAGTCCGCCAGCCTCATCAAGGCTACAGATCAGGTTTGCCTTGATGCCTGCATGCTTCAGCCGTTTGTCCATGTCTTCGATTAATCCTTGCGTAACCGTTTCTGGGGGAACATAGTAGCTAAGCTTGTAACGGCTCTGCTTTTGCGGCTCCTGCAGGCGCAGCATCGGAAAGACGCTCAACTGCCGGTACAGATCTTCGTGGGCGAGCCCGTGCCAGTCAGGCGCGATCTGGGCATCCCATGCCTGCCAATGATTCCAGACATTTTCTTTGATTTGATAGATCGTGGTGCCGACGTCAGCAATAACATAATTTGGTTGCGGTAAGTCGAAATCAATAATGGCTTGTTCGACTAGTGCGCGATGCCGCCCCGTCACGAACGCGAGCGAGACGTCAGACCGGTTTACCAGCCGCTGCAGCAATTCTTTCGCAGACGTTGATTCGGGCAGAGGTCCGTTCGGTATCAACGTGCGGTCCAGGTCGGTACAGAGCAAAAAACGTTTCAAGAGACCTCTTCCTTTCGATCCGTGAAGAAGTTGTAATGATCCATCGCCTCCAGTATGCCAGCGGCGTACGGTTTTCTGGCAAAGTATATCTTGTCGGCATTGGTCAGATCAGACAATTCAGCGAGATGGCGGTTATCCACGACCACACCCAGGGTGTTGCCGCGCAACATGTCAGCGTCGGCGCCGGTGACCCCCGAAACCAGGGTATTTTCAAGCGGAAAGCCGAGTTGCTGGGCACACCAGCGCAAGGCCAGACCCTTTGATGCCCTGACGGGCAGCACGTCGAGAAATTGACCGAACGAAAATACCACATTCACAGTCTGCTCGTTGCGCAACATCGCCTGGCGGATCGCATGGATATCTGCCACCGCTGGGTCAATGTAGTAACTGATCTTGAAATAGCTCTGGTGGTTTTTGGGTTGTAACTGTAGTCCGGCAAATTCCTTGAGGATATTCCGCACTTCCTGGGGATTCCAGAGATGGTTGATGTGGCGTTCCCACACCGCATCTTTAGTGAGGTTAGGTGCGTAGTGAATTTCGGTTCCCTGGCTGGTGATCAACACGTCTGGCAGCGGGATGTTATAAAGTCTTAATGTGGCGAGCGCGTCATCCAGTCGGCGACCTGTGGCAATTCCGAAAATGATCTCCTTGCGATTTGACTGCATCGTCTGTAGCAGCTGCGACAGCGATTCACGGTCGCCGATCAAGTTCAGGTCCAAGCTGGTCAGGATTGCTCGCTCCCGGAACATGCTGGACTTTCTGCTCAGGGCCATTCTGGCTATCGGCTCGGTCTTTTCTACCAGCGGACGAATCACGGCAAGATAGCTTTCCACGTGCGCCTGCCAGGAGTAGTGCTGCTGTACGCCCTGAATGCCGTTTCGCGACATGCGGCGCCATTCCTGCATGTCTGTCAGCGCATGCAAAAGAGATTCTGCCATGGCTTTTTTGTCGAGTGGATTGATCAGATAGCCGTTCCGGCAATTCCTGATGATATCGATCGGCCCGCCGTCTTCTGTTGCCACGATGGGCAGGCCACAAGCAGCAGCTTCTATCAATGTCAGGCCAAATGGCTCGGTAAGCGCGGGGTTCACGAATACTCCATGAGATGCCGCAGCAAGACGGTAAAAGGTGGATACGTCCTCAGGTTTGTGGTGCTTGGGATAGGCAACCTTGCCGTACAGGTCATATTTATCGATCGCCAGCAAAATGTCGTTCAGAACATTCCTCGAGCCATTTTCCATATCCTGAATGTCGTTGCGATTGCCAGCCACGATCACCAGATTAGCTGTTTGTTGCAATTGCGGCGATTCACCATAGGCTTCGATCAAGGTCACAATGTTCTTTCTTGGATCGGGGCGAGACAGTGCCAGGATGACCGGCTTGTCGGGCTGGCTCAGAAAGCGCTTGAGCTCGTTGGCGATTTCGCTGTGTTTTTCGTCGCCTTTAGGAGGGAAGAATTTCTCCAGGTCCGTGCCGGGAGGAATGACCCGCATCCGTTCAGGCTGGTAAAAATCATACAGTCCGTATTGCTGTTCAATTTCCTGTTGGGTGCTGGTGATGACACGCTCGGCGACGCCCAAAGTTGCTTCTTCGGCTTCAATGCGGCGGGATATGTTGTAGGTCGTTTCAATCTCGCTGTGTGTTATACCGCTTGCCAATAGTTGTTTGCGCTTGCTGTGGCCTAACGAATGGCCGGTATGCACCAGCGGAACTCCCAGTTGATGAGACAGCCTTGAACCCACATAGCCGGCGTCCGCATAATGGCTATGGATGATATCAGGAGGGCGCCCCTGGCTCTTGAGGTATGTAAGAACATTGTCGGAAAAATTCTCCAGAGAGTCCCACAGCATTTCCTTGCGCAGATATTTTTGTTCTCCGCAATCGATACGCACGATACTCGCCTTCTCCGTCAAAGGTTCGAATGCTTGTGCGTAATCGGAACTGACCTGGCTATCCAGGACGCGCCGCGTCAGCAACACCACTTTTTCTACCTCTGACCGCTCGCCAAGGGAGCGAGCGAGCTCCACGACATACTTGGTTTGGCCGCCAGTATCCGCATCGCGCCCCAGTTCGAGGCCATGTCCGCGAATCAGGCCATGCACACTGAGCAACACGATGTACAAGGGTTGTTTTGGCGGCAAGAGTTGCTGTTTCATGCGTACCACTCTTGAGTAAACGGCTCATAAAAATCAACATGGTCAGGAATGGCGCCACGAATTCCGCAGATTGCTGCAGCAAATGCATTGGCCCGATCAAGCGACATGACCGTGGGCCACCGAAGCAGATACCCAAGGATGTAGACAGCCGCGAATCCGTCGCCAGCTCCGACGGTATCTGCAAGATTTGCGATGCTGACATTTGACTTCGAGTCGACCCTCTTCCCGTCGCGATCGACCTGCCATGATCCCTCTGCTCCGCAGGTGATGATCGTGCGCTCGATGTCAAATTGCTCCATCAACTCTCTGACCCGGTCATGGGGCCGACTTGCCGAAAGCGCCAGCAATTCGGACAATAAGTTCAGTTCATCATCATTGAGCTTCAGTATGTCTGCATAATGCAGGGATTGGCGGACGGTCTTCGCGTCATACCATGGATTGCGTAGGTTGATATCAAGGAAATTGGTCGCTTCCGTACTTCGCAACAACGTCTTCAGCGCGCGCCTGGAAATTTCGTGACGCTGAGCCAGTGTGCCGAAGTAGACCATGCTCGGGTGTACCGAAAGCGCGGCCATGCGTACCATTGCAGGATGAATGAAATCGTAAGCTTGCAAGGGAGGTATTTCAAATTGGTGTACACCATCTTTGATATGCACCAGCACTCGTCCGGTCGGGTAACGGTTGCTGCATTGGATGCCCAAGGTTTCCATGCCTTGCTGCGACATAAGCTCAAGCACCTCGTCGCGCAGCCTGTCATGGCCCAGACGTGAAATCAGAACAGGATTTTGCCCGAATGCCTTCAGGTGACGGGCGACATTGAACGGTGCGCCTCCCAGAACATTCTGGTTGGGAAACATGTCCGCCAAAACTTCGCCAAATAGCACAATCGTGTTTATGGGATGTGCGCTAAGTGACTTGACGACCGCAAGCTTGGATGACGTTCCCAAGGGTGTTAGGAACCCTGCTTGCCGATGAAGTCGACGCGTCGGTTCTCCATCCAGCACTTTTCTTCATGACAGTTCCGGCGAGGTTTTTCTTCGCCATAACTGACTGCCTTCACTCGGTTTGCGTCAATTCCCATCAGTTCCAATGTTTTGCGTACCGACTCGGCGCGCTTGTGTCCCAATGCAAGGTTGTATTCATTGCTGCCGCGCTCGTCTGCATTGCCCTCCAGAGTGAGGGAGACGCTGGGGCTGTCCTTGAGGAAATTACCGTGTTGCTGAATGACTTCACGATACTCGGGCTTGATCGAATGTTTATCAAAGTCAAAGTAAACGCTCTTCTGTTTCATCTCATCGAGTTGCGCCAGACTGGCAGCGCCGACATCGGTAATTTCTGCAGATGCAGTATAGGGGATGTTTCGCGCTGAAGTGTCCAGCGGTGCAGATTCTGGGGAAGAGGCCATTTGTGTTGTAGAGCATGCCTGAATTGCAAGGATGGCGAGTGCAAGCAACGTCAAGTTTCCATTCTTCATTAAGTGTTCTCCTATGCGGTAATTGTTATATGCCATGATAAATACATTGATATCAATATAATTGATATGAATTAAATATGCAAGTTATAATGTGGCTGGCAATCTACATGACTTCAATTCGCAGAACACTTAGGGGGTACATTTGGGCAATTCCAGCAAGAAGAAACTGTCTGTTACGGTGTTGAAGAAATTTCGCATTATCTATGGTTCGGCGCGCCAGCATTTTCGGGAGATCGAGCAAACCTGCGGCGTAACCGGGTCGCAATTGTGGATCATGCAGGAAATCGCAAATATGCCCGGCACGGGTGTTTCCAAATTGGCGGAGCAGCTTGCTATCCATCAGTCTACTTGCAGTCAGCTGGTGGAAAAGCTGGTAGCGCGCGGGCTGATCATCAAGGAGCGCAGCAAGGAAGATCAACGCCGTGTTGGCCTGCGCCTGTCAGATGAAGCGACAATATTGGTATCCAGAGCACCCGGCCCGTCCGAAGGAATATTGCCAGAAGCATTGAAGGCGCTACCGCATGATGCATTGCTGCAGCTGGAGACCTCGCTGGAAAAAGTGATTGAGCAATTGCAAATCAAGGACGCCAAGCTGGCGAACAGACCGTTGTCTGATATGTAATCGATTCCATCAAAATATCAAACCTAGCACAGGCAAACCTGCCATTTTCTAGCCTTGCGTTGCTCGTGTATCTTTAATCTGGGCATCATCAATCGACAGTAATCGAGTGGAGTTCATTATGGATCGCATATTGCCTTTCTTTCAGCAGCATTTTTCGGCCAAGGTAATGCATGTCATCGTAATTCTTGTTGTGGCGTGGATGCTGATCGCTCTAGGCCGCAAGACGATAAGGGTCTTTCGAAGCTATATGCGCAGCCGTAGTGATTCTGCAGAGGAACATAAACGGATTGAAACCTTGGCACGTGTATTCCGGCACATCTTTACAGTCGTGATCACGCTGGTGTCGGGTATGCTGATATTGAGCGAGATCGGTATATCCATCGCCCCCATCCTGGGCGCGGCCGGCGTGGTGGGTATCGCAGTCGGTTTCGGCGCGCAGAGCCTGATCAAGGATTATTTCAACGGTTTTTTCATTCTTCTGGAAAACCAGATACGCCAGGGAGACGTGGTCGAGGTGTGCAACAAGGGGGGGTTAGTCGAAGATATCACGATGCGGCACGTGAAGTTGCGCGACTATGAAGGGAGTGTCCATTACATTCCGAATGGCCTGATCACCACCGTCACCAACAGGTCGCGCGGATTCGCCTATGCCGTGATAGATGTGGGCATTGCATACCGCGAAAATGTCGACAAGGCTTTTGAAATAATGAGAGAGGTGGCACAAGTTCTGCGGGCGGACAAAGATTTCCAGCAGCTCATTCTGGAGGATATCGAAATCGCCGGCGTCGACAAATGGGCAGATTCGGCCATTATCCTGCGTTGCAGACTCAAGACGGCTGCGCTGGAACAATGGGGGGTGCGGCGCGAATACTTGCGGCGCCTGAAAACCGCATTCGACCAGCATGGCATCGAAATTCCCTACCCGCACTTGACGATTTACTCGGGTCAGGACAAGCAGGGCCATACCGGTCTTCAAGTAGTGATGTCGGGTCAGGGGAAATGACGACAGTGCGGGCGCAGGGGCTTTTGCCGAACCTTAATTGCAGCTGGAATGTATAATCCCGAGCCAATCTAAAATTAAGGTGTTCATATGTCCACTACCATCTTGGTGATAGGATTGATGGTGTTCTTTGCCCACTTTCTGTCCCTGCAATTTCGCAAGACTAACATCCCTGACGTATTGGTGCTGATGCTGGTTGGTATTTTGATCGGTCCGGTCTTGGCGTTGGTTACACCGGCAGACTTTGGCAGAGTGGGGTCGTTGATCGCTACCATTGCGCTGGTAGTGATCTTGTTCGAGGGCGGCACCTCGCTGAATTTGAGCGTACTGGGCAAATCGTTGGGCACAACCGGGTTGTTGGCACTGGGATGCTTTCTATTGTCTGCAACAACTGTAGCGCTGATCGGCCAATTTGTGCTGGGATTGACGCCGTTACCTGCCTTAATGCTGGGAGTCACCCTTGGCGGATCGACTTCCGCTGTCGTTATCCCGATGGTCGAGGTGCTCAAGTTGTCGGAAAAGCCCACCACCGTGCTGGTTTTGGAATCGGCACTGACCGACGTGTTATGCATCGTCGGCGTATTCGCGTTGCTGCAGATCCATACGCAAGGCGGCGTTGAGCCCGGCAGACTCATTGGGAGCGTGATGGCAGCGCTGATCTTCGCGGCGGTGATAGGCGTGTTGGGCGGTGTCGGTTGGTTACTGGTGCTGGGCAAGGTGCGCGATTTCCCCAACACCATATCTTCTACGCTTGCGTATGTGTTCATCGTCTATGGAATCACGGAGATGCTTGGTTTTTCGGGAGCGATTGCCGCACTGGCTCTGGGAATCTCGCTGACTAATTTTGAAAAATTCAATCTGCACCGCATTTCGAATATCGATCAGAACCTCGTGCCATTAAATGAAACGGACCTGACGTTCTATCGCGAAGCCGTGTTCTTGCTGAAAACCTACTTTTTTGTCTATCTTGGAATCTCGATCCGTTTCAGTGAAGCGTATCTGGCTGTTGCCGCTATCGCGATAGTGATGCTGATCTATGCGATACGCCTGATTCTTACGCGGATGATTTTCCGCAATCCAGGTTACACACTGAGAGATGCAGCCTTCATCTCGATGATGGCCCCCAAGGGCCTGGCTGCAGCCGTGCTTGCTTCACTTCCACTCAAATACGGCGTTGTGGGCGGGGAGATAATAAGGGATACGACCTATATGGTAGTGTTGGTCAGTATCACCCTGACTGCATTGCTGGTGATGTTCTACCCAAGGCGTATCGTGCAGCACCTTTATGCGCGGACATTGAAAAAACCACTGCTCTCCGGAACGGCAGATTGATAGATGGAATTACATCACTTCTTCCTGTTTCTGGCGATCATCCTGATAGCGGCACGCCTATTGTCAGAGACGGTGGCACGTTTCGGCATCCCCTCGGTGATCGGCGAATTGTTGGCTGGTTTGTTGATAGGCCCTTCGCTGCTGGGGTGGGTTTCGCCCGATACTACAATGAAGCTGCTGGCAGAGATCGGCATCATCCTGCTGCTATTCGAAGTTGGTATGGATACCGATCTCAGCCGCTTGGCTCGTTCCGGGGTCAAACCTTATATCGTTGCGATGATGGGATTTTTCCTGCCGTTCGTGTTGGGATACGGAATCAGCACATGGATATTTGATCTGCCGGGCCTTACTGCATTATTCATCGGAGGTACGTTGACCGCTACCAGCATAGGTATCACGGTACGCGTGCTCAACGATCTGGGCAAGCGCCAGGCCGATGAAGCGCAGATTGTGGTTGGAGCGGCCGTGCTCGACGACATCCTCGGCGTGATGACGCTCGCGTTCCTGTATCAATTTGCCGTGGAAAAACAGGTTTCATTCAATGCGCTGGGCGAAGTGGGCTTGTATATTTTGTTGTTCATGCTGCTCACTCCCTTAGTCGCGAAATTGGCCTCGATGGTAATCGATCATTTTGATCAGCGCGCCGCCACTCCGGGTTTGCTGCTGACCATGGCGTTGTCGCTGATTTTGTTATTCTCCTGGCTCGCGCATGCCGTGGGTGCGCCCGAGATCATGGGTGGGTTTGCGGCGGGACTGGCATTCAGCCAGCACTTCGGTTTCAGGCTGTGGATGGGCAAGACATCCGCAATTGAATTCAAGCCCAGCCCGAAACTGGCCCACCGACTCGAAGAGCAGATGCGTCCGCTGATCCACACTTTTTCGCCGATGTTCTTCGTGATGGTGGGCGTGTCGCTCAACCTCAAGGCAATAGACTGGGGTTCGGCTTTTATCTGGGAACTGGCTTCAGCTCTGTTGCTGGTTGCCCTGATCGGCAAATTCGCGGCAGGATTTTTCATTCGCGAACCGCGCCGCAATCAAATTGCAATCGGCCTTTCCATGATCCCGCGCGGAGAAGTAGGTCTGATCTTTGCGCAACTCGGCTTCAGCCAAGGCATACTCAACGGCGAATTGTATGCCGCGCTGTTGATCGTGATCGCCCTTACCACGATGGCACCTCCATTCCTGCTCAAGTGGTTCTACGGTCGTTCCAAACACAGGTGACGTAATATACTGGCTGGCAGAAATCGGTGAGACAAAGAGGACGGTAACGGGCGAATTGCAATCAATCGGCACGTGGTGGATGTGGGCCAAGTTCGGCGTGTATGTGCTGGCGATGTTGTTTGGCAGTACCATAATGCTGACCGTGGACTGGTTCAAGATACCGGTGGCGGAGTCCCTGGGCATGATCGTCGCGGTGCTGGGTACCAGCATGACGCTGAGCCTGATTGCAACGAGTGGACAGAAGCCACCCATCGGGGGCTGACGATGGACAATACAGTATACCGACAGCAGAATGGGAACTATCGAGCGCGGACTGTGTATGCCCAGGCGGCACGTAATCCTTTCACACTGTGCTTACCCGCAACTTTATCTGGAAATATTCCGATGAACCGTTTTATAGCCTTGTTTGCGCTGTTGTTCATGCCGTGCTTTGCGCTCGCTTCGGAGGATGCAGTGCGTTTCGACCTGACTGGTAACTGGGTAGGTATCACTTCAGTGCTGCTGTTCATCGTAGCTTATCTGGTCGTGATGGCCGAGGAATTCACCCACCTGCGCAAATCCAAGCCGGTGATGCTGGCTGCCGGCATCATCTGGGCGCTAATCGCCTGGTACTATCAGTCGCACGATATCCCCCATATGGTTGAGGCCGCGTTGCGCCATAATCTTGAGGAGTACGCAGAACTGATGCTGTTCCTGCTGGTGGCAATGACCTACATCAATGCGATGGACGAGCGCAATGTGTTTGAGGCGCTGCGCTCCTGGCTGATCCGCAAGGGCTTCGGCTACCGCGCGCTGTTCTGGGTGACCGGCATTCTGGCCTTCTTCATTTCGGCAGTGGCAGACAATCTGACTACGGCGCTGCTGATGGTTGCGGTGGTTATGGCGGTCGGCGCTGACAATAAAAAATTTGTCGCTTTGTCGTGTATCAGTCTGGTCGTTGCGGCCAATGCCGGGGGCGCATTCAGTCCGTTTGGCGACATCACCACGTTGATGGTCTGGCAGAAAAATATTCATGCGACCAATGGTGCCGTGGATTTCTGGTCATTCTTCGCGCTGTTTATTCCATCGCTGGTCAATTGGCTGGTGCCGGCGGCCATCATGAATTTCTGGGTGCCGAACCTGAAGCCCAAGGCGGGCGGCGCGATGGTTGCGATGAAGCGCGGCGCGATCACTATCGCGATCCTGTTCCTGGTTACCATTGCGCTGGCAGTAAGCTTCCATAGTGTCCTGCAGTTACCGCCGGTGATCGGCATGCTTACCGGATTGAGCTTACTCAAGTTCTACGCCTATTACCTTAAGGTTGTGGAGGAGCGAAGATTGTCCCTCAGCGAGCAGGATGAAAACATAGGCAGTCCGGTGCCATTCGACATCTACCGCGAGGTGGCGCGCTCCGAGTGGGACACGTTGTTCTTCTTCTACGGTGTGGTGATGTGCGTGGGCGGGCTGGGCTTCATCGGCTATCTCGCGATGATCTCGCAAGTGATCTACGGTGACTGGGGGGCAACCAATGCCAACATCGCTGTTGGCGTGATTTCAGCGGTGGTCGATAACATCCCGGTGATGTTCGCGGTATTGACGATGATGCCTGACATGTCGGTCGGCCAGTGGCTGTTGGTGACACTAACCGCCGGTGTCGGCGGGTCTATGCTTTCAATCGGTTCGGCGGCTGGCGTCGCGTTGATGGGACAGGCGCGCGGTGTCTACACTTTCTTCGGGCATCTCAAATGGACGCCGGTGATCGCGCTCGGCTATGCGGCCAGCATCGCCGTGCATATGCTGCTCAACCGTAATCTGTTTTGATATGGTTCAACGACTTTAATATGCAGAGATGTGTAGACTTGACGCAGCAGCGCCCCGCGCATAGAATTCCCGACCATTTAATTCAGGTAATACATCATGAGCCAAGACATCCAGAAACGTATCCACGAACAAGTCACTACACATCCGGTGGTGCTGTACATGAAGGGCAGTCCCCAGTTTCCGCAGTGCGGCTTCTCCGCCAACGCGGTGGGCATACTTAACGCGCTGGGCGTGAAAGCGTTGTTCACGGTGGACGTGCTACAAGATCCCGAGATCCGCCAGGGCATTAAGGAATATGCCAACTGGCCGACCATCCCCCAGCTTTACATCAAGGGCGAATTCGTCGGCGGCTCGGACATAATGACCGAGATGTATCAGAGCGGCGAGCTTAAAAAGTTGTTGATAGACTAGCGCAGCGACCCAAAATTTTGATTACACGAAGTTGCGAAGCAGCAAAGAAAAACAAAGTATGAACAGCAAGTATTATCTTGATGCCACATGGATTGCATGTAAGACAGCCACGGTTTTTGGACTTCTTCGCGGCTTTGCGTGAGACTGGGTTTCTTGGGATTTTAGAGGATGTTGCGCGCCCGCGCGATCGCCGCTACCACTTGCTGCGGTGCGGTCCCACCGGTATGGTTGCGACTCGCGAGTGAACCTTCCAGTGATAATACCTGATACACATCCTCCTGAATAAGCATGGAGAACTTTTGCAGCTCGGCCAGCTTGATGCCGCTCAAGTCGCAACTATGCTGTTCGGCAAAGCGCACCGCCTGCGCCACTGTTTCATGTGCATCGCGGAACGGCACGCCCTTCTTTACCAGGTAATCAGCCAAGTCGGTTGCGGTGGCAAAACCCTGCAAGGCTGCGTTTCGCATAGCTTGCGAATTTACCTTGATGCCCGAGATCATGTCGGCGTAAATGCGCAGGGTCTGAGTCAGCGTCTCCACCGTGTCGAACAGCGGCTCCTTGTCTTCTTGGTTGTCCTTGTTGTATGCCAGTGGCTGGCTTTTCATCAGCGTAAGCAGCGCGACCAGATGGCCATACACCCGTCCGGTTTTGCCACGCACCAATTCAGGCACGTCGGGATTTTTCTTTTGCGGCATGATGGATGAGCCGGTGCAAAATCTGTCGGCAAGCTCAATAAAACCAAAGCGCGGGTTCATCCAAAGAATCAGCTCTTCTGAGAAGCGTGACAGATGTGTCATGATGAGTGAGGAGCTGGAGATGAACTCGATGGCGAAGTCGCGATCCGAAACTGCATCCAGCGAATTTTCACAGACTCCATCAAAGCCCAGTAGCTCGGCAACATACTCGCGCTTGATCGGATAGCTGGTACCAGCCAGCGCAGCTGCACCCAGAGGCAATCTGTTTACACGCTTGCGGCAATCCTGCAAACGTTCAGCGTCGCGTTTGAGCATTTCGAAATAAGCCATCAGGTGGTGCGCGAAACTGATCGGCTGTGCGACCTGCAAATGGGTGAAGCCGGGCATAATAGTGTTCGTATGCAGCGTGGCCAGATCGAGCAGCGCGGTTTGCATGGTTTTGATCAGGCCGAGCAGATCGTCGATGGCGTGGCGCAGGTACAGCCGCACATCGGTCGCCACTTGGTCGTTGCGCGAACGACCTGTGTGCAAACGTTTTCCCGCATCGCCGACCAAAGTGGTAAGCCGCTTCTCGATGTTGAGGTGCACGTCCTCAAGATCCACCGACCAGTTGAATTCACCGCTAATTATCTCGTTCTCGATTTGCGCGAGGCCGCGCTGGATATCGTCCAAATCCTGCTTGGGGATAATGTTGCAAGTCGCAAGCATCTGTGCGTGAGCCAATGAGCCCTGGATGTCAAACATTGCCAGTTTTTGGTCAAAGCTTACCGACGCGGTATAGTGCTTTACCAATTCCGCGACAGGTTCAGAAAACCGACCCGACCAGGTATCATTATCTTGCATCATTACCCCCTCTTGTCCCAGAATAAAGCGCATACCAAAATATGGCGTGAATTACTTAGGGCACCCGCTAAAGTCCACCATGAATAAGGCGCGCAGTATAAAACAAAATGCCGGTACCGATGTGTTGCCCAACTTTCGCAACCTTGGCATTACTCTGCGCATTTTGCTGATCAGCAATGGTATGGGGTTGTTGCTGGCATTGATACAGGCAGACGGATGGCCGGATGTGCCGCAGCACATTATGCAGATTGCAACGCTGCTCACTCCCATCCTGCTGGCCAGCATGCTGTTGCTGTGGGCAATACAGCCGTGGCTGGATCAGCTTGGTTACTGGCGGGGTGTGCTGGTGGTGAACCTGTCGGTGATGGTGCTGGTATTGGCAACTTATTTCATCGGTGGCGATGCGTACCTCCCCCTTGATCGTGGCGCAGGGTATTTTGATGCGGTGCGTTACGTGTTGCTAAGCTTGACAGTGAGCGGCGGCCTGCTGATGTATTTCCGTCTGCGTACCCTTGCGTTGTCACGCGCCTTGCATGATGCTCGTCTACAGGTGCTGCGCGCACGCATCCGGCCACATTTTCTGTTTAATACCATAAATGCCGTGCTTGGTATTGTGCGCACTCAACCCAGGCAGGCGGAAACCGCTCTGGAAGATATGGCAGACTTGTTCCGGATGGCGATGTCGGATGCGCGCGATCTGGTACCGCTGCAAAAGGAGATCAAGTTAAGTAAACAGTATATTGCCCTCGAGCAGTTGCGCATGGGTGAGCGGTTGAGCATGGATTGGCAGTTGCGAGATCTGCCTGATGACGCGCTGATTCCGCAGTTGCTGTTACAGCCGCTGCTCGAGAATGCCGTATATCATGGCATCGAGCCATTGCCTCAGGGAGGCTGTATTAAAGTGGAAATGCGCCGAAGCGGCGATGAGTTACAGATCAAGGTGGAAAATCCCTCTTTGCCAAGCAGCGGAACGACTCATCACGGTAACAAGGTGGCGTTGCGCAATATCCGCGAGCGGCTGGATCTGCTTTTTGATGTTGAGGCGCGGTATCAGGTTGAAACTGGCAAAGATTTTTACCGGGTGGAAATAGCACTGCCTTATGTAACTGTGAGGCCAAAATTGAAGGAGCGGAAATCATGAGTGGGAAAGAACAAGCCCTGCAAATATTCATTGTGGACGATGAGCCGCCCGCGCGAAACCGGCTGCGCGACGTGCTAAATGACTGCAGCGAAAAGTTGCCGGTACAAATTATCGGAGAGGCGGGCAATGGTCGCGAAGCTCTGGACAGACTTACAGATCTGCCGGTCGATGTGGTGCTACTCGACATTCGTATGCCGCAAATGGACGGTATTGAACTTGCGCAGCACTTGAACAAGTTGCCGAAGCCCCCGGTAATCATTTTTACTACCGCCTACGACGACTATGCAATCAAGGCATTTGAGCTGCATGCTGTCGATTACCTGCTTAAACCGATACGCATGGCGCGGCTGATCGAGGCTCTGACCAGAGCTCGCAATGCGGTGCCGGTGCGTAGCGAAGTGTTGCAGGAACTGTCACCCGCACCGCGCAGGAACCTGTCCAGTCATGAGCGCGGCAAGATCCATCTGATCCCCATTGAACAGGTGCTATACCTGCGCGCAGAATTGAAATACATCACGGTACGTACCGCTGAACGTGAGTATTTGATCGAGGAATCGTTATCGGCACTGGAAAAAGAATTTTCCGCACGGTTCGTTCGTATCCATCGCAACTGTCTAGTGGCAAAGCAAGCGATCGAGGGGTTTGAAAAGGGTGGAGAAGACAGCGCCGAAAGTGCGGGATGGATGGTGAAGCTCAAATGTCTGGACGAGCTGCTCTCGATCAGCCGCCGCCAGCAGCATATTGTCAAGGAATTCGGCTGACCCGCACCGATGCAGTGTCATCAGCTTGGAATATACAGGAGGAAAATTATGAAACGATCCGTACTTGCTACCAGCCTGTGTTTTATTATTCTGGGCGCCTGCGGGAAAACCAGTGCGGATAAGCCTGCGGAAGCTCCCGCTGTGTCAAAAGTCTACATTGTTGCCCCGGCTGATGGGGCCAAGATCGATGCGAAGGCGCAAATAAGGCTGGACTATGATGTAACGCTGGGCGGGGATGGAGACCATGCCCATGTCTACGTGGATGACAGGCGCATCGCAATGTTGCGCCAGATGAAAGGGAGCTACATGATCTTTCCGCTTGATCCGGGCAGCCGTGAAATCTGCATCAAAGTCGTTAACAGCGGCCATACGCCGATCGGAGTGTCGCGTTGTGTCAAGATTACGATTGGATGACTGATCCCAAACAAGATATGAGTTGAGTGGCTGTCATCTGTTTGCTATATTGCATTCCGGATCAGGTGCCAATTTGCTGCTGAATATTTATTCTTAAGGAGAGATATGATGACACGGCAATATTCCCATTTCATGCGCTGGACAAGCCGCGTGGTTATCGCAAGCATGCTGGCGATGGGCATGCCTCAGCAATCCGCATTTGCAGGTATTGTGGAAGCGGACCAGATTGTTGCACATGAGTTGGCTGAGCAGGATCGCGCCAGGATAAACGCGCTCATCGATCGTGAGGATGTGCGCGCCCAATTGCAGCAGAAGGGCGTGTCAGCCAGTGAAGCCAAGGAGCGCGTCAATGCACTGACAGACGATGAAGCACACAAAATTGCAGGCAAGCTGGATCAATTGCCGGCGGGTGGCGATGTCTTTGGACTGATATTCACCATCTTTATCGTTTTGCTGGTAACCGATATTCTTGGTCTGACAAAAGTCTTTCCGTTCACCCGTTCAGGCAGGCGATAACCGATGCCGGCCAGAAGCGCCCGCTTGATCGCGGGCGCTTTTATTTTATGCCTGTGCGCTTGTGCCAATACGCCGCAGACTCGCAGCTTGCTGGAGTCATCGCCGGGCGATCTTCCCAGGCATGGCGAACTTGTCGAAGTGCCTTTTTTCCCCCAGGATGTTTTCCAGTGCGGGCCGGCGTCGCTGGCGATGGCCTTGAATGCGGCCGATATTCCGGTTACTCCAGAAATTCTGAAGCCGGAACTTTACTTGCCGCAGATTCGCGGCAGCCTCCAAGTGGAAATGCTGGGTGCCGCCCGCCGCAACGGCGCCATCGCCTATCAATTGGCTCCGGAACTAAGCGATATGCTTCGTGAAATTGCCGCCGGAACGCCCGTGGTCGTATTGCAAAATCTGGCTTTAGGCTGGTATCCGCTTTGGCATTATGCGGTCGCGGTAGGCTACGATCTGGATCGCGCGGAAATCATCCTGCGTTCTGGGCTTGAGCCACGGCAAATTCTGCCGATGAAGACATTCGAATATACCTGGGCGCGTAGCGGCCGCTGGGCGATGGTCGCATTGCCGCCCGGCAAAATTCCGCAAACCGCTGAGCCAGCCACTTTTATCGCTGCAATCGGTGCATTTGAAAAAATCGGCAGGCCGGCACTTGCGCAAAACGCATACACTGCAGCACTGAAGCGGTGGCCGGGGAATCTGGCAGCGCAAATAGGCGTTGGCAATACCGCATACCGGATGAATAACCTGTCGGCAGCGGAAACAGCCTATCGTCAGGCTGCGCAGGATCATCCTGATTCGACCGCCGCCCTCAATAATCTGGCACAAACTCTGGCCGACCAGGCTCGTTATGAAGAGGCCGTGGATGCGGCGCGCCGGGCCGTCAGCCTGGGCGGGCCGCTCTTGCGGACGGCACAGGAAACGCTGAGCGATATTGAGCGCAGAATGAGGCGGTAATTCTGTGCTGAAATGAGTCAGCACTCTGCTGGAACAGGACACTTCGCTGCTTGCGGCAGCATTCCTGCCTTGTCTGCGCCCGCAATGCCAGACAAGTTCAAGAAATCATAAAGCCATAAAATAAGCACTGCAAACAAGTGACGAAATATACAAACTCCAAAGTAAAAAACAGGGTGACAGAAGACATTTTCTGGTGGTACATTGCAATCCTGAATGACAGCATGTAAGGCTGTCATTCGGAACGGTGATCCACTCAACATTTCAACTTGAAAATTAGGGGGTAACATGATGCAAATAATTCATCGACTTTTCCTGTCGTTGGCTTTGATGATTGCTGCTGGCGCGGCCATGGCCGATAGTGGCGCTGGTTGCGGTTTGGGGCAGAAAGTATTTGCCGGGAAAACAGGGTTGGGCCCGCACGTACTGGCTGCCACCACCAATGGCAGCACTACCAATCAGTGGCTGGGCATCAGCTTCAACAGCCTGGGTTGCGATCCGACCAATGTGGTCACCAATGAACACCAGCGCAATGTGTTTATTACCGCCAATCTGGACAACCTGTCCCAAGATATTGCTCAAGGTCAAGGTGAACACCTCGCCACACTGGCGGCACTGATCGGTATACCACCGAACGATCAGCCAGCCTTCTTTTCGCTGACCCAGAATAATGCTTCGATGCTGGTTTCCGCGGGCAATAACGCAGATGACATGTACACAGCACTGACCACTACGCTACGCACCGATGCGCGCTTTGCTGCATACGTTAACTAAATAACTGGAAAACGGAGACTATAATTATGAATAGCATGAAGAAATTTGTTATGAGTGCGTGCTGTGTAATTGCTTTGTTC
>Ga0224495_10001290_pt1 | contig 17871 bp, 16 predicted proteins | sample SF_Jul11_sed_USG_FD_168128 | JGI IMG/M metagenome (GOLD analysis project Ga0224495, IMG submission 168128) | Sediment microbial communities from San Francisco Bay, California, United States - SF_Jul11_sed_USGS_4_1 | ecosystem: Environmental > Aquatic > Marine > Sediment | place: USA: California... | reverse complement strand
TAGGGGCGGGAGCCTACCCCCATATGATTCCTGCCATCGTCGATTATCTAAGCAGTAGGGGAGAGTTCATAAGCCCTTACACACCCTATCAGCCTGAAGTCAGCCAAGGAACTTTGCAGATCATCTATGAATTCCAAACACTCATCTGCCAGCTTACGGGAGTGGACATTGCAAATGCCTCGCTTTACGATGGGGCCTCCGGAGCTGCAGAAGCTGTTTTGATGGCTCATCGGATAAAAGCAAAACCAAAGGTGCTGGCGGCAAAGACGCTTCATCCCCAGTACCGGGAGGTTATCGAAACGTATTCGAAGAACCTGGAATTTTCTGTTGAGGATGTCGCTTATTCCCAGACAGGAGAAACCGATCTCGAAGATTTAAGGAAAAAGCTTGATGAGGAGACATCAGCCATTGTTGTACAATCTCCCAATTTTTTTGGTGTCATCGAAAAGATCAGAGAAATCTCAGGATTGGCCCATGACCATCAGGCTTTATCCATAGTGGTGATTACCGAGCCTGTATCACTCGGAATTCTGGAAGCACCAGGCCAATTGGGTGCAGATATCATCACAGGAGAGGGGCAGTCGTTTGGCCTTCCCCTTGGTTTTGGCGGCCCCTTTTTGGGTTTTATGGCCTGTAAACGAGAGCTAATCCGTCAGTTTCCTGGCCGGATTGCCGGAGAGACCAGGGATGTGGATGGAAAAAGGGGATTTGTTTTGACTCTCTCCACAAGGGAACAGCACATCAGACGGGAAAGAGCCACTTCTAACATCTGTACAAACCAGGCTTGGTGTGCTCTCCGGGCAACCATATTTTTAGAAACGTTGGGAAAAAAGGGCCTTAAAGAAGTTGCCTGGCAAAACCTTCAGAAAGCCCACTATGCGGTGGATCGTATCACCAAACTCAAAGGAGTCCGTCGCAAGTTTGACGGTGCGTTTTTCAATGAGTTTGTTCTCGAGTTCGAAAAATCCTGGGAAGATGCCGATAAATTTCTAAAGGATAAAGGAATCATCGGAGGCTTCCCTCTGGAGAAAGTATTTCCTGAGCTGGCAAATTGCGCTCTTTTGAACGTAACGGAATTGCATAAAAGGGAAGATATAGACAAATTGGCTATGCTGTTAGAAGAGGCATCTCGATGACAACTCTTCGTGAGCCCTTGATATTTGAAGTCAGTGGAGAGGGGAAAAGGGGATTTCTCTTGCCAAAACTTGATGTCCCTGTGAAGGAAGGCGTCCTCAAGAATATCCCTGTCAGAGAAGAAATTAGAGGTTTCCCCGAGGTCTCTGAAGTGGAAGTGGTCAGACATTTCACTCGACTTTCCCAGACGAATTACTGTATTGATTTGGGCTTTTATCCTCTGGGTTCGTGCACGATGAAATATAATCCGAAGATCAACGAAAAAATCGCCTTGACTAAAGAGCTACTGCTCTCTCATCCCTATTCCTCTGAAGAACTCGTACAGGGAAATCTGGAGATTCTGAAAAACACGGAAGAGCTCTTGAAAAACATCACAGGTATGGATGCCTTTACTCTTCAACCTTCTGCAGGAGCCCAAGGAGAGTTAGTTGGTATGATGCTGATACGCTCCTGCCTTGAAGAGAGAGGAGATCCAAGAAAGATTGTTCTGATTCCAGACTCGGCCCATGGCACAAATCCATCCAGCGCCCATATCTGTGGATATCGAGTTCAGGAGATCAAATCAAATGAGCAGGGCACTGTAGATCTGGCTGATCTCGAGAAGAACATGTCAGAGGATGTGGCTGCCTTAATGGTGACCAATCCCAACACATTGGGTGTCTTTGAGTCCGATATAAAAAAGATTTCGGCGATTGTTCATGCCAAGGGCGGCTTTGTCTACATGGATGGTGCGAACATGAATGCACTCATCGGAAAAAGTAAGCCTGGAGATATGGATGTGGATGTCATCCATCTCAATCTACATAAGACCTTCTCGACACCTCATGGAGGCGGTGGACCAGGAGCCGGACCTGTTGGAGTCGCGAAGGAACTGGAACCTTTTCTTCCTGTTCCGATAATCCAAAAGGTTAAGGGCCATTATCGTCTGGTTTTTGATCGGCCAAAAAGCATCGGAAGAGTGAGGAGTTTCTATGGGAACTTTCTCGTCATTGTCAAGGCCCTTGCATATATTTTGTCCCTTGGACCTGAGGGATTGAACGAGATATCAGAGACGGCCGTCTTAAACTCCAATTACATCCGCAAGAGTTTGGAAGTTGAGTTTCATTTAAAATACAAGTCTCCGACTCTTCACGAGTGTGTTTTTTCGGATAAACATCAGCGATCCTACGGTGTGCAGAACATCGACATTGCGAAGAGGCTGATTGATTATGGTGTTCATCCCCCAACCATATCTTTCCCGCTCATCGTACCAGGTGCTTTGATGGTTGAACCGACAGAGACAGAAAGCAAGAGGGACCTCGATACTTTTATTGATGCTATGAAGCAGATTGCCAGAGAGGCGAAGGAGAATCCGGAGATTCTGAAATCCGCTCCCCATAATGCATATGTGAGACGTTTGGATGAAACGACTGCTGCACGGAGTCCCATTTTGCGTTGGTCTAGAGAGAACCGCAAAGAACGAGAATGATATTTTAAGAAAAAATGAGCATTCAAAACCTTATCATGTCCCTTCAGAAGTTCTGGGCAAATCAAGGCTGTTATCTGGCCCAGCCTTATGATGTGGAGGTCGGGGCTGGGACCATGACACCTGATACTTTCTTTCGTGTGCTGGACAAGAGGCCTTGGAAGGTGGCCTATGTCCAGCCTTCCCGAAGACCGACTGATGGAAGATATGGTGAGAATCCTCACCGAGTTCAGAAACATTTCCAGTATCAAGTCATCATCAAGCCCGCACCTTCCGATATTCAGAAAATATACATCGACAGCCTAGCTTCTTTGGGAATTGATCTCCAGGAACATGATATCCGGTTTGATGAGGATGATTGGGAGTCACCGACCATCGGAGCCTGGGGTGTTGGATGGCAGGTCTTGCTGGACGGATTAGAAATCACACAATTCACTTACTTTCAGCAGGCAGGGGGGATTGATCTTTCTCCGGTGCCTGTGGAGATTACATACGGGATCGAGCGGCTGGAGATGTTTTTGGAGGGAAAGGATAACATGTTCGACCTGGAGTGGTCAGAAGATGTGACCTATGGAGATTTGAGAATGACGGAGGAAAGAGAATTTTCTGACTACAACTTCAACCAGGCGGATATCAGACTCCTTCGGAGTTCTTTCCAGAAACATCTGAGGGAAGCTTACCGTCTTGTAGATAAGAGCTTGCTTCTTCCTTCATACGACATGTGCTTGAAGTGCTCCCATTTTTTCAATCTCTTGGATGCGAGAGGAGCCATAAGTGTGACTGAAAGGGTCAAGATGATTTCACAGATTAGAGTAGTGGTCACTCAAATCGCTCACAGCTACACGTCTAAGGAGGTCTCATCCTAATGGAGTTCCTGCTGGAAATCAATACCGAAGAGATGCCTCCCTCCCATGTGAAAGGAGCTCTTTTACAACTCCAGGACCTATTGGCTGAGGAGTTGGTCGCCAACAATCTGGTTGATCATAAAAACAGTTATGGCTCCATTCGCACCTATGGAACCTGTCGGCGTCTGATTGTACACGGTGATTTTATCGAGACGCAGCTGGATAGAGAGGAAGAGATTGTTGGACCTCCAAAGGCTGTCGCTTTTGCTCTGGACGGTTCTCCGACTCCGGCAGCATCAGGTTTCGCAAAATCTCATGGAGTGACCTTAGATGAACTCGAAGTCATAACGACAAAAAAAGGAGAGTATATCGGTCTGAGAAAGATTGAAAAGGGAAAACCCACTCAAGATATTCTTAAACAGATCTTACCGAAAATCATTTCTGGCCTTTCCTTTCCAAAGATGATGAGATGGGGAACGAGCTCTTTCAGATTCTCCCGTCCTATAAAGAACATTTTGTGTATTTTTTACGGAAAGCTTCTTTCTTTCTCAGTGGCTGACATTGCGTCTACAGACCTCACCTCTGGCCACAAAATCTTCAGTCCGAGAAGGTTCAGAGTCAAATCTTTTACAGAATACAAAGCAAACTTAAAAATCAATAAGGTTATCATTGGAGACCATGATCGGAGGACAATGATCGAGAAGCAAATAGAGCAACAACTTTTACGACTTGAAGCAGAGCTTTATCCAGATGAACAGTTGCTCGATAAGCTCACTTATGATGTGGAACATCCCTATGTCTTCATAGGCAGCTTTCCCCAGGAATATCTCACTTTGCCTCTGGAAGTTCTGAGCACGGCTATGAAAGAAGGACAAAATCTGTTCTCTGTGATGAAAGGGAAGAGACAGCTCCCTCATTTTTTAGGTGTGGCTGATGCCTTCAAAGATTCCAGAGACCTGATTAGGACGGGAAACGAGAGAGTTCTAAAAGCACGGTTGGAGGATGCAAGATTTTTCTGGGATCAGGATTTGGAGACAAATCTGAAGGATAGAGCCAGAGGATTAGATCAAGTCATTTACCAGGAACATCTAGGCAGCTATCAGGATAAAACCGAAAGATTGAAGAAAGTTGTTGCCTACTTTTCAGATAGGTTGGAAGCACACGAGGAGAAAAAGACGGTTATACAAGCGTCAGAGTTATGCAAAGCCGATCTTATAACGGATATGGTTAGGGAATTTCCCTCGCTCCAGGGAAAGGTCGGAGGGCTTTACGCCAAGGAGGAAGGATATCCACACCCAGTTTGGAAAGCCATTTATGAGCATTATCAACCGGTGAGCTTGGATGACCCATCTCCCTCCTTACTACCGGGTGCCATGCTTTCTATCGCCGATAAGTTGGACGCGATTGTAGGAGCAGTGGGATTGGGGGTGGAGGTGAGCGGCTCCAAAGATCCTTTTGGCTTGCGTCGTAATGCCCAAGGCGTCTCTAAAATCATCTTGGAGAAGAAATTGGACTTTTCTTTCCCTCGCCTCTTGGATAAAATCATTCAAACGTATGGAGAGAAATTAAACAGGGAAAAAGCTTATATAAAAACCTATGTTCTGGCCTTCTTTGCGAATCGCCTTCAATATATTTTTGAGAACGAAGGATTCCGGTATGATTTAGTCAAGGCATCTCTTGCTCCGGGAATTGAGAATATCTATCACGCCTACTTGCGATTGAAAGCTTTAGACAGCCTAAAGGACAGTCCCCACTTCGAACCCATGATATGGATCGCCAAAAGAGTCAACAACATTCTTCGAAACCAAGCTAAGTTTAAAGTCAATGAGGATTTTCTTTTAGAGAAACAAGAGAGAGAGCTCCACACCACATTTTCCATAATTAAGGATAATGTTCTTCCTTTGATAGCGAAGGGGGATTTTGCAAAAGCCCAGAGGATGATCTTTCGGATAAGATCCACAATAAATAACTTCTTCGACCATGTGCTGGTCATGGTCGATGATAAAAAGCTGAGGAGGAATCGCCTGGCTGTCCTCCAGGAGATCAGCCAACTTTTGAATCAAATTGCTGATTATTCTCAGATTGTCGTCGAAAAACAGGCTTAGCCGTCGGTTTCGAACTCATCGGTGGGGGACGTTGCTCTCTCTGATTGTTCGGTTGGTGCGAATTTCTGCTCGAGAGCAATAATTTTCACCAATGCGCCAGGATAGTTCTGTCCCTTCTTTTCACCATAGGGATTAAACTGGACCCCTATTTGGTGTTTATAACTCCCCCCCTCTTTTGGTGAAGACCACCGTACCTGTCCGTGAATCTCCAATGGGATTCTCTCTCCTGGGATAGAAACTTTTAATGTGGCCGGTGTGTTGATTTTGATATCTTCTTGAGAGAGAAACCTGAGCCCCCCACGGCTGATATCTAAAACAGGACAAAATTCTTCGCCGCTTGCTGGCTTGATAAGAAGAGGTTTCCTCAACTTGTAACTCACTGTAGCACCCGGTATCTCAAATCTTATGCAGGTTCTTCTTTCGATGCCTGAGTACTCCATTCAAAACCTCCTCTTATGCTGCTCTCGCTTCAATTCCTTCAGCCTTTTTAAGGATATATTAATCGCGTAATAAAAGTCAAACCAAACCGTTCAGTATTTGAGTCGGAGAAAGGGGGCAGACCTTGACTTTTGGCATTTTAGCTCATGAAAACTCAATTTTTGGTTATTGTAAAAAAATTCTTTACCCTTATTTTACTGTAACCAGAAATACTTAGGATTTGATAACAATTCAATACCTGTAAGTAATGTTATGTGATGAGCTAAATTATTCGGAGTCTACTCCGCACGTTTACCCGCATAAGTAAGGATCTAACGGAGTGTCCCCTCATAACTGGCTGTGAGCTGCCGCTTTCTGACATCCTCTGGCGTGTAAGAGGGCAGAAGTATGGGAGCTATCCTATCCGTTTTTATTTTTGCGTTTTTCAATGATTGCTCGTAGTCATGGATATGTTCGAGAGTCAATTTCCCAAGTTTAACGGATTTGATGTATTGGGCAGCGAATTTTCCAGCCCTTCTTCCGAACACGTTGTAATCCAAGACAGAATTACCCATCAGTCGGTTGCGGCCATGGACTCCGCCGGAAGCTTCACCTGCCACATACAATCCAGGAATGCTGGTCTCACATTTGTCATTGATTTCGATACCTCCGTTCTGGTAATGGAGCGAAGGGTAAATCAGCATGGGTTCTTTCGTGATATCAATACCGTAGCGGATAAATTGTCTGTGCATGGCTGGGAATTGTTTGTTGATGTATCCATCGCCCTGCAGCATCTCTATCAGCGGAGAGTCGAGCCAGACACCCACACGACCGCTGGGTGTTTCGATCCCATTCTTTCGTTCCACACACTCTCTGATGATGGCTGAGCTCTCCACATCGCGCGGCTCTCTCGGGAAAACGAACAGTTCTCCGAATTTATTGAGAGGCTGTCCACCCGCTCCTCTGATTTTTTCTGTGATCAGGAAACCTGCGATCTGTTCGGGAAACACTGATCCTGTTGGATGATACTGGACAGAATCCATGTACATGAGTTTGGTCCCGGCACGATAGGCCATGACCAGACCGTCTCCAGTGGCCCCATAATGGTTGGTTGTATCGAATCCTCTGATGTGTAACCGCCCATATCCACCCGTAGCAATGATCGTCGCTTTGGCCCTAACAGTGAAGTATTCCTCAGTCTCGAGGTTGTAAAGGACTCCGCCAGCACATCGGCCTTTGTTATCTAGGATGAGTTCAACGATGGGCATGAATTCGAGCACGGTGATTTTATCCGGGTGGTTTCTGACCTCATCCATCAATGTTCTCAAAATGATGGCGCCTGTATAGTCCCGGCAGGAGTGCATTCTTCTCCTGGATGTCCCCCCTCCGTGGAGAACATACATGGAGCCATCCTCGTTTTTATCCCAGACAACACCCAATTCCTCGAGCCATTTCACCACGTCAGGTCCATCCTCTGTGAGGGCGCGGACAAGCTCTGGTTTGTTATCGAAATGTCCACCACCCATGGCATCTAAATAATGCCTGATGGGAGAATCCTGCGGGGTAACGGCTGCCTGCATTCCGCCCTGGGACATCATGGAGTTGGCGTCTCCCAAGCGCAATTTTGTCGAGATGATGGACTTGGCCCCATTGTGCATGGCAATGATGGCGGCTGCTGTTCCGGCACCGCCTCCTCCTATGATCAGGATGTCTGTTTCATAATCGGGAGAAGAGAGATCAAAAGGATCTGGTGAGATCCTGGAATGAGATTCCAACATATCTGCGACTTCGGTGGTGATCAGATCCCCCTTATTAGGGCCAATTCTGATTTTTCTTCTCGACTCTGTCTTGTAATCTGGATGAAACTTAGAAAGCACATCCTCCCTTTCCTCAGCCATCATGGGAGGGAAAACAGGCTTGCCTGATTTGGCGAGCTCGAATCTTTTGTTCCGGGATTGGGCGACTTTTTCAAGTGATGGTCTCATATATTCTGGATACATCGGAAACTCCTCAAAAAATTTTATGACTCAAGGTCTCGATTGTAATATTTCTTTTTCAATTTATCCCTTTTTATGGTCATCAAATCTTTATATTCTTTGTCAAATTTGTGGGCTTTCATCTCTTTAATTCTTTTGTCCAGTTCTAGGCTGTTCTTGGATAGGAATTTTCCATAGAGTCGCTTTGCCAGAAGGCTGACATTGTACTGGACGATTTCGGCTGGACATCGGATGGCGCACATCCCGCAGCAGATACAATCGAAAGAAAGATCCATGACCTTTTCGATATCTCCACGTTTGGCAGCCTGGATGTAATCCATGACTTCCAAATCCTGCGGACAGGCCTTGGTGCAGGTGTTACAGGCCACACAGCGGAAGACTTCAGGATAGAGTTTTTGGATGGTTGCGACATTTGGCTCAAGTTTATCGAGGTCATAAATAGCTTTCTGTCCTGGTATAGCTGGAAGCTGGGATAGCCACATCCCTTTCTTCACCAAAGTTGTGCAGGCCAATCCGGTGTAGATTTTATAATCCCCCGGAATGCGGTAGACCGTGGCACAGGCACCGCAGAATCCCTCACGGCATCCTGCTCCTCTTTTTATCAGATAGCCTGCATATTCGATAGCGCCCATGATCGTTGCATCTGCAGGCACTTCATGAGCCTTGCCCATGATGAATACGGTGACCATGTCCCCCTTGGAAGTTTCTTTTTTCGCCTTTGCTTTTGGTTTCAGCTTGGATTTCGTTTGTTTTGGGGGCTTCTTTTTAGCTGCTTTCTTTGTTGCCATTCAGATATCTCCTTTTTAGTATTCTTGGGGTAAATTTTTAAGCTCGGCCCAGGAGTAGACAGGACCATCTTTGCACACATAATGCAAGCCAATGTTGCACCTTCCGCACTTTCCGATTCCGCATTTCATTTTGTTTTCGACCGTAGTGAAGATCTGTTCGTCCTTAAAGCCAAGGGCTTGGAGATTTTGGATCACGAATTTGATCATAATGGGCGGGCCGCAGGTGATGGATATGGCATTCTTAGGCGAGGGTTTTTTATCCAGGACATTTAGAGGGACAAATCCAACATAGTCGTTCCATTCAGGTTCCTCCACATCTATCGAAAGATGGACTGTCAAGTCTTGTCTCAGTTCTTCAAGTTCTTCTTTAAAAACCAGATCGTTCGAAGTCCTTGCTCCATAGAACAGCGTAAGTTTTCCGTAATCCTGTTTTTTACCTAAAGCGGTGTTGAGTACGGACCAGATAGGTGCAAGTCCGATACCTCCACCGATGAATATCAGGTTTTTCCCCTTCCATTTCTCGATTGGGAAGCTGTTTCCGTACGGTCCTCTGATTCCGATGATGTCGTCGACTTGCATCTCGTGGAGAGCCGAAGTCACCCGACCCATCTTCAGGATGCTGAACTGAAGATAGTCATTCACAAGAGGGGAGGAAGAGATGGAGATCATTGACTCTCCCTTTCCAAAAACCGACAGCATAGCGCATTGGCCGCAGCGGTAGGAAAAGCCGTTTTCTTGGAGGAATTGAGCCCGGAAAGTCTTTATAGGTCTGGTCCCGCTGACTTCTTCTTTAATGTGGATTATTTTGGCAAGCCTTGGAAGATAGGTATTATGATCCATAATCTCTCACCTTTTCCAGAACTTCTATGATATCAATCCCTACCGGGCACTTGGAGATACATCTTCCGCATCCCGTGCATTGATAGTCTTGGTAACATTCGACAAAATATTGAAATTTATGCATGATGCGCTGACGCAGCCTCGAGGATTTATCTGGTCTAGGATTATGTCCGGAAGAATGCATGGTAAAATCTGGGAATTGGCAGTTATCCCAGGTGCGGACTCTCCTTCCCTTTAAGGGAGCACGGGAAAGAATCTCGTCATTTATGTCGAAACAATGACAGGTGGGACACATATAGGTGCAGATTCCACAACGGAGGCAGCTCATGGCTTCCTCATCCCAAAAGGGAGAGCCCCACATTCCCATGAGTTTGGGAGGAACTTTTTTCAAGTCTTTGATCTGCCTTTTGATTTTCTTTCTGGACTCAGCCTGAATTTTGTCTTTATCTTTCTTATCCGTGGATTTTGGTTGTGTGAATAGACTTTTGCCTAGATTTAGGAGCTCGTCTCCTTTTTTGCTCAGAGATTCAACGTAGTATCTATCACCCAAATCCGTCATGAGGATATCCAATCCATCCGTTGAGTGAGGGGATCCATCCACAGATAGACAGAAGCAATTTGGAGAAGGAGGCGTGTTGCATGCGAGTCCAACCAGGATCGTGTGATTTCTTCGTTTCCAGTAATAGATGTCATCAAAGTCGCCACCAAACACTTTGTCTGTTAAAGTCAATGCTTTGGCATCACAAGGTCTGACACCAAAAATGATCGTTGGGTCCTCCTCAGGCAAGACTTCTTTGATTTCAGGTGCATCTTCATTTGTCTTCCTGAACTCTAGAAAGACTTCTTTCTGCGGGAATATAATCTTCTTTGGGGACAGAGCTGTGGTGAGGAAATCCAGATCAATATGCTCAGGAAGTTTAACGACTTCGTAGGTCCAGATATCGTCATCTCTCAAAGGAGCATATATCCTGAAGGATTGAAGCATCTTTACCCATTGGGAAAAGGCCTTTTTAGAGAGTATCTTGTCCATTGTCTCACCTGATAAAATCTTCTGGGTCTTCATCCTTAAAACTGGAAACAAGAGAGGGCTCGTCTGGATCGAATCCAGCATCATATCCGAAGAGCTCTTTGGCTTCTTTTTCCAATTTTTTATTCAAGAAACGGAGAGGAATATCCAGGGGGCAAACTCTCTCGCACTCTGCGCAATCGATGCAGCGTCCAGCCAGGTGGATGGCTCTTACAAGATGATAGACAAAATTTTCTGAAGGGACTGGAGATTTTTCAATCCATTTGATCCTTCCTGCCTTCTCATCTGCTGAGGTATCTGCCGTTACAGCAAAGTTAATGGTATCGACCACGCACTCATCACAATAGCACATCGGACAGACAGAACGGCATGCATAGCAACGGATGCATTTTGAAATCTGTTCTTGCCAGAAAGCCCATCTCTCTTCTTCAGTCATGGATTCCATCTTATCCAGGGATTGGAAGGGGGCATCGACTTTTTTTCTAGTCTTGTCTCCTAGGAGGATATCATAAATGACAGGATAATTCGCTCGACATTCCAGGCATCGTTCTGCTGATAGCTCTTCGGCCGGGACTTTGATTTTTCCGTCTTTTGTGGAGACAACAAAATCTCCTTTTTCATCAAGGTCAACACTTTCCGCTTTTTTTCCTTTGAGCGTTTTAGCAAGTTTTTTTTCATCGATGACGCCACTGCCTTCACAAGAAATCCCAAGGATGTGGACATCATCGCGGTTGATGTATTTTTCTTGAAGAAGGACGACAATAGCCCGACTGTCACATCCTTTTACGACGATACCTACCGGTCTCTCGTCAGGTTTTTTCTCCTTCGATTTCCTTTTCTTCTCATCCGAGAGGAATTTTGCAAGGTTATGGATGCAGGTTGGATCCCAAATCAATTTTTCTACGTCTTCTGGGTCTTTGACAAACACGGGCACCGGCATCAAGCCATTCTGGTTTTTTGCGTAGCCGATGACGTATTTCACCTTTCCCTCTTTTAGAATCCGTCTGGCTTCATTGCGGAGATCTTCGATGTTAACCATTATTGATTTCTCCTCAGCTTTGTTTGGGGTCCGAGGGGTTTGAGATCTTCGACAAAATCGCTGATGATTTTGGTGTATTTCGTTCCCTCGGCAGCTGAGACCCATGACATCTGGAAGCGTTGAGGCTCGAGACCGATGAATTCTAAGAGCTTTTTCACCAGGGCGATTCTCCGGCGGGCATAATAATTTCCTTTGATATAATGGCAATCACCTGGGTGACAACCAGATACAAGAACACCGTCTGCGCCTTTATTGAAGGCATCCAAAATATAGAGAGGAGAAACGCTACCCGAGCACATCACCGTTATAGGGAGGACGTTGGGAGGATATTGCATCCGGGAAACACCCGCCAAGTCGCTTCCTGCCGATGAACACCATTTGCAGAGGAAGGCGACAATTCTTGGTTCAAATTCTTCTGCCATTTTCAGCCTCCGAGGCATGCCTGTATCATTTCATGAACCTGGGAAGGAGTGATGTTTTTCACATTGATGGCTGCCCTCAAGCAGGTGGCTGAGCACGTTCCGCAGCCTTCACACAAGACCTCGTTGACCTCGATTTTTCCGTCTTTCAGAGTGAGCGCATCGTAGGGACACACATAGACGCACATCCCGCATCCGGTGCAGAGGTTGAGGTTAACTTTGGCCACAGTCGGAGAGTGATAAAGCCTATCTTGAGATAGTATGGAAACGGCTTTAGCTGCAGCTCCGCTGGCTTGGGCCACAGCTTCGGGAATATCCTTCGGCGCTTGGGCCGCTCCGGCCAAGAACATTCCAGATGTAACGCTTTCCACAGGTCTGAGCTTGGGATGGGCTTCTGCAAGAAAACCATCCTTGTCCATGGCAATTTTTAGTTTTTTAGCGAGCTCTGCAGCTCCATCTGAAGGACGCATGGCCGTAGCCAGAACGACCATGTCCGCATCTATTTCGATATCTTTTCCGATGAGAGTGTCGACTCCCCAGACTTTAATCTTGCCTTTATTTTCGAATATTTTTGAGACTTTTCCCCTAAGATACACCACTTCGTCCTCTTCCACGGCCCTCTGGACGAATTCTTCGTAGCCTTTTCCACCTGAACGGATATCGATATAAAAAATATAGGCCTGGCCATCATGGACATGGTGTTTGTACAGCATGGCATGTTTGGCCGTGTACATACAGCATATCTTTGAACAGTAAGCACAGTGGAGCTCGGGATCTCGAGAGCCTGCGCACTGGATGAAGACTACTTCTTTGGGTTCTTTGTGGTCGGAGGGCCTTAGGATTTTTCCTTGTGTCGGCCCAGATGCAGAGCAGAGCCTTTCGAACTGGAGTCCATCGAGAACATCCGCGTATTTACCGTATCCGTATTCGGCTAACATCTCCTTTTCATACAGGTCATATCCCGTAGCAACGATGATAGCGCCAACCTCTTCTTCGATGATCTCGGGTTTCATATCGTAATCAATGGCTTCTGGTTCACAAACATCTGCACATTTGCCGCAAGCAATCGGGAGAAGGCCAGGACAGCCCTTGATATCGAGGGTATAGGTGGCTGGAATGGCCTGTGGAAACGGGATGTAGATGGCTTTGCGTCCGGTCAAGCCTAAATCAAACTCATTGGACATGACAACCGGGCAAACCTTAGTGCATTCATCGCATAGAGTGCATTTATCCGGGTCGACGTATGTGGGCTTTTTGAGGATTTTCACTTTAAAATTACCGACATAACCTGAAATTTCATGGATTTCACTGTAATTCATAAGCTTGATTTTGGGGTGCTTAGAGACTTCTACCATCTTAGGAGTTAAAATACACTGAGAGCAGTCGAGTGTGGGGAATGTTTCCGAAAGCTGGATCATATGTCCACCGATAGAAGGATTCCTCTCCACAAGAATGACTTCGTAGCCGCTGTTGGCTATGTCCAATGCGGCTTGAATACCGGCAATCCCTCCTCCGATGACCAAGGCTCTTCTTGTCACGGGTATGCTTATCGGCTCCAAAGACTCGTTTTGACGGACCTTTTCTACGGCACTTTTTGTTATTTTTATTGCCTTATCGGTCGCTTTTTCCATATCCTTGTGGACCCAGCTGCACTGCTCCCGGATGTTGGCGATCTCGCACTGGAAATTGTTGATTCCAGATTCTTTAGCTGTGTTTCGAAAGGTCGTCTCATGCAAGGTGGGGGAGCAGCAGGCCACAACGACGTTATCCAATTTCTTTTCCTTGATAGCCTCTGTGATGAGGTTTTGGCCTGGATCTGAACACATGTAGACATATTCCTCGGAATGGTCGACACCAGGGTGTTTTGAAAGCTCCTTAGCGACTTTCTTCACATCGACGGTTCCTGCTATATTTATGCCACAATGGCAAATGAAGACACCTGTCTTTTTTCTCATCGATTTCCTCTAAAAAATTTTGATTTCATCATAGGTTGGTGTGTTCAAGACTTTTTAGCTTTTGTGGTTTTTTTCTTGATTTTTGTCTTTTTCTTTTTCGCTGCTGGCTTGACTTTTTTTAAAACCTCAATCCCATATTCATACCCCTTGTCGAAAGCTTTTATGTTGAGGGCTAGGAATCTTCCAGGGACTAATCCAGGAAGGGCTTTTTTCATAGCATCAGGAGACACGATTTTCGTAACAGCCGTGAAGAAACCCAACATCACCAAGTTCGCGATGATGCGGTTTCCCAATTCTTCGGCAAATCGGGTGGAGGGAATGGCAAAGAGTTGGATCTCTCCCCGAACAGCTCTGGATCTAACCAGGTCTGTGTCGATGATCAGGATTCCATCCTCTCGCAGTTCGGGTTCGTATTTGTCATAGGCCTCCTGTGACATGGAGATGAGAATTTCCGGTTTGGTGATGTAGGGATACAAAACTCTATCTTTAGCAACCACTATCTGAGAACTGCAGGCGCTTCCACGAGCTTCGGGCCCAAAGCTTTGGGTCATGGTGGCATGCATGTTATCAAAAAGGGAGAGGGCCTTTCCAACTATCAGGCCGCATCGGATGATTCCTTGTCCGCCGAATCCAGAAAATCTTATTTCCGCCATCGTTTATTCTCCATATCTGACATATTTATCGCCTAATATTTTGGTCATATGTTGGTTCATGGCATCCAGAAATGTAGGCTTCTCTTTATCCACGAATTTGCCTACGATCAATTTCCCCTGAAAACTGATGTCCAGCGTTCTGGTATCTGCACCATGTTGAATCTCTGATTTTTCATAATAGTATTTCAGCAGGTTCAATCCATCGCCTAAACGGTTCCTGCGGGCATAGAGGGTGACACAAGGGGTGATGACTTCGATGAACGAAAAACCCCGCTTATCCAGGGCTTCCTGGATCGATTTGGCGACTCTTCGCAGGTGAAGGGCTGTCCACCGGGCTACATAGGTCGCACCGGATGCTTCGGCCAAATACGGAAGGCTGAAAGGAAATTCAAAATTTCCGTATGGGGCTGTGGAGGCGTTGGCGCCGATCGGGGTTGTTGCAGCGACTTGTCCTCCTGTCATGGCGTAGTTGAAGTTGTTCACACAGATGATCAGGATATCCATGTTGCGTCTTGCTGCATGGATGAAATGATTTCCTCCGATTCCGACGATATCGCCGTCACCGCTGAAAACAACGACTTTAAGCTCTGGATTTGCTAATTTCAGTCCAGTGGCAAACGGAACAGCCCGGCCATGGGTTGTGTGGAAGGAATCCAGCTTCACATAGCCTGCCACTCGGCCTGTGCATCCGATCCCAGAGACAACTGACAGCTTATCCAGGTCGATTTTGCTTTTTTTCAAAGCTTCAGCAAAGGATGTGACGACTGTGCCGATCCCGCAGCCTGGACACCAGATATGGGGAATTCTGTCCATTCTCAGAAAGCCTTCTATTGGGTTCTTTGCTTCGAGACGATCTTCCTTCTTCATTTTGCTGCCTCCTTGATGACCTGAAAAATGTCATTTGGGTCATGCACCCATCCTCCCATATGAGGAACATGGATAGCCGGCGCTTTTCCTGCTGCGCATCGCTCCACTTCCAGCACAACCTGTCCGTAGTTGATTTCAGGAACGACGAAAGCTTTGATCTTTTTTGAAAGTTGTCTGATTCTCTTTTCCGGGAAAGGCCAAACCGTTTTCAATCTCAGCGTTCCAACCTTAATTCCTGCTTCTCGCGCGAGCCGGACCGCACGGATAGCCACTCTGGACGTTATTCCGTAAGAGATGACAATGACCTCGGCTGTGTCTGTCTCATCCTCATCGATCATGATGATTTTATCGGCATTGTCTTTGATTTTATCTGATAGACGAGGGATGGTCTTATTCTGGCATTCTGCATTTATGACTGGGTAGCCGCGCTCATCATGGGTCAGCCCGGTTGTATGAAAGCGGTAGCCGTCTCCAGCTTTAACCATGAAGGGGATTCCATCTTTATCCGCCTTGTAGGGAAAATAATTTTCCTTTGGGCCTTCGTACCACTTCCTCTCGACAACCTCTATCTCCTCAGCGGGGGGAATGACCACTTTCTCATGCATGTGACCCACACACTCGTCTGTCATCACGAACACAGGAACTCGGTATATTTCAGAAAGATTAAAAGCTTCAACTGTCAGGTCAAAGCACTCCTGTGGAGAATCAGGGGAGAGCGCGATGATCTGGTAATCGCCATGAGATCCCCATCTCACTTGCATCATGTCCTGTTGACCGGTTAGAGTGGGAAGACCTGTTGAAGGGCCTCCTCGCTGGACGTTGGCGATAACCAGGGGCGTTTCCATCATGCAAGCAAGTCCAATATTTTCCATCATCAGAGAAAAGCCAGGTCCGGATGTCACGGTCATGGGTTTTTTCCCTCCCCAAGACGCGCCAATCATAGCTGCGATGGAACCGAGCTCATCTTCCATCTGGATGAAAACGCCTCCCACAGAGGGGATCCTCTCGGCGAATCTCTCAGCGGTCTCGGTAGAAGGTGTGATCGGGTAACCAGCAAAGAAACGGCATCCTGCTGCGAGCCCACCTTCTGCAATCGCATAATCTCCATCAAGATAATGGGACCCGGTTAACACTCCTTTAGGGTCTGCTTTCACCTTTTTCACCTTCTTCCTCCTCTTCTTTGATGGTGACAAATATGGCAAATTCAGGGCATATGGTCTCACAAAGCTGGCAATATACACATGCACCCTCATCTTTCACAAAAGGCGGGTGATATCCTTTGATGTTGAATTCCTCTGATAACTCGAGGACATCTTTCGGACAGTATTCCACGCAGAATGCACATCCTTTACATCTGTCTTTGTTGATATGAATTTTGCCCTTTATAGGTTTTAAATCGCCAAAATAAACCATTTGTCCCTCAGATTAATCCTTTTTCCCTTAAAACAGGTTGGGGATCTATGAAATTAAGGTCAAATCTTAGCGTCTCTTCTGGGCAGCCAAGGGCTATCGCCAAAGGTTGTGTGAAATACAGAACTGGGATGTTTTTGAACGCTGGGTATTTTTCAGCGGTTCTTTTTTGTCTTTGATCAAGATTGAAAGCACAGAGGGGACAGCTGACAACCACGATCTCAGCTCCTTGATCTTGGGCAGAGGAAAGAATCTGATAGGTTCGATCAGCAACGATTCCCGGATTATCGACGGTTTGATAGGCACCACAGCACTCGGTCTTGTAGGGAAAATCGATTGAATCGGCTCCCAATACCGCCATCAGGTCATCGAGGATTGTCGGGTTTTCCATATCATCGAAACCGATCTCTTTCGGGCGAACGAGAAGACACCCGTAATAGGAGGCAATTTTCAGTTTCTTTAGAGGTTTGACGATCTGCTTTGCGATGTTTTCGAATGTTATCTCATTCTTGAGAAACTCCAGGAGATGAAAGATCTTGACATCCCCCTCATATTTGATTTCTTCTCGGTCCATGAAGTTATTCAATATCTCCAAACTGTCTGGATCTGATTTCACGCGTTCGTTGGCCCTCTTCAGGGTGTTGTAGCACATGGCACAGACAGTCATGACCTTATCGTAATTGGCTTCTTTAACTCGGATGAGGTTGCGGATGGGGGCGATGTGGTGGATCAGATCATCGGTGGTTAGAGAAAAGACAGTCCCGCAGCAGTTCCATCGATCAAGCTCTTCGACTTCTACGCCGATGGTTTTCAGGGAGCATATCGTTGAATCCTCAAAATTCTTTGCATGATTTTTCAGAGTACAACCAGGATAATAGCTTATTTTCATCATGATTCCTTAATTTTTTAG
>Ga0224495_10001289_pt1 | contig 17884 bp, 17 predicted proteins | sample SF_Jul11_sed_USG_FD_168128 | JGI IMG/M metagenome (GOLD analysis project Ga0224495, IMG submission 168128) | Sediment microbial communities from San Francisco Bay, California, United States - SF_Jul11_sed_USGS_4_1 | ecosystem: Environmental > Aquatic > Marine > Sediment | place: USA: California... | reverse complement strand
ATCAGTTCCACGCTGCAGCTCATGTTGTCGCCCGGCATCACCATCTCAACTCCCTCGGCCAGCGTCACCACGCCCGTCACATCCGTCGTCCGGAAGTAGAACTGCGGCCGGTACCCCTTGAAGAACGGCGTATGACGGCCGCCTTCTTCCTTCGTCAGCACATAGGCCTCTGCCTTGAACTTCGTGTGCGGGGTGATGCTTCCCGGCTTGGCCAGCACCATGCCGCGCTCCACGTCTTCCTTCTTCACGCCGCGCAGCAGCACGCCGACGTTGTCGCCTGCCTGGCCTGAGTCGAGCAGCTTCCGGAACATCTCAACGCCCGTCACCACGGTCTTCTGTGTGGGCCGGATGCCCACGATCTCGATCTCGTCGCCGACCTTCACCACGCCGCGCTCGATGCGGCCCGTCACCACGGTGCCGCGGCCGGCGATGGAGAACACGTCCTCGATCGGCATCAGATAGGGCTTGTCAATGTCGCGCTTCGGCTCGGGAATATAGCTGTCGATCGCATCCATCAGCTCCAGGATGCTCTTGTACTCGGGAGCATTGATGTCCTTGCTCTCGCTCTGCAGGGCCTTCAGGCCGCTCCCCTTGATGATCGGGGTCTTGTCGCCGGGGAACTGGTACTTGGACAGAAGCTCGCGCACTTCCAACTCCACCAGCTCCAGGAGCTCGGGGTCGTCCACCATGTCCACCTTGTTCATGTAAACAACGATGTAGGGCACACCCACCTGGCGGGCGAGCAGGATATGCTCGCGGGTCTGGGGCATCGGGCCGTCCGCGGCCGACACCACCAGGATCGCGCCGTCCATCTGCGCCGCACCGGTGATCATGTTCTTCACATAGTCCGCATGGCCAGGGCAGTCCACATGGGCGTAATGCCGCTTGTCCGTCTGGTATTCCACATGGGCGGTTGCGATCGTGATACCGCGCTCCCGCTCTTCCGGCGCCTTGTCGATATTGTCATAGGACACATAGCTGGCCATGTTCTTGAACGCCAGCACCTTCGTGATCGCCGCCGTCAGGGTCGTCTTCCCGTGGTCCACGTGTCCGATCGTGCCCACGTTCACATGCGGTTTTGTCCGCTCAAACTTCGCCTTTGCCATCGCGTCCTCCTGATGAAAAAGAAAATGATGAAAAACCGTTATGTTGGAGCCCATGAGCGGGATTGAACCGCTGACCTCATCCTTACCAAGGATGTGCTCTACCAACTGAGCTACATGGGCGTTTCACATCCAACCCGATAAAAAAATGGAGCGGGAAACGGGATTCGAACCCGCGACCCCAAGCTTGGAAGGCTTGCGCTCTAGCCAGCTGAGCTATTCCCGCATTCCTTTTTAACTACAACTGGTGGGGAGAGGAGGATTCGAACCTCCGTAGGCGCATGGCCGACAGATTTACAGTCTGTTCCCTTTAGCCACTCGGGCATCTCCCCGGTTCACCTTCGTGCTAGCCTGTTGACTGTTCTGTGGAGCCACCGGAGGGAATCGAACCCACGACAGGCTGATTACAAATCAGCTACTCTACCAACTGAGTTACGGTGGCGGTATATTCGAAATCCCCAGGGCACAGTTCGGCTGTCGCCGGTTTTTGCGGAAGTTGCCATACTAGCCGACCGCCCTGCCAAAGTCAACAGAAATATGATTAGAGCTTGTAATGATAAGAGATTAGGGCAGGCCTGTCAAGAGGATTTTCTGGATCGCTGACGAAGAGCTTCATAAAGCAGGATACCGGCGGCCACGGATACGTTCAGAGAGCTGATCCTGCCCATGAGCGGAAGGGAAACCAGGAAATCACAGCGCTCCCGGACCAGTCTCCGGACGCCCCGGTCCTCCCCACCCAGCACAACCGCCGTTGGCTGAGTAAAATCGACGTCCCAGTATACCTGGTCGCTGTCCGCCTCGGCTCCGGTTACCCAGACGCCGGATTTCTTCAGTATTTCCAAGGTCTGCACAACGTTCACAACTTTTACCACGGGAACATGCTCAATTGCGCCTGCAGCTGTCTTCGCCACGGTCTCGGTCAGACCGGCGGCCCGTCGATCGGGGATCATGACCCCGTGGACCCCGGCGGCGTCTGCGGTCCGGAGAATGGCCCCGAGGTTCCGGGGGTCCTCGACACCGTCAAGCACGAGGTAGAGCGGAGCTTGTCCTTTTTCCCCGGGAGCCTTAAGAATATCGTCAAGCGTGGCATACTCTTTTGAGGCAGCAAGCGCGATGATGCCCTGATGATTCGCCCCCGGGACTTCCCGGTTCAGGGCATCGCGGCCCACAAATCGCACTTCCGTGCCGCATTCGCGTGCCAGGCGCAGGATAGCCTGAATCTCCCGGTCCTGCTTTCGCTGGTCCGCGATCAGGAGCCGCTGAACAGCCCTTCCCGCTTTGAGCGCCTCCAGTACGGGATTGATGCCGATGATCTTGTCTTTGGACATTTATATGATTAAGCGACGGTTTCCCGCTTTTACTTCGGCTTCCAGACCGTGCCGCCCGACCGGTCAAAGAGCGCGACACCCGCATCATCCAGGATCTTCCGCACCCGGTCCGCCTCGGCCCAATCCTTTCGCGCCCGTGCCTCGTTGCGGAGGTGAATATATTCTTCTATCTGCTCGACCGAAATAGTTACCTTATGCTCTCCCAGCCGCGCCTCGCCGAACCACTCCTCGGGCTTTCGCTGGAAAATGCCAAGCGTTCGCGCCACATCGTCAAAAGCAGCCTGTGCTTCCGCAAGAAGCAGGTAGGCGCCCTTTTCGTTCTTCTGGCCGACCTCGGCCAGGAACTTGTTGACCTCCCGCACAAGATCGTAGATAAGACCTATGGCCAAGGCCGTGTTAAAATCATCGTCCATTGATTCTTCAAATATCCGGGGAAGGCTCTGGATCTTTTCATAGAGGGGACGGTCGCCGGCCTCGATGACCTCCTCGGCCTTTACCTCTGACGCTTTCCGGCCGGACAGGTAGTTCGCAATCCCTTCCTTCATGGTATAGAACCGGTCGAGGCCGGCACGGGCATCCTTCAGGTTGGCATCGGAGAAATCGATGGGACTCCGGTAATGGGTGGACAAGAGGAAGAGCCGGACGATCTCGGCATCGTACTTGCCCAGAATCTCCCGTATGGTGAAGAAGTTGCCAAGGGACTTGGACATCTTTTCCTGGTTGATGTTCACGAATCCGTTGTGGAGCCAGTAGTTCACGAAGGGTTTTCCTGAATACCCCTCGCTCTGGGCGATCTCGTTCTCGTGGTGAGGGAATATCAAGTCTTTGCCGCCAGCATGGATATCGAAGGTCTCGCCAAGGTGTTTGAATCCCATGGCAGTACACTCGATATGCCACCCCGGCCTGCCCGGTCCCCAGGGGCTGTCCCAGGCGGGTTCTCCCGGTTTTGATGCCTTCCAGAGCACGAAATCCAGCGGATCTTCTTTCTGTTCGTTGACATCGACGCGCGCACCGGCCACCAGGTCGTCGAGATTCCGCTTCGACAGCTTGCCGTACTCGGGAAAGCTCCTGACGCGGAAGTTCACATCGCCGCTCGCCACATAGGCATGGCCTTTTTCCACGAGACGGCGAATGACCTCGATCATTTCCTTGATGTGCTCCGTTGCCAGGGGCTCCACATCAGCACGCTGCACGCCGAGTCGCTTCATATCCTCCTGGAATGCATCGATATACTTGTGAGCGACCTCGGTGGGGCTTATCTTCTCCTCCCGCGCGCGATTGATGATCTTGTCGTCCACGTCAGTGAAGTTCCGGACATACTTCACGTCAAAACCTCTTCTGCGGAAGTACCGCTGGATCACATCAAAAGCGACCGCACCGCGTGCATGGCCGATATGGGAAAAATCGTACACGGTCACACCGCAGGCGTACATGTGCACCTTGCCCGGCGTGATCGGAACGAACTCCTCTTTCTTGCCAGTGAGCGTATTGTAAAGCTTGATCATGGACAAACCGCCCCTATCTCCAGTATACTTGATAAAATCGCCAAGTCGTTGAAAGAGTTAAAATAGTATTACCTGCCGCACTCTTTGTCAAGCACTATTCCGGAAGAGGAGAGACAATGGTCAAGGATTCAGCGAGGTTTGTGGTGCATGAGCACCGATCCAAGCGGCATCATTACGATTTCCGGCTGGAGATAGACGGCGTGCTTAAATCCTGGGCCGTACCCAAAGGCCCCTCCCTGAACCCGGCAGATAAACGTCTCGCGGTCATGGTGCCGGACCATCCGCTGGAATACATAGATTTCGAGGCCATCATCCCCGACGGTCATTACGGAGCAGGACCGGTAGTAGTCTGGGATAAGGGGGAGTTCGTCCCGATCGATACGGACGATCCGGGAGCAGCGCTGGCAAAAGGTCGGTTGAGCTTCGAGCTCAGAGGAGCGAAACTCAAGGGAAACTACGCGCTTGCCTTGATGACCCATTTGCCGAGATCGACCGGCAAAGAATGGCTGCTCATGAAAAAGAAGGACGCTCACGCAAAGGAAGGCTACGAGATCGAGACCGCGCTCACGCCGACGCTGCTCAAAAAATTGAAGGAACGTGTCCCGCCCTGCGAAACGGACTAGCGCCGGGGATCACGAAACAGGTCGTTGATCATCAGAACTGCTCTTCCTTCCACATTTCCGGCTTGAACCGCACACACCGGTTCCGGCCGCTCTCTTTCGCCTGATAGAGCGCCACATCGGCATACTTGATCGCCTGCCAGAATCCCGATGTGTCCGTCGGGAACTCGCTTACGCCCATGCTGATGGTCTTTTTGAGAATGCCGTCGGGCACCCGGATCTTGGTCTGTTCCACGGACTGGCGAATCTTCTCCGCCACCTTCAGGGAGTCGCCCTCGTTCACATCGAGCAGAATGATGAGGAACTCCTCCCCGCCGAAGCGGATCACGAGATCCGATGAGCGCGCCGCGCTCTTCAGGATATCCGAGGTCTCCTTCAGCACCGTGTCTCCGACGGCATGGCCGTAGACATCGTTCACCTGCTTGAAATAATCGAGGTCGCACATGATAAGACCAAGGCTCTTGCCCCGCCGAGCGTTGCCCGATACCAGCGTATCCGTATACTCCTGCAGGAACCGCCTGTTGTAGAGTCCGGTCAGGGAGTCCTTGAGCGCCGACTCCCGAAGCGTGTTCATGAGCCGCTTCGCCTCGAGCACGGATACCGACTCATTGATGAACTGCCGGGCCTTAAAGAGCCTCCGGCTGCGATTGCTCATGCCTTCCCCGTCCCGCTCGAACAGGAACTGCACGACACCGCCGGTGCTTCCCCCGATGATCATGGGAGTGCACACATGGTCCTTGTTGATATCGCCGCGGAACTGCTTGCAGATTCCCGGATAGTCTATCGAGGAAATCACATGTCCTGTTTTCTTCGCACGGCAGAGATCGCACTGGTCGAGGATCTCAGGGTTGCAGAAGATCCCATCGCCTTCCCGAACCAGTGGATAGGCGGCGGCCATCTTGTTCTGGCTGTTCGACACCTCGTAGATGAGGTAGTTCTTGAATCCCAGGCTTTCGCTGAAGGTCCTGCCGAGACGGGAGTAGACATCCTCCACGCTTTCGTCCTCCTCGATCACTTTCTTGAAAGCGGCCATTTCCCGGATCTCCTCCATAAGGAGATTGAAATCGTTCGAGAGCTGGCCGATCTCATCCTTGGAATCGATCTCAATACGCTTCCGGTCGCCGATCCCTCCTTCGCCAAGAGCGCGGACCTGCTCGATCATGGAGTTCACGGGAACGGCGATGGAACGGGAGATCCAGAATGTGAACAGGACGAGCAGCGAGAATGCGATCGCCATCACGATGAGGGACGTCCAGGAAGTGCAGCGGATGGAGAACTTGATCCGGTCAGCCGCTCCTGCCGAAAGTTGTCCGGTCACGGCAGCAAGTTCCACGGCCAGCGCAGAACAGCGCGCAAGACCCGCCTTGAGCTCGCCGAGCGTGCGTCCTGTCTGCCCCGGAGGGACTGGCCGTCCTGAAAGAGCACCGGTCCTGCTGTCAGCGAAAAGGACAAAGGATTCCCTGGTCTTTTTGACCGCCTCCCGGAGGGAACGGATAAGTTCATTCACCTTGCTTCCGCGTGCGGCAGCACGCACAAGATAACTATCGAGTAGCGCATCATCATCGCGCTGGAAATCGCTGATCTGGCCGCCCTGCTCGAGCACCACCAAGAATGATGCGATGTCGTCAAGCCGTTTCATCGCTATCGCTGTCCTGGCGAGGGCGGCACGGACATTGGGAGCCCCGAGGACCTCGAGCGCGTCAGCCCGGACCTCATTTACCTTCAAACCGATCTTCTCTGCCGTGCGGTTCTGGGGTACGTACGACCTGGCGATATCGTCCATCCGCGTGTTGATATCCACAAGGGTCCAGACGATCATGGCAAAGAGGATAACGAACCAGAACAGGACGCCGATACCAAAGAGAACGAACTTCTTCCGGATGGGAAGGTCGACAAAGGTGAGGAAATTGATGATCCTGGTAACAAGGTCCCGAGATCGCAGAGTAAAGGCCATTGACCGCCCTCCCTGATTATTTGGCTATAACAATTAAAACAAGTCGCCAGGATGAATTGTAGTTCTTTTATCAGAACCTGTCAACTGGCAATAGGTCCGCTAGCGGAAACCGCCCTCAAAAGCGAACTCCCCGACCTTCTTGCGCTGCGAAGGGACTTCCCGCTCCTGTAACGCCAGGGGCAGGTCATCGGGCTCGCCCGGCCGGCCAACAGCGATCATCGCCTCCACCTGGTAGTCATCAGGCACACCAAGTTCCTCTTTCGCCTTGTCGTAATTAAAACCCTGCATGCCATGCACCACAAGCCCCATCATCACTCCCTGCAGCGCGAAACTGCACCATGCCGCGCCGGTGTCATAGGAATGGGTACGCGCTGGTTTTCCGTTAAAATCGAAGGTCCTTTTCGAGGCCACCACGAGCAGCGCCGCCGCGTTCCGGCACCACGATTGGTTGTTCGGCGTCAGAAGCCCGAAGAAGGTGTCCCAATGCGGTGTGTTGCGGAGAGCATAGAGAAAACGCCAGGGCTGGTTGTTCATCGACGACATGGCCCACCGAGCTGCCTCGCACATCCGCATCAGCTCGTCACGAGAGATTTCCTCGCCAGTCATCGCCCGCGGGGACCAGCGGTTGACGAACAGCGGGGAAATTTCGTGGTCAGGCCTGCGAAAATCCTGCCCCTTGATGTCGATCAGCACGCGCGGCATAGCCACCTCCACAGACATGATCATCTTTTATCGCAACCGGGAGCCTCCGGCTCAGAACCTCGATCTCTGCTCCAGAAGATATGCCTGCTCCAAGAGGGAGATGTCAAAAGAGCGCTACAACGACGCCGGCGATGACCGCCGCGGCAATGACGATGCTCACTCCGATGATGGCCGCAGAAACGGTCCTGCCGAAATACTCTGCCACCGCCTGATTGCCGCTGTAGATCTCTTTTTCCTCATCCCTGTCCGGTGAGGTTCGGGAGATGATCCGGGGGATGAACATCGCTGCCAGCAGCACAAGAAGGCCTCCGACAGTACCACCTACAAAAGTGAATATAGCGGCCCAGGCGATGCTCACGAAGAGATCCTGCATAGGCACCTCCGGATCGGGATTAGAGTTTTGCTCGCACGAATGCCGCCAGGGTTTTGACCCTGCCCAGCAACTGTTCCAGCTCTTTGAAGTGGAGCGACTGCGGCCCGTCGGACAGGGCATGTTCTGGCGCCGGATGGACCTCTATCATAGCACCATGGGCGCCGGCAACGATCGACGCAAGCGCCATTGGCGAAACCAGGTCGCGTTTGCCCGTGGCATGGCTGGGATCGAAGATCACGGGAAGATGGGAAAGTTTGCGCGCCAGCGGGATGATAGCGAGGTCCGCGGTGTTCCTTGTAGCCGTTTCAAAGGTCCTGATCCCGCGCTCGCACAGGATCACGTTCGGGTTGCCGTTCACGAGGATGTATTCCGCCGAGGCGAGCCACTCTTCCAGTGTCGCGGACAGGCCCCGCTTCAGGATGACCGGCTTCTTCGTCTTTCCCACCTCGTTCAGGAGATCGAAGTTCTGCATGTTCCTCGCCCCGACCTGCAGGATGTCCACGTTGGCTGCAACGATCTCCACGTGCTCGGGGCTCACGATCTCGGTCACTACCAGAAGACCCGTTTCCTTGCGCACTTCGTGCAAGAGCGACAGTCCGCTCTCACGCAACCCCTGGAAACTGTGGGGGCTGGTCCGGGGCTTGTATGCTCCGCCCCGGAGCACGGGCACGCCGAGCTTCTTGAGGAACCCGGCGGTCTTCATCATCTGGTCCCTGCTCTCAACCGCGCAGGGACCGGCGATCACGAGATAAGGCGATCTGCCGCCGACCTTCACCTTTCCGCCAAGGGTCACCACCGTGTCCGCGGGATGAAAGTCCCGGCTCACAAGCTTGTAGGGTTTGGTGACGTGAATGATCTCCAGAATGGCCTTGTTGCCTTTCAAAGGCGTGTCATCGACATATCCCTGGTTCCCGATCACACCGATGGCGGTCCGCTCAGCCCCCGGGATCGCCACGGGTTTGAGTCCCATCTTCGCAATGGTCTTTTTGATATTCTCCACGTCCTTTGACGTGGCCGAGTGGTGCAGCACGATCAGCATGGATTACTCCTTTTATTAGACAGGAAAGGTCCGGAACGCCTGTCTCAAAGTGATGCCACCGAGTCAACCAGATAACATCGGAAAGCGGATATCCGACGCCTTAGCATCGTTTCCGCCTTCCCCTTTCCCCTTACGCCTGACGACTAACGATCTTTCCCGTCAATTGATCACTCATGGCCGCTCCGGTGCTGCTCGTCCACTTCCGTGAAGATGATCTTCGAGATCGACGCAATGGCGTCGTCGAGATATTCGAAACTGGCCCCCCTGCTCATGATACACAAGAGGTAGGGATGGTATACGATCCCGCAATCATGAAGCTGCTTTTTCCCGTCCCCGTCGCCCGAGTGTTCGCCGAACTTGTGTGCAACCGGGATCCCCGGCCCGACGCCCTGGACAATGCCGGACCGGAAATCGATACGCGACAGCATGTCGAGCGCCAGGTCGGACATGTCCTTGTTCAGGTAGGTCGCATTATACAGGATGCGGAAGAAGGATGCATAGGTCTTGATGGAAACAGCATCCTGCTGCGAAGATAATCCTCCACCTTCTGCTTAAAAGGATGGAGTTCCCTGTTCCGCAGAACGTCACGGTCCGAATCGCATTCCAGCAACGGGCTGATGAAGCGATATGCTCCTTCGCGGATCGCGGAGAACTCGCGTTTTTCATCGCTGCGGGCGATCCGGTCGCGAACAGGGAATCCGACAAAACCTCCCGCTGCCAGGCAGAGAAGCGGTACCAGGACCTTTCCTATAAGTGCCGATCTGTTCATCGTCGCTGAGGTGCCTGCAGGGAGCTACCGCTTCTCCCGCTTTCTTCGTTCGGTGATCGTTTCGCCGCCTATGCCCCAGTTGTCCGTGGGCACTTCCTCGATCACCACGCAGGTGGTCTGGGGATTTTTTCCAAGGATATCCTGCAGCAATTTGGTCACGCCGGAGATCAATTTCGCCTTCTGCTCAGCTGTCGCGCCTTCGTTCGTTATCTTGATGTTCACATAGGGCATTGAGGTTCTCCTCGTCACGTCTTTATATAGGCAGCCTGATCTTATACCTGATCGCAGCGATCCGTAATATAAAGGTGACCGAAATACAGCTCATGACCGCGGCAAGTTCATTCCCGGCCGTACCAGCGACCGCAAGGTAGGACCAGGCGCCCGCAAAAGCGCAGGTGGCGTAGAGCTCGGTCCGTTGGAACACGTAGGGGATCTCATTGCAGATGATGTCGCGGAGCACCCCGCCGAACACGCCGGTCGTAACCCCCAGGAGCGAGGAGATGAAGGGATGACAGCCGCTTGCGGCGGCAACTGATGCGCCCGATGCGGCAAAAAGACCGAGGCCCAGGCCGTCGAGCACCAGGACCGAGGTCATGACCCGCGTATGGGATGTGACCTGTCGTGTGATGAAACCGGCAAGAAAGGACAGCAGGAGAAGCAGGATAGGATACCAGTAATGCTCCACCCAGAACAGGGGATGCCTGTTCAGGACCAGGTCCCGAAGCGAGCCGCCGCCGAACGCCGTGATCATTCCCACGGAGTAAACACCAACGATGTCCATCCCTTTTTTCCGCGCTTCCAGGATGCCGGACAGGGCAAAGGCAAAGATGCCGATGATCTCAATGGTATTGATCAGGGTGTTCAACAGTCCTCCCCAAGGCTCCAGACACCTCTATAGTACGTAAAAACGGGCCCGCTGGGAAGTAAAATTCTGATATACTCTTGTGAAGCATCATTCATTACGACCGGGGAGGATAGCAATGCGACTTGTGACAAGATCGGACTTTGACGGACTCGCCTGCGCAGCACTGCTCGAAGAACTGGGGATCGTGGACGATTACCTCTACTGCCATCCCAAGGACCTGCAGGACGGCAAGATCAAGGTGAACTCGAACGATGTGATCGCCAACATGCCATATGCCGAAGGCTGCGGCCTCTGGTTCGACCACCACTCAAGCGAACTTCAGCGTCAGCAGCTCGCGGGCAAGTTCAAGGGCGCCTGCGAGATGGAACCGAGCGCCGCACGGGTCATCTACAACTATTATTCCAAGGAAACGGACAAGACCGCGAAGCTCAAGAAGTTCGAGGAGATGCTCACTGCCGTGGACAAGGCGGATTCGGCAAAATACACCAGGGAGGATATCCTGGACGCCCAGGGATGGATGCTGCTCGCGTTCCTGTCTGACCCCCGCACCGGTCTGGGGTATACCCATACCTACCGCGTCAGCAACTTCGACCTCATGAAATCCATTCCCGGCATGCTCAGGACCATGACCATCGACAATATCCTTGCAAGCCCCGACATGCAGGACAGGGTAAAGGCATACCGTGAGGACAACGAAAAGTATAAGAAGTTCCTGAAAGATGTCGGCCGTGTCGAAGGCAATGCCATCGTGCTCGACCTGCGGGGAAAGAAGGAAGTGCCAAACGGCAACCGGTTCATGGAGTACGTGCTCTTCCCGGACCAGAACATCTCGGTCAGACTCGCTGACGGCAGGAAAGGCGAGTTCATCATGATCTCCGTTGGCTGCAGTATCCTGAACCGCACTTCAAAAGTGGATGTGGGCGCCTTGATGTTGAAGCACGGCGGCGGCGGTCACAAAAAGGTCGGGACCTGCCAAATACCGCCTGCAAAGGTGGACGAGGTACTGAAGGATATTCTCAAGACCATCAACGAACAGTAGCCCCGAACCTGGTAAATTCCAGACTCCAACCTGCGAAAACCATACAGGCGGCTCATCGAGCCGCCCATTTTCTTTCCCTGCTAGCCCTATTACCCCTTTAGCCCTTCTTTGCTCCTTGATCCTTTCATTCCGCACTCGGCATTACGAATTCCGCATTTTTCACAACACATACACCAGGATGGCCACGTAATGGCTGATGCTGCCTCCGAGCACGAAAAGATGCCACACCTCATGGGCAAAGGGCATCTTGCCTTCGAGCGCATAAAAGACCACACCGCCTGTATAAAAAACGCCGCCCGTCATAAGCCAGGCGAATCCCGCTCCGGGCAGCGCGGCCAGCAGCGGTTTGAACGCGACCATGGCAAGCCAACCCATCAGAAGATAAATGACCACCTGAATAATGCGCCTTCCCCCGTGCTGCAGAGTGTCGATCAGGATGCCGACAATGGCCAGGCCCCAGACTATGCCGAAGATGGTCCATCCCCACGCGCCGCGCAAGGTCACCAGGGTAAATGGGGTGTAGGTCCCGGCTATGAGAAGGTAGATCGCAAGATGATCGAACTTCTGCAGCGCCTTCTTCGAGCTGTCGCCGGCGCCATGATAGAGCGTCGACGCAAGATAGAGGATCACCAGGGTCGCGCCGTATATGCTGAAGCTCACGATGCGCCAGGGGTCCCCGTGCATTGCAGCCTTGACCACCAGCACAGCGAGACCCGCGATCGCAAATCCAGTCCCGATCAGATGGCTGATGCTGTTGAATCGTTCGCCTTTGTGCATATTATTGAGCCCCGCCCTCTCCCGCGAAGGGAAGAGGGTTTATTCACAGGCCTACATGGGACTCATGCGCCCCCGCAGCCTTCATCTCCTTCCACTGACGCTTAAGCTTCCTGACATCTTCGCCCTTTGCTTCCCGCGCGTTGATCTCTCGCTCCATTATAGCAATTTTCTTCCGTGCATCACGGAGTGACGCTTCAAGGTCACGGTACTTCTTCTGATCAGCCTTGGGAATGGAGAAATCACCTTTTGTATTCCAGATATCTCCAAGATGAAGCCATGCGGCGAAATCTTTGGTATTCCCGCCTTCCATGACCATCATCTTCGAGATTACCTTGATATCGATGACGCGCAATCCCTTTCTGTCCGCCACGACCTTTTGTCTGCCGGTGAACGGCTCGGCTCCCTGGGAATCGAAGAACCTCCAGTTCACTTCTGCGGTCTGGGTCTCCGAAGCGTGGCAGCTTTCGCAGGATCGGGACTTTCCGAGCGGATGGGCCACCTGTTCCACCTGGAGCCAGGCAAGGTAGTTGTTGTTCCCTCCAGGGTAACTGAAGGTCCCGAGCTGCGCGTATGCATCCTGTGTCGCGCCATCAGGCCAGCGCCAGGTGAGCCCCGCTGTCGGCTTGATCTCTTCCTTTATAGAACCCACGCTGTTCGGCCAGATCTTGACCGGCATCCATCTGCCCTTCTGGTCCTTGATCAGGATCGGCGGCTCCTGGGGTCCATAATATAATGAATACTTCTTAAAAGGATTAGGCTTTGACAGGACCGTTCCCGCACCCCAGGAGGTCATCTCGTACCCGCCCAGCACTTTTACATGACAGGCCTCGCACGCCAGGTTCTTGTGCGCGCTCTTTGCCATTGCCTCTTCAACTTCAATGTGGCAATCCTGGCAGGTCGCTTTGCGTTCGATATGGCCCATGCCGTCCGGTCCGGTCTGGTGGCAGTCAACGCATTCGAGCTTCTGTTTCACATGCACGTCCTCGGGTAACCCGGCAGGTTCAGCCAATTCTTTTCCAAGGTAGCTGTCCCCGCGCCTGCGCTCCATGGTGCCTGCGTGGCAGATAAAGGTACTCCTGCCGCCGCTGGTGCAGTTCACCGCAGGAGGGATGCGGCTCATGGAATGGGACCCTTTGCCGGACATGGGCGTGTAATGGCAATCAAGACAGCCTGAATGGCAGAGGTTGCAGGCCTTTTGCTTGGCAATGGCCTGGTCGTGCGTGAGCGTGCTGTTGATCTCGGAAACGATCCTGCTCGTGTTCTCGAAGGAGAACCTGTTGCCTTCAGCCCTTCCGACCGGAAGGGTGTCTGCAAAAGAAGGCCCTCAATTATTCGGGCCGTGGATATCGTTCCAGGTCCGCATGGACCGCTGGCGGAAGTTCGAGCCCATCATGCTGGTCTCGAACTGCTTCACCTGGTCAGGATGGCACGATGCTTTGCCGCAGGTCTTTGCCGCAATAGCAGGATCGTACCCAAGCGTGACCGGGTTCCGGTCATGCCACATGAGCGTCCCGACCTCGTAGACCAGCTCGCCGCTGCTGTCTCGTGGCAGCATGGCGCGTAGGCGATCATTGCCTGAAGGAAGAAGCTGCTTCACCAGTCCCTTGCGCGGTATAACGTCGAGATCATTGTCCAGCACCAGGAGCTTCAGCATGCCTTTATGCGCTTTTACGGGATCCTCTGACAAACCGTTCCCAAGATGGCAGTCCCGGCACTCGGTGTTCGGATGGCGCGATTCTTTCTGCACCTGTTCCCGCGTCATCACGAACTCAGGGGAACCGAGCTTTGTCATCCGCTCTTTATCTGCGTGACAAGCAACGCACTTGTCGCTGGACTGGTATCCGGAGTAGAGGGAAATGAAGGCAATAACCAGCACAAGCTGGGCTGACAAGATGATCATCCCGAAGCGGGTGCCGAAGAAGTTCCAGAGTTTGCCGATAGCCATAAGATTCAGAAAGTCAGAACAAGGGGTAGAGTAGTAAGGGCTAAAGTTTCATGCCGTCATTCCCGCGAAGGCGGGAATCCAGAGACAAACATTCGCGTATTTCGTAGGGCTTTATGTTGCATACCCTGCAGGCTGTCAGTTAATGTTTCTTAAGCTTTCCCTCAAAAGCAGCAATGCTCTCAACATTCTTCCTTTCGTAAGCGTTTAGCGACGCCTCATTAAATTCCGGCCCACTATTATAGCCTCCGACCTTCATAAAAAACTTCCGGAGGTACTCGGAGTCAAAATATCGACCGTGCTTTGCATACACCTCGTTTCTAAGTAACCTCAGGTACATTAAGTTTATTTCAGTGACTAACTGTTCCCCGGACTTAACATTTCCCGCATATTCATTTTTCATCTGCTGAACGAAAGACATGATCCCGTTAATCTTCCGGATATCCAAATCTTGTTCAGTGTAATCCCTTTTTCCTCCAACATATTCTTTTTTGCGAAAAAAATCGGCCAGCCGTTCGAATAACCTGTGCGTTGGATCTGATAAATAGCCTTCGCGATCCATGTTATTCTCGTAAACTTGTATATTTTCTTTGGGAATTAAATTGATGAAATCCCAGACAATTTTACTTCCTGATATTTTAAAATTATCAGGCGATGCTGATTTTACTCTCTTCCTGAGTTCATCCACGCTGTCATACACAACTTCTACTTCTGAATGCCCGATCGGGCCTTTCCAATTTGCACCGGTTGTTAAGATATATGTGAACCATTGGTTATAATAGCTGAGTGAAAGGCCTGTTTCGTAGACATTTCGGATGGTAATTCGGCGGGACGGTGGAAACGTGACATCCCATGTATACCAATAAAGAACAGGATACTTATCTTCCTGAGTTCGGATATTTACTTGAGTCTTCTTCCCATCGACAAGAGCCACAAAATCTCGTAGGGGCGGGTAGCGTTTTTCACCTTCACCGATATCATGGTAATACTGATCCTCCGCAGGAAAGCCGATCTTCGCCGACACCTCTTTGTCAGTAATATTTTCAAAAATAAAATCGCAGGTTACCTTAGCTTTCCGACTGAATCCATCGCCAAGCATCATTACGATAATTTTCTCCTCTGCCATCCGTATCTTGTCTGTATTTATCGGATAAGCCGTGCGACCATTGTCATAGACAAATGTATCATTTCCATACGCAGCACTTAAGCCGTAGGAAGAAATTAAAAGCGCAAACACAACTATAGCAACCTGTTTGACCATATTTTCTCTGTGTCTCCGTGCCTCCGTGGTAATAATAAACCTAGAACAACCGCTCCATCGCCTCTTCCACGGTCCTGACACCGATGAGCTCCATCTTCCCGATGCCCGCTGCCTTATCAAGCTTCTCAACGTTCACCATCGGTAGGATGCAGCGCGAGAATCCGAGCTTGGCCGCGTCTTTCAAGCGCAGTTCTGCCTGGCTGATGGCGCGGACCTCGCCGGCGAGGCCCACCTCGCCCATCACGACCGTGTTCGGATCGATCGACTTCTCGCGGAAACTCGATGCGACAGCTGCGATCACGCCGAGGTCGACCGCAGGTTCGTCGATCTTCAGGCCGCCCACGATGTTCACGAACACGTCCATGCCCATGAGGTGCATGCCAACGCGCTTTTCAAGCACCGCAATCAGGAGTGATACGCGGTTGTAGTCAACGCCGATGGAAGTGCGGCGCGGCATGGTCATTTTGGTCGGCGTGACCAGGGCCTGGAGCTCGGCAAGGATCGGCCGCGATCCTTCCAATGACGATACCACGACCGAGCCCGTGGCGTCTTTCGGCCGTTCAGCAAGGAACAGCTCCGAAGGATTGGCAACCTCGGCAAGACCGGACTCCTTCATCTCGAACACGCCGATCTCGTTCGTGCTCCCAAAGCGGTTCTTGACCGCCCGGAGAATGCGGAAGGCATGGCCCCGGTCTCCTTCGAAGTAGAGCACCGTGTCCACAATATGCTCCAAGACCCGGGGCCCGGCGATCGCGCCGTCCTTGGTCACATGGCCGATGAGAAAGGTCGGGATGCCCGTGCGTTTTGCATAGAGCATGAGACGTCCCGAGACCTCGCGCACCTGGCCCACGCTGCCGGGAGCTGACGGAAGTTCCGAGGTAAAGACCGTCTGGATCGAATCAACAACAATGACCTGGGGCTGGAGCTCGTCAGCAGCGCGGGTGATCTCATCGAGCGATGTCTCGGCAAGCACGTACAGGTTCTCGGCCTTGACCCCCAAACGCTGTGCGCGCATCTTGATCTGGGACGGCGATTCCTCGCCTGAAACATAGAGCGCCTTGCCCCGGAGCTCCGCAACCTGCCGCAGCATCTGGAGCACCAGGGTCGATTTGCCGATCCCCGGGTCCCCGCCGACCAGGACAACCGAGCCTGCAACGATCCCGCCGCCCAGCACCCTGTCGAGCTCGCCGATCTTCGTGACGAAACGGTCCTCGTCGCCGGTCTTGATCTCGTTCAGTGCAAGCGGTTCAGAACTACGGCCCTTCTTTGCAGCGCCGATATCCTTTTGCCGCTCCATCCGCTCTTCGACCAGCGTGTTCCACTGGCCGCAGTCCGGACATTTGCCCATCCACCGGGGCGACTGGCTGCCGCAGGATTGGCACACATAGACGGTCTTTGCTTTTGCTTTCATGATGAGGTCATTCTAGAGAATCGCGGATACCTTGTCAAAGGCATTTTCCCGGGATCCCGTTCCGGTCAAGGTGACAGAAAGGTACAAATACCTTGACAATTCCGACGCTCATGTTATTCTTGTGCATCTTTTTCACAAGGGAGCCTGTTGATGAAGAAAAGTACGCTCAGCATAGTGGCGCTGGCTCTGTTTACACTGTTCTCGCTGGCAGTGAACGACGCCGATGCTGCCCCGCGTTTCAAGAAACGGGTGAAGCATGAGGATGAAGGCATCTTCCGCTTTGGGGCAGGCTATCTCTCCGGCGACACGACCTACCGCATAGATCTCGCGGATACCACAACGGGTGAGGCAGTGACCAGTGAGCTCAAATTCCCGCTCCAGACCGCGCTGCTCAACATGGAACTGGGCTATATCAGCCGGGACAGCATCGGACGTGATGTGTTTGACATACAACTTCGATATGGATTCAATGTGGGGACCGCTTCCGGCAAGCTCGAGGATTCGGACTGGCTGAACGATACCGTGGACATTGCTCTTGTCGGGACCGCTAACCCGGGAAAGGATATCTACTCGGAATCAACAATAGATCTGCACGCGAAAACGATCGATCTCCGGATGTCCCATACCTTCTGGACCGCTGAACGGTTCGGCATTGGTCCGCTGGCCGGATGCCTGTATCAGTCATACCGCTTCAGCGCACGGGACACCCATCAATACGGTTACGGCGCTTATGCCGCCACATTCTCCGGCGCGCTCAGCGGCGAGGTGCTGACCTATGACGTCACCTATACGGTACCCTACCTTGGCATCCATACGGACCTGCCCGCAGGAAAGAGCTTCCGGTTCCTCCTGGACCTCGGATACAGCCCCTGGGCAGAAGGAAAGGACGAAGACGATCATCTACTGCGGACCAAGAAGGCGAAGGCCAAAACATCGGGTTCCGCCTACCTTGCCTCGCTCGGCGCGCAGATCGATATGGAGGACGGGAACGCGGTGCAGTTGCGGGGACAATACCTGAAGATAGACACCTCGGGAAAGCAGACGCAAACGTGGTATGGGAATACAGCAGGTGAACCGCCGGCCGGAACCGTGCTCTCGGACATCAACGACAAGATCACCTCAGAGCAGATCTCCGCGATGTTGCTTTTCTCCCGCCGGTTCTGAGCTCCGAGCCTGCCGTTGTCAGATGCGAAAGG
>Ga0224495_10001288_pt1 | contig 17907 bp, 14 predicted proteins | sample SF_Jul11_sed_USG_FD_168128 | JGI IMG/M metagenome (GOLD analysis project Ga0224495, IMG submission 168128) | Sediment microbial communities from San Francisco Bay, California, United States - SF_Jul11_sed_USGS_4_1 | ecosystem: Environmental > Aquatic > Marine > Sediment | place: USA: California... | reverse complement strand
TTTTCTTCCTTGTCTGAAATTGGTTCTATCAGAACCCTGTCTCCCAATGGTTTTATTGCCATGTTTTTACACCTCTTTCGAAGATTTTATTTTTAAAGTACTACGAACACTCAATGCGCCTTGTTGTTAGCACTCTAATCATCTGAGCGCCAGTTTTCGGCTCCCTTTCAGGATGACAATAATTTTTTACATTTTATAGTTTGATTTTTTTCAATAAATGATTCAAAAATTGCTCTACACTTCTACTGATAATTTTATATACATCGTCAAAACTAGCAAGATTTGAGCCATAAGGATCTGGCACATCCATATCACCCGCAGTTTTATCAAATTCTCTCAAGCAATACAACTTTTCAGGGTCTACTCCAAATTCTTTAATCAAAGAAGAGCGATTGGATTGATCCATTGCAATAAAATAATCAAATTCAAATTTATCTCCTGTGGTGACTGGCCTTGATCGCTGCTTCGTGATATCAATAGAGTATTTTTCTGCAATCCTGCAGGATAATTCGTGAGGTGGCTCTCCCCTATGCCAACCCGAAACACCGGCAGAATCAGCATAAAAGTGATCTTGCAGCCCCTTTTTCTTCACAAGATCTTCAAAAACTCCCTGCGCAAGAGGTGACCGGCAAATATTTCCCAGGCAAACAAAAAGAACTTTTATCATTTTATAACGAATTTTCGAAAACTATTTAAAATCAATTATCAGCAAGGTTACGTCATCGTTAAACTCTTTCGCTTTTGAGTGAGTCAGTACTGAAGAGATAAGTTTTTCTGACATTTGAAAAGGAGATAAATCCATATCATTCGATATTGCAGTGATAATATCTGATTCATCGAGTATATTAATCTCTGCTTCACCCACAATTTCAAGAAGCCCATCTGTATAAATTACAACACGACTTTGAGGAACTATCGGCATAGTTTTCTCTTGAAATTCCGCTGTATTCCATACCCCCAGAAGAGGTCCAGCTGCATTTAAAACACTGAATTCACCACTGCCTCTGGAATACAAAATTGCATCATGGTGCCCACCATTTGCATAATTCAAAGTATGATTATTCATATCAATAACAAGATAAAAAGCTGTTAAAAAATTTCCACCCAGGCGATTAATCAAGTTATTGTTGAGATGGGAAAAAAAATTACCTGGTGAGGACAAAACCTCAGCAGGGACAGTATGGATCATTGTATTTACCATAACAGAGATCATGGCTGCAGACAAGCCATGACCTGAAACATCTACAACAAGAATTCCTAACTTATTATCATTAAACTCTATAAAACGATAAAAATCCCCACCTATTAAATTAAAAGGTATATATCTAGCATAGATATCAACCCCATTAAAAGAGGGCAATACTGATGGAATAATTTTTTCCATCAACTTTCGTGCACTCTGCTGCTCTTTTGAGCTCTCTTTCATCTGGTCAAATATGGAAGCCGACCTGATCAATGTAGACAATCGCTCTGCCACATTTGCCAGAGAATTTAAATCCTCTCTTGTAAATGAGAGCCCTTCTGCCTTATCATTTATAATCATTACGCCATAAAAATCATTTTCTGAAAGAAAAGGGGCACAAAGCATTGTACCACTCTCATATATCTGCAGATTTTCTTTCTCAAACCTCTTGTCTGTGTGAATATTTTTTATAAGAACTGCTCTCTTCTCTTTGCGTGATATTCCGACAACTCCAGCATCCGATAAAACAGGTTGGGATCCCATTCGCTTACTCATCGTCCCTGTTGCGCACTTCATCGTCAATGGTTTTCCGGCACCCCCCATCAAAACAGAGCCACCCTGGGCATTCAGTATCTGGGTACACTTGCTCAACGTCCACTCTAGTAACTGATCTACAGACCACCCTGAAGCAATTTTTTTCTCCATCTCTGTTAAAAGGGAAAGTTCTTTTATTTTAATCTGTAAACCATCATAAAGCCTTGCATTATCAAGGGCTACAGCGACAATATGACCAAGATACTCAAGAAGTTCAAGATCATATTCCGTAAAAACATTTCCATTGCGTTTATTTATTACTTCAAGAGTACCAATCAATTCATCTTTTAAATATATGGGAATGCAGATTATTGATTTCGTCTGAAAATTGCTCATCTCATCCCAGCTTTTGTCAAATCGATGATCTTTGTAGGCATCTGCAATTAATAGAGCACGACCCTCTTTCGCCACCCATCCGGCAATACCTTCACCAATATCAAGTCTGAGATACTGCTTGATTACCCGACCCCGCTCTCCGATTGCAACCTCACAATATAAAATATTATGCCTTTTATCAAGCAAAAAAAGAGAACTTGCTGCCGCATCGAGAAAATCCCTTGATGAGATAATAATCAAAGGCAACAGATGTTCAATTCCAAGGCTTGAATTAAGAGCAGAGGCAATATCAAGTAACCTTTTCAGTTTGAGATTTTGATTTCTTAATTCAACTAAATCCATGATACAAATACAAAATTAACTATGAACTATTTTAAAAGCTTGCGTAATGACTTTCGATCATTTTCATCCATATCAATAAACTCAATTGCAACTTCAAATTTTTTAGCTTTTCTCTGCACCCGAACCACCACTCCTTCTATTTCAACGGGATCTTCCGAAGGGGGAATATTCAACATTAAGTACATTTTATTATATATATTAATTGGATTACTAACTTCACAAAGCAACCCGCTTTCACTTATGTTTATAGATGATGCCTTGTAAAAAGTTTCTCTATTATCTGAAATATCAACAAGTTGAGTAATACTAAATCTCTGACTTTTTCTTTTTTCTGTACCCACAAATAGCCTCCTGAAATTTATTTTTTATTCACTAACCCTTTGCCATGTCTGGGATCGACCAATGAGCGAAAAGCCGATAAACCCCCTGACTTCAAGAGAATTTCCGCCATTCGTAACTGTCATAAGACAACTATATATTTTTCCGTTTTTAGGATCAAGAATCTTACCGTTCTCCCATTCCAGCATATTTCCCGGTTCAGCAGGAGTCATGCCCCATAATATTTCCATTCCTATTACTTTCTTATCTTTTCTGGAACCCTCGCATTTATCACATACAGGATCAACATCTTCTCCTGGAAGAGGAAATGTTTTCTCTACCTTACCATGCAACTTGCCGGCAGTATCTTTCCATATTATCACTATTGATTTTACTCTACCTGTCTCATCATCAACGGTTTTCCATTTTCCAACAGGGGAGACTTCTGATCCGTATATGGTTGCGACACAAAACAAAAAAACTGAAACAAACTTTAACATTACTTTATTCATATAACCACCTGTAATAATAAACAAATCTTATTTTACAGGAGATATATAATAATGAAGCGTTAGGTCAATATTTTTTTATAGTATCTTTTCATATGACCGAAGCAAATAAGTCGCAGCGGCACAGGTACTGAAATCAGTTTTTTTCTATCTGCACCGGAGCTAAATCCGCCCGGTCCATGATTTTTTTATTCAATATTTCTCAATCAAGCAAATGCAAAAGTAACAGAAAGGGAGATTTTTTTGCAAAATTTTATTAAAAGGCTCTCTTTTTTTGAAAATAAAATCACAGCAAACTGTTACATTGTTAAACTCAGACAAAAACCAAAAAAAGTCTGAATAATCAAATGGAGGGTACATGAAAAAAATTAAAATAATGCCGGCAGCAATGCTGATGATTATCTTTTCTTTGTTTTTGGCGCAAAACTGCGGTGATGCAGCCAAACAATTAGTGGATAATTTAACCGCAACATGCGGAAATAATTCAATAGAAGGATCGGAAGAGTGTGACGATGGGAATACCAATAATTTTGATGGATGCAGTATGCAGTGCGTTCAGGAAATAATTTATTGCGGAAATAACGCCCTTGATCAGGGCTGGGAACAATGCGATGACGGAAACCAGACCAATGGCGATGGTTGCAGCTCAAGCTGCCAGAATGAAGCTGGACCAGGTCAGTCTGCCAATCTTTACGAAGGTATTATTACAAGCGGGTATTTATATGGTGGCTCATTTGTAATTAATTACACTTTTGTTCCCGCAACAACTGTCAAAGCAGCTGTTACTTATGACCTTTACTTTATGGATGCTTCAGGCAATGACGGTACCGTTTCTAACCTGGCAGATATTCTTGTCAGCGCAACCGGAAGTGTTACGGGTAATTTTTTCTCCAATGTTAATGCAGGATTTCAGACTCCGTGGTCATTCAGTAACCAGACCGCAGGGGAGACTATAACAATAACAGTCACATCGGCAAATAACAGCAGCGGAAATTTCATGATTTTCATGGCGGAGCAGAGTCCAAACTGCGGTAACAATGTAGTTGATGCCGGTGAAACCTGCGATGATGGAAATACCAATAATGGTGATGGTTGTGACCAGTTTTGTCAAATGGAGATTGCATCTCCTGTCGGAGTCTGGAGCGGTACATATAACACTGTTACAGGTGCAAATTGTGAATGGGGATGGACCGACAACTCAGTGAATCCCCCGGTCAGTTATTACAGATCAACCGCAGTCACTATAGATGCAAATGGGTTTGTTACCAACAATGAGTCCATGTGGACAGATAGTGCATGTACCCAGCTTTGGGCCTCGGTTGAACACATAGGCAACTACCAGATGGGATTTATAGTTGGCCCCTATGCAACAGTAGCCAACCGTGCAGATGCCTATGTTTATGATCCAGTTTTGATGATGGATATTCTGAAGAACCCCATTACTGTTAACTCTACATGGACAATGAGTGGTCGCGAGGTAAATGTCAACTTCACCAGTCTCAGCGTTCAATATCAATCAGGTGCGATTACCAATCTGTTGAACGATCCAAATGGTGATGGCAATAATGCCGATAAAGTTTGTGGTTTAGACTGGTTTGCCGGCAGCAGGCAATACATAACCACCCAGATTTGCCATAACGAAGTAGAGACAGTTCTGGGTGGAGGACTTGGTCCATGGCCAGGCTTTACCATGTATACTATAATGACTTTTGATGCAACCGGAAACATCATGTATATTGGTCATGAAGATAATCAGGGTAATAACGGAATGAGCGCTGCAACCAGACATGTATTATGGAATGGGTACGGCGGAAGTCATCGCATACCTTGAATATAATCAGGGTATTTATTTTGATTTCAGTTAATTAGATTTATCCGCCCCGGCGAATTCGTTGGGGCGGATTTTTTCACAAAGCATGCAGATCCACAAGGATATAATGACATCATCACCTGCCAGATTTCAAGATAGCAAAACCTGGTTTTTTATTTTCTTAAAACAGATATCCACTTTCAAGTTTTACAAAAAAACGATCTGAAATGGATTTAATGGGCTCTCCAATAACTGTCCGGTAATCCACAAGATAACGGGTAGTGGTAAGAAAATAGAGTTCTTCTTTAAGATTCAGTTCGACCACAAAACGATTTCGAAAAACCCTGCCCGCTTTCAGGTATAGATCAAAGATATGCCCTTTATATTTAAAAATCCGCGGATCAGAGGGCATGGGATATCCGTTTGCCAGAAGTCTGTCCAGACCGTGATGTCCAAGTATTTTATCGGAGACAATCAGATAACCTAATCCGGTTTCTATAAACAAAAATCGTAACCATGAATTAGCGATCCCGAAAGTTTTAAGGTTCGATTTTCGATACCCTACATTAATAAACAATAGGGTTTGCTGGAATAATTTCATACCGACTCCGGTAGGTTCTTTAAATTGCACACTTTGTTGAAAGAGGTAATTCATTTCCAGAGCCAGAGCAAAAGGCGTATGAAACAGTTGCAGACGTTTATAAGAAATAGTATATCCATGAACAATCGGCCAGTCAGCAGGCACAGGTGTAGTGTTATGAAAGTCTGCGGTATTATTCCAGTTTAGTTTTTTATGAAAAAGGGAAAAACTTCCTATTTGATAACCAAACTGAATCATGTTTTTTCGTAGCTCATAGTCTGAATGATAATTTTGAAGCGCTTCTTTTTTAAGTATTTTTTTTTCTGATATATCAGTTTCTCCTTTTTCTGAAATCGCAATCCTGTCGATTTCCGTTACAATGCTTTTCGTCACTGCATAAATGGCTTGCAGCAGGGAATTGTTAATTTCATTGGAAACAGTTGGAAGGTGAATTTCACTCCTTTTTTCCCGAAAGAGGATACGAGGTTGAATTTGTACAAAATTTTCACGTTCATCTTCAATAAAACTGCCATAGATTAAAATATCTATATTGTTTTGTTCTAAAAACAGGTGTCTCTGCTGCCAGATCAGCTTGTTTTCATCTTTTATTTCATTATCGTTTTTCCTGTTATAGTGAAATTGTTTTTTCAGCTCCGAATCAATGGTCAGGGCGAGGCTTTTACCCAGATAATCAAGTTCACTGCGACCAGAGTTATTTTCAAAATTCAAAACAATAATTCTAGCCAGTTCTTTTTCCTGCTTTGGTTGATTTTCCTCTCCTGATAAATATGAGAGGGTAATAATCAGAAAATTAATAAATATCTTAAAAACAAACTTCATTGATTTTTTTTGATTCCAAAAAAAACTGCTTTTATCGTATTATCAACTCTTTTTTAACAAAGCCCCGATTTAAACCTGTTTTTAATAATCAAAAAAAAAGAATAGTAATTCCGGATAAAAGAACACTCTATAAATGACTTTTCAATCGCAATATTTAATGAAAGATGACTGAATAATGCAATCTGGCTTCAATGAGTACCTGTTCAGCCTGTATCAAACACACTCAAAAGAGTTAACAGCCTTTGCTTTTTACATGCTTCATAATGAAGATGATGCTATTGACTCCGTGCAGCAGGTTTTCAGACAGATTCTTGAAAAACAAAAGCAGATTAAAATACCATTAAATAATGCAAGGGCCTTTCTCTATAAAAGCGTCAAGAATATCTGCATTAATACAAACATTCGAAAGCAGCGCGAAGCAAATTTTGGTAAAAGTATGTCAATTCATACAAATGAAATCTTTCAAATGGAAAATCAAATTGATGACAGAATTCTGATTTCAGATATTATAAACCATATTGAAAATAATTTTTCTGAAATCGAAAAAACACTATTTTGTTTAAAATTTATTGAAAATTTAAAACTTGAGGATATCTCCATTATTATTGATACCTCCATACCTACCGTATCACGTATTTTAAAGAAAATAACAGGAGAACTAAAAAATAAATTTTACAATACCAATTTTTGAAAAAAAATATAGTTAAAATTGTTATAGTGGTATACATATGGAACATAAACATCTGACACATGATGAAATAATCGAACTTTTTACCCGGGAAGAAAAAACACCTGATTTAATGGAATGTGAAAAATGCCAGCAAAAAATATTACAATTTAAAAAAGAGTTGCTGCAGATAAAAGATACTTATTATCAACCGATAGAAAAAATGGCTGAAAAATACAGCCAGCAATATAAAACTGCTGAAGAATTTATTCAAAGTCTGCAAGCAGAAAATATATCACAAGGAAACAAAACATATTCTGAAAATTTTAAAACAACCATAAAATGGATATATCAAATTCTAATACCTGCAACCGTATTACTTACTATTTTTAATTTTTACTATGATAGTATTACACCACAAAAGTATTTTTCAAATATTGACAATAAAATTCCAGTTATTCGCAATGGATTCTGGTTTGGTAATAAAACAACTTCGACAAATAAAATAATCTGCGGTAAAGATCAAATTAACACTAACCTTACAATCTCGATAAAATGCTTCAATCATATAGAAGTGGTTTCTCAAGGTCCTGATATCTCTATTAAAAAAAATAAAAATAAGTACAATCTATTTTTACACAAGGGAATTTTTTACATTCACTTTTCAAAACAAAATTCAAATGAATACCATATTAATCTACCTGATGGCTCAATAGTCCTGGTGACAGGTACAGAGTTATTTTTTAATCTTAACGAAAAACAATCACAATTGCTTTTGTTGAGTGGAAGCGCAATCATGAATAAAAACAATATCATTACAAATTTATCCATTGGTAAAGTTTATGAAATAAGTAAACGGGAAATTATTATTACGGAAGAGAAAAATAAATTAACAAATATTCAAACAACAATTAGAAGTCTATCGACTTTTGCACAAAAAATAATTCCTCCTTTTTCAAAAACAAAACCAGACTCCGGATCCCAAATAGAAAATACGCCTCTTTTAACTGTTGAAGAACTATCGAAAAAATACGGCCCTCTTACCATAATTAAAACTAAAAATGGCAAGGAGTATATTGGAGCATTTCAACAAGATGGGGACACTATTCATATTTATACAACAAAAGGCAAAATTTCCATCACATCGGATTCTGTCGAAGCATTTTTACCTTATTAAGTTAAAAATTCAGGATAAACATTTGGATTATACTCTTCACCGAAGTAAATTTTTAAAAATGGATTTAAGCAATCTATCTTTTGCGGCAATCGATTTTGAAACAGCCAGTCGTCATCCGGATAGCGCCTGCTCTATTGGAATGGTGCTCGTTAAATCTGGAAAAATTATAGACGAAGCACTTTTTTTAATAAAGCCTCCTTCTGAGTTATTTGAGTTTTCATATATTCACGGACTAACGTGGGATGACGTAAAAACAAGCCCGTCATTTAATGACTTGTGGCCTGACATTTTAAAATTTATCAGCAGGGGAAGTTTTATCGCCGCCCACAATGCATCATTTGACAAACGGGTTCTTCACTACTGCCTGAAAAGATACAACCTTGAAATTCCAGATATCTCTTTTTTATGCACAGTGTCACTGGCACGCAAAAATCTGAATATACACCCTGCCAATTTAAGATCTGTGGCAGATCATCTTGCTCTGGAACTGAATCACCATGAAGCCTTGTCAGATGCACGAGCTTCCGCACAAATTGTCCTGGAAGTTATCAAAAGACAACAATCAGATACTAATTTGATTTAATCATTAAAAAAATGCTTCTCTATTTCCTTGCTCATAAAAAAATTTGCAGCCGCAAATGCAGCTGCTTCAACAAGGGAAAGGAGAGAACTTCATCTATTATTTCAGATAATATTTTTCATCTACCGGTCTTAGAGGTCGTGTAAACCATAGCGGCCTGCGCAGTCCATTTGGTCCGGGAGCCGGGCGTGTTTTTTTCAACCAGGTTCGATAAACTTCCATGGATTTTTCTGTATCGACAACCACATCACCATAACTGTCGCCGTAATGAGCTTTCTCTACGATAACTTTTTGATGCCAACAATGAGCTCCACTTATTGGATCAGGATGTACTGCATGAGTTATATCCTGATGAACACCACCATCTGACCAGTAAATTCTGGAGGTGTCCGGATCTGTACTTTCATATGGCCTGATTCCATCAAGTATACGGATCTTGTATTTAGATCCTTCTTTAATTACATCAGCAAGATTGCTCGCCCAACGGTTTCCATTGGGATCCATTACCCTTCGCCATCTTCCAATATGATGTGAGCAGGCAACAACCCCTGGTTTAATTCCTTCGGTTACCCATGCTTTGTTGACAAAATATCCGATCTCTGTATTCACACGAATCAAATCACCTGTTTTTAGTTTTAATTTTTCAGCATCAGATGTGTGAATCCATACCGGATTTTTATTCGAAAGCTCTACCAGCCACTTGGCATTTCCCGATCTGGAATGAATAAGATTGGGCAGACGGAATGTAGGAAGCAAGGTAAACTCGCCTTTACTCGAATCAATGTTATCCTGATGAACATGTGATTTTATATATACGGGCAGCCTGTACTCCGGCCATTTCCAGTCTACCATTGTCTGCGAATATATCTCTTGTTTTCTGGATGGCGTTGGAAATCCTTCACAAGCTTCATTTCCAATCATAACTCCGATAACTTTTCCATCTTTTTTAACAAGACCATTCTTTTTATCTATTTCAGAGCCTGCCGTATCTACTTTTTTCAAATGAAGATTTGATGCTTTTTTCGAAACCTCAAAAACTCCATACTTTCGCATATAATCAAGTGGAGAAAGATTCTCTTTTGCAGCATGCTCTTTTAAACCGGGAAGATGGTCAAAAGCATATTGATAATATTCATCAATAGTAATTTTTTCATTCGGTCGATAAGGAGATAAAAAGTGTTTTCGTATACCGAGAGAATCGTCTTTGTCTATCTTCCAGGAAAGTTCAATCCAGAACTCATCCTCTTCCCAGACCTCTCCCGGATTTACCTCCCAGGTGAATTGAAACTTTTTACCCTGTTTACGCGCAATCTCTCTCAATACAGGCTGCCTGAAACCTACCCATTTACCAGTATAGGTCTCATAACTGATCCAGTCATGTCGCTCAGATGAGTGCCCCATCGGAAGAACATAGTCAGCAAAAAACGCAGTCTCGTTCCATGTAGGTGTCAATGCCACATGAAGTCCTATTTTACGATGGTCCGTCAGTACATCCATCCATGTGAAACCATCCGGATAGGTCCAGACCGGGTTAAAAACCCTGGTAAAATATACATCGAGCTTTTTGTCGCTATCTTTGAGCATATGGGGCAAAATGAAACTCATCTCATAATGAGATAAAGGATACTCATTGGGAAAATGAAGTTCATTCCAGAATTTATGCGCTGGTGGATTATCAAAAGGTTTTGGTTTTACTTTTTGCCATGCACTCGGATGAGTTCCCCCTTCTGTTCCAACACTTCCTGTCAAAACATTCAGAAAATGGAGCGATCTTGCGACCGCCCAACCGCCCTCATTACCCATACTTGCTGAACGCCAGACATGAGAAGAAAATCGACTGCCGGCTCTGCCAATCTCATGCGCAACCTTGATTATCATTTCGATATCGGCTCCTGACTCTTGGGCAGCAAACTCAGGGGTATACTCTTTATAAACAAATTTTAGTGATTCGATAAAGTTATCAAAAGTCGCCTCTTTGGTTGGCTCCTCTTTCTCCATGTACTCCTGCCAGTTTACCCAGTTCTCGAGGAACTCTCTATTGTACAATTTCTCATCAAGCAGAATTTTTGCCATAGCCAATAAAATTGCCGCCTCGCTGCCAGGCTGGGTCGGCATCCAGTAATTTGCCATACTTGCTGTATTTGAAAGCCGAGGATCCATTACAGCAACTTTCGTGCCATTCATCATACTTTCCATTATACGCTGTGCGTGCGGATTAAAATAATGTCCTGACTCCAGATGAGCACTGAGCAAAAGAATAAAATCAGCATTTGCATGATCAGGCGAAGGTCTATCATAACCATGCCAGATCGCATATCCAAAGCGTGATGCAGCAGAACATATATTGGTATGACTGTTATGGCCATCTATACCCCATGAGTTAAGAATTCTCTCCATATAACCTTCATGTCCCGGTCTACCCACATGATAGGCCACCTCATTATTTCTACCCTCTTTTAAGGCCTTTGCGATTTTGCCTGCAATATCGGTTAAAGCCTCCTCCCACGATACCCGCTCCCACTCTCCACTTCCCCGTTCTCCTTTTCTTTTTAAAGGATATAAAATCCGGTCTGTATCATTTATCTGATTTATTGTAGCAGGACCTTTTGCACAGTTTCTTCCCCTGCTGCTGGGATGCCATGGGTTACCTTCAAATCTCTTTACTACATTTGTCTCTTTATCCACATAGGCTAAAAGTCCACACCCAGCCTCACAGTTGAAGCAATTTGTGGGCACGATAGAATAACTTTTTTTTACTTTCCGGGGCCATTTTTTAGATTCATACTCTTCCCAATGATCCCATTTATCGGGTGATGGATAACTTTGAAGCTCCTTATCACTTAACGGATGATCATTCAATCCTTCGCCATGTAACTTTGGAATCAGATGAAGTGTTTCTGCTATGCGTTCAATTAATGATGGCTTATAATGTGGTTTAAACATAAATTCTCCTTTTAATTTAACTTCGCGCAATCAATTGCGGCGCCCTGATCCAGATATGATCTGATACCCATATTCCTAAAAGCACTAATAAAGCCACAGGAATTAATAATAATCCAAACCCTGCCTTAGCCAATAACCAGAGCGGTAACAAATTTCCACCCATGAGAACCAGAGAGATAAAAATATTTCCATATTTTTTTCCAAATATGATTTTGGCTGCCAGCATTTGGTCTGCAGTTGAGTGAGCAGAAAATATTTCGGACAAGGTAAATACAAGATTTGCAACAATTGCACCCATTAGCACTTTTTTGGAAATATCTATAATATTCATATCATAACTAACAAGTCCATATAAAAGTACTGCCGCAGCTCCTGCCATTATGGTATGCGCCAGCATATGATAGGGCATCAACGGACTTTGCCAAAAGTCGATACCTTTTGCCTGACCTAATAAAAATGCTGTATATATTCCAAGAAGTACGGCACTTGCAGTACCCGCTAAATATGCAAAATTCTTGATGGCACCTATGCCTGAAAGCTGACCGACAATCCATACCATTACAAAAAAACCAAATGCAGTCATAATTAGTCCACCACGCGCAAGCCATGAACCATACTGTGGTCTTAATAATACATAAAAAAACCGCATGGGCTTATCAAGATCTTTCACCAGAAAAAGAACGGTCAAAACAAGAAATAGCAGAGAGGTTATTGCAGAAAACCACAAAAATTGATCCGTGACAGAGTACGGTGAAAAAATTGCAGTCATTGACGAAACAATAAATACCCCGGCCGAAACTGCCTTACTCCACAAATAGGCAGGTAATTCCCAGCCCCACAGGATTCCTTTAGAAGGAGCATCATGAGTTCTGGTTGCTTTTTGTGCCATTAGATCAAAATGCGAGCCACCTCCATCTGCAAGAGTTACTCCAAAATTGGATTTATTTTCCTCCTGATAGTTGGTGGGAATATTTCCCCTGGAACTTTTAATGTCACTTTCAATATCAATTGCTCTTTTGGCAGCCTTAAATGCATAATGACCCACTCCGGCAGCCTGTTCAAACTGCTGATAATTGTTTGTAGGAGGGGCAGCCATAGGAACCATTGCAGAGCCTTCTCCGTTAATATAAAACAACTTGGGAACTGTTCCCTTCTCTACCTTGCGCGCAGTTACCTGGTTTCTACCCAGCAATCGGCTGATCTCAGTTTGCGGATTATCCAGATCTCCTGAAATGATTGCCTGCTCAGGGCAGACATTTACACAGGCGGGCAGTAAACCATTATCAACCCGAGGGGCACAGTAATTGCACTTCGCCGCAGTTCCGGTGTCTGGATCAATATAAATAGAGTCATATGGGCATGCCATTGTACAGGATTTACAGCCGATACATCGTTGATTGTTAAAATCCACTATGCCGTCATCTCTTTGAAAAAGGGCTCCCACCGGACAAATTTCAACACATGGGGGATTATCACAATGATTACAACGCATGACAGTAAAATAGCGCCTTGAGTCCGGAAATGTTCCCTTTTCAATATATTTTACCCAGGTTCGATTAACGCCGATCGGAACCTCATGTTCAGCCTTGCATGCGACAGTACATGCATGGCATCCGATACATTTACGGTTATCGATTATAAATCCATACTTCATTTAAGCCCCCATAACTGCTAAATACCAATTCTTTTATGATATTCAATTTATGATAGGTAAATATTTAAGGTACACTCAAATAATCAAGGAATTTTGCATAATATATTTATAATATACTAATATTGCTAAAATGCAATCAGAATATATACCTGACTTTTCTTAAATCAATACAGATAGACAAAAAAGGGCGAATTCACAATTGAACAACACCTCTTTCGACAGGCAACGATTGACTTGCCCACCCAAGAATACCTGTTTTCATTGACTTTACATTGGAAAATCCAGACTTCAAAAGAAAATCGCTAACAAACAAACTTCTGTAACCAGACCGACAAATCACAACCACCTCTCTATCTTTGTTTTCCAGTAAAATATTCGCAGCACCCTGATATGTTCCCCAATTTCCTGAAACAAGATGACCCTGTGGAATAAATAAAGCTTTCGACATTCGAATATCTGCCAACTCATGGGGCTCACGAATATCAAGTACAACCATATCTTCCCCATTTTGCATTTTTTTGTACACCTCAAGAGGCAGTATCTCTTCTATATTCACTAAGCTTTTCTCTTCAAAATAATATCATTATCAGTATATTATAATAAATAAATATTGTTGGCAAAAAAATTCAAGCGAAACAATTATAATGTTAATTCCCGTATTATTTCATCTATGATCAATTTAAATTGAGGTTCTTCATCTATTTTACTGGCAATTCTTTTCTCTGCGTGAATTACCGTAGTATGGTCTTTTTTTCCAAAAAAAGACGCAACGTTTACTAATGAAAGATTAGGAATAAGTTTTCGAGCCAGGTACATACAGGCATGGCGCGCTAGCGCGATTCTTTCCATACGGCTTTTCCCGGTTATCTCTTCATGATTAATACCCCAATATATGGAAACAGATTTCAGTATATCCGCCATTTCGATATTACTTTTTTGATACTCTCCATATATATCATGAATGGTATTCTTTATTAAAGGCAGGTCTATACTCTTTTTTTCTATTTCTGATATAAATTTAATTCTGATTAAAACTGCCTCGAGAAATCTAACCTGGCTTCTTACTGTAGTAGCTATGTACCTTATGACCTCGTTGGAAAGCTCCAGTTTTGCCTCTGCAGACCTTGCCCGAATGATCAACTCTCTGGTTTCCATGTTCGGGGGCTTGATATCAACGATTAAACCTGATTGAAATCTTGAAACCAGCCTGTCTTTTAATGTAGATAGCTGCTGAGGAGGACGATCACCAGAAATAACAATCTGTTTGCCATGCTGATACAGGTAATTAAATGTATGAAAAATTACCTCCTGGGTAGCCTCTGCCTTCTGACTTATAAATTGAATATCATCGATTAAAAAAACATCAACCTTTCTGTAGCGTGATTTAAAATCATTATCCATATTATTCAATTTGGCTTCTATAAATTCATGTTGAAAAGTTTCCGCAGAAATATATTTTACCACCATCCATGGATTATTCTCCATAATATAATTTGCTATTGCCATTAATAGATGGGTCTTGCCCAGACCAACTTCACCAAAAATATATAACGGATTATGATTTTTAGATGGGTTTTTAGCAACACCCATTGCAGCAGCCCGGGCATGCTCATTTGACGATCCTGTTACAAAACGCTCAAATGTATAATTTTTATTTATATTGATATCATTTATATCTTCTTCTTTATTATTATTGTTAAATTTATTATTGCTGTTATAATTTTTTGAAAAGCTTCCCCCTCTTTTTTTAGGTTGCCTGGTTCCACCATTCGATTCATTTATACCTTGAAACAAGGTGTTTGAATTTTTATTTGCACTGATGCCCGTATCATCACCTTTTAATTTAAATTGAACTTCCGCATCAGAACCTGCAAGATCCCTTACAAAAGTTTTTATTATGGATTTATAACGGTTGTTTATGTGATTAATTACTCTTTCATCCGAGCTTGTCAGAATTAATTTATTTTCTGCCCCTTCCGAAATTTCCAGATTACTGAAAAATGCATTTAAAAATTGTCCGGGGATCTCATTTTGTAATTTCTTATATACATCACTCCATAGCTCACTGTTTTTTTTTCTTGCCAGCGCTCCCCACCCCTGATCATCCTCCATCCTTTCCTCCAAATCCTCAAAATCCTCAAAAAATACAATTATTTATTTAAAATTCAATGACGTCTATGAGGGAGAAATAGTTGAGCAACTGTGAAACGACAAGACAATTTTTAATTAAATAACAATATTTTTTTCCCCAAAAAGGAAAACATGTTTCAAAGTGATACTATATTATGTCCCATTAACTAGATATCCGTTATTAAATCATAAAAAACATGCAAAAGCATTACCTTCACGACACAACACAAGACTATCTTCAAAATATAATCATTCTACATAAGTATCGTATAACCCTGTTTTTATCGATTTATTTTATGTTCATGCACTTTGCTGACTTTAGAGTTATATGCTACTTGTATTATGAAACTTTTCGTAAAATCTGCATATTTGAATAGCTTTTTATTTATCTGTTCTTTACCATCGCCCTGATTTAACAAATACATCAACCTTGATTACTATCTGACTCATTCTATCTGAATATGAAAATTTGTTTACAAAAAGGAGAGATCAGTATAACTTGTAACAAATGGTATACGAACAAGTTTTTAAAATACAGATAATCAGGAACAGATGAATACTAAAATATATTTTAAGCAAAACCAGAGAACCATTCCGGAATCTGAGAATATAATCAGCCGCCATCGGTTTTTGCAGCTTTCCTTAAAAACATCAGCAGGTGTATTTTTTACCTTGAACTTTATAGGTTGCCGCCAGTCGCCTGTACCGCCTGTTAATCTAAAAAAACTTTCTGATACAAACTATGAAAATATAACCATTATGGGCGATTTCTTTATCAATGATGCTCCTGTGCAAAACTTTAATATCGGACAGGCTCTCGATAACTATTTATATGGAACCTATCATCCACACCCCATTGAAAATATGGTGCTAGAACTTGTCAGCATACCCTCTTCCATGTTAGCGATGCTCTATATAGATCACTCCTTTACTCCACTGGCACAAATGAATAAAATAGAAAGAAGTGAAATATTTTTAAAATGGAGAAATTCACCTTCACCCCTGCAACGGGGAATCTATACCATGATGCACGCTTTATGTATGACTTTGTTATCACAAGAAGAACAATATTCTCATTACACCAGGATGACTCTATGAAAAATGATGCCATACTTTTAGAGCAGATTATTACGCCAGAAAAACACTCATTCATTCGAAAAAAAGAAAATCTGAAAGGAGTAATCTGGAAACTCCAGGCAGATGCTGTAGTTATCGGATCGGGGGCGGGAGGTTCTGTTGCTGCAGCAGAGTTATCGGCACATGGCTGGAAAGTTATTCTTATTGAAGAGGGTTCTTTTTTTAATTCTAAAAATTTTCCTGAAGATGAATTTCATGCCCTTTCTTCCATGTACCGTGACGGTGGAGTAATTTTTGAAGAAAAAGGTCAGGCTTCTATTTTGCAGGGAAGAACTCTTGGAGGTTCCACAACAGTAAACTGGCAAGCCTCGCTTTATCCTGAAGAGCATGTTACCAATGAATGGAAAGAAAACTTTGGATTGTCCGGGTTTACTCAAAAAGAGAACGCATTATTTATCAAACAGGTTCATGAGCGCCTGAATGTGCATACAGTTTCTGAATCTCTTCGCAATGAAAACAACAACATTTTATTTCGTGGATCGAAATCTCTCTCAATAAAACCAGACTCCCTGAAAAACAACAGTAAAGGATGTATAGGACTCGGAAGGTGCGGATTGGGCTGCCCCATAAATGCAAAGCAATCAACGTTTCTTACCTATATTCCCGATGCGATTTCAAAAGGTGCAATAATCATCACCAATATGCGGGCTACCGAAATTATAGACGGAAAAACTAAAAAAGTAAAAGCTGAATTTTCTCCCCATCGCTTTGAAAAAACTCCTTCAAATATTTTTGAAAAACTCGAAATTTCTGCACAGGTTGTCATTGTCAGTGCGGGCGCCATTGAATCACCTGCTCTTCTTTTACGCAGCAATCTGGGTAATGGACTGGTGGGGCGTCATTTGAAGCTGCATCCAACGCAGACCATTTTTGCCCGCTTTACTCGTGAGATAAAAATGTATGAGGGAGTTCCTCAGTCTGTTGTAGTAAAAAGCCCTCTGCCCGGTATCAATGGACATAATTTCTGGATCGAGGCTGCTCCTTACAGGTTATCTCTGGCGACCTCGCTTATTCCTTTTTTTGGCAAGGCGCAATTTGATACCATGAAAAATTATAATAATCTACAGGCTGGAATTGTTCTGGCCAGAGATGGAGCCGATGGTCCTG
>Ga0224495_10001286_pt1 | contig 17922 bp, 12 predicted proteins | sample SF_Jul11_sed_USG_FD_168128 | JGI IMG/M metagenome (GOLD analysis project Ga0224495, IMG submission 168128) | Sediment microbial communities from San Francisco Bay, California, United States - SF_Jul11_sed_USGS_4_1 | ecosystem: Environmental > Aquatic > Marine > Sediment | place: USA: California... | reverse complement strand
AATTTTGATTCCCATTATCAAGAAATACAAGCCCGCTCGCATTCATGCCTGCGACCTTTCAGAGGGTATGCTGGAGCAATTGAGAGAAAACTACCCTTACGTGAAAACCATTCTGGCGGATGTTCGGGATCTCAAGTTGCCGGAAGGCAGTATCGATGCAGCTTTCCTAAATGCCTGTTATCCCAACATCGTTGATAAGGCAGGTGCTTTCTCTAATATCAGCAGGATGATGAAAGCTAAAGGGCGCATAGTGATCAGTCATCCACTGGGGAAAGCATTTATTCTTTCATTAAAAAACGGTGCGCCTTTCCCTCTTGATGAATTCCCGGAAGAGCCGGAAGCCGGTGCTTTGCTCAAGCCCTTTGGGTTTGAAATAGAAACGTTCATTGACGAACCCAAGCTTTACATTTTGGTTGCCACAAAATGAAGGTTCGGGGGAGTAGTTGATGAGGTTGAATAACTAAGTACGGCTGAAAGGAAAAGACCTTTCTATGAGATAGATTGCTCACTGGATTGTCTTGACAGTAGATCAGCATATCAAATCGCGTTAGCGATTCCTGAGTCCCTGATAGGAAATCGTTCGCAACACCCTTTAAATGACAGATATAAAGACTATTTATACTCTCGGTACAAGCACCCGCTCCATGGAGGATTTCTTTTCTGCGCTTGAGACTTACAAGATCAATTATATTTCGGATGTGAGAAGATTCCCCAAAAGCCGTAAATATCCCCATTTCAATAGAGACAATCTGGAGGCTGAAGCAAAGAGTCGAAACCTATTCTATCAATGGCTTGGAGATCTTTTGGGCGGTTATCGAAGCGGTGGATATGAGGCCTACATGCGGGAGACTTCATTTCAAAGGGGTCTTCAAAAGGTTGAACATTTGGCCAAAGAGATCTCGACCGTTTTGATTTGCGCCGAACGATTGCCTTGGAAGTGTCACCGATTCAAGATCTCTCATAGCCTCACTGAAAGGGGCTGGAACGTTGTCCATATAATTGAAAGGGACCGCATCTGGCAACCTAATGATGGACGAAAGGGGGAATCGAATGAGCTCAGTCGGTGAAGGGGGGATTGTAATCAAGCCACATTTTAAAATAAAAAAGGGGTCGCACCTATTTTATCGATTTTTGACTATGATTTAGACTGGGTCGGACCAAGGCAACTGAACTAAATTCCTTGATAATGAGATAAGTCTATCAATAATTAGCAGAGGACCACGGGCGTAAGCCCGTGGGAATCTACTCGAAAAAACTCATTAACTTTTTGAGCCTTTTCACCGCCCTGGGCAGCACATCCCCTATGCGTTCGTGAAATCTCAAGGAAGCTCTATGATCGAAGGGGGTTTTGCCCTGATTAATAATAACCAGTTTGGCCCCTGAAAGGAGTGCTTCCCGAGGCATGTCAGCTGCAGGAGTCACCACCAGGCTTGAGCCAACTACTACAAACAAGTCGCTTTTTCTGGAATGCTCAAAGGAAAGTTGAAGGTCCTTTTCAGGCAAGGGCTCACCAAAATCGACCACACTCTTTACCAGCTCTCCGCCACACCTGCAATGCTTGAAACCCTCTGATCGGCTGATCAGATTTCCGCAATTTTTGCACCTGAGCTTAGCAATGTTGCCGTGAAGTTCAGCCAAAAGTTCCGGTTTAATGCCAGATTTGAGATGCAGATTATCTACGTTCTGGGAGACCAAGAACTTGAGTTTCCCGAGCTTCTGAATCTCCACGATTGCAAGATGGCCCGCGTTTGGTTCAACGTCATGCCATGAGACTGCCATAGGCGTTGGAGGGAGTCCCTTATCTCGCCTTGTCCACAATCCATCAGGCCCTCGGAAATCCGGGAGCCCCGATTCTGTGCTTATCCCAGCCCCGGTGAATACTACCGGATACTTAGATTCATACAACCATTGGGCAAGGGTTTGAATCCTTTGGTCCAAATCTTTATCCATGTTAACTCCCAAGTATTTTGGATATAATATAACAGTATAGCATTCAGATTATAAGTTCGTGTTAAAAACTGAGTACCGATTCTTTATGTCTGTTGAGCCTTGCCACTTCCTGCAGTCTATTTGTAAATTTAAACTTATAAAATTCCATGCTTCCATGAAAGAGGGCATGTCCTATTTCATGGTGCAAAACACCTTCAATAACGGGATCTTGAACTCCTTTTACTCTTTAATGACATATGTGAATCCTTGAGTGGCCTCTCCAAGCCTCATGAGTAGCCAAAAAGTCTGATTCTTCGCCAGTTACGATGCCAAGCTCATCCTTTTCCTGGTGATAAAAATCCAGGAGATCCTTAATATTTTTCCATATCGTTATTCTGAGATATGGAGTTATAGTTAAGGGATCGGCACTTTCCAAAACTTCATTCACCCATGTTTGGATCCGAGATAAAAATCCCTTATTCATCCCGTCATAGGGCACAATTTTAATTTGTGTTGTCATAATAAATAAATCGGTTTAGAAAGAATTTAAATCTTTTATACGAGGGTAAAAGTCAAAAGGCAAGGGGCAGGGACGGACATTTTCCTCAATAATTTTGTCCATCAATTTCTTGATAATCAAACTGAAACCCTCTTTTTACAGCAATAAAGGTAAAAAAATGCCGGGCTGGATAGTACCGCCACCCAAGAAACCTATTAAGAGCAATGAAGAATTTAAAAGAGAAAGGGAAGCCAAGGTTGGAGAACTCCGTAGTCAGGGGTTTCTCAAGTCAGAAAGGATCCGGAAGGCTATGCTGAAGGTTCCGAGGGAAGTTTTCATCCCATCCGGATATAGGGACTACGCCTATCATGAAGTTCCGCTGCCACTTCCTGGTGAAGGATCTACCATCTCATGCCCTCATAGCTATCCCTTGTTTTATGAGCCGCTTGGCCTGGACAAAGACCATAAGTTCCTGGAAGTCGGTCTTGGATCAGGATATGGTTCTGCCATTGCGAAAGAGGTTGTTGGATCCGAGGGTCTTGTGGTCTCCATTGATATTGACCCAGTCACTTTTGAATTTGCAAAAATGAATCTGGAAAATGCCGGCTACAATGATATTGTCCTCGTTAGGAGCGATGGAGGGCTGGGTTATCCGGAGCTGGCCCCCTATGACAGAATAAGTATTACCGCTGCATGCCCGGATATACCTCCTCCGCTGATAGATCAACTGAAGACAGGGGGGAAATTGATTGCACCTGTTATTAGAGAAAAATTTCAGGAGCTTGTCTTGCTGGAAAAAAGCGAAGAGCGTTTAGATAGAATGGTCATTTGTAAGGTGCTTTATGTCAACCTCAGGGGGATCTTTGGTTTGTAAATGAAATATTGCATGTTATATGAACTATATCGATGAATTTTCATCGGTTTTTGTTCTCAAGGACCGATGTGACCATGTTCGGTCTGGCAGATAACGGTTTTAAGTCCCGCAGCTTTAAGCACATTGTGTACTTCCACCATGTCGTCATAGGAGGGCTTTTGAAGATCGAGCCTCTTAAATTCGGGCCTGTAATCCAAGGCGCAGACTTGGATCTTAGGATCTATCTCATATAATTTCTTGCCTATAAGGCCAATCTCATCAAGCGAAATCAACTTTACATTATAGGGGATCCCTACACCTGTGAATATTATATTCTCATAGCGCTCAGCCAGATATCTCACAGCACTCCATGCTGTTGAGAGATAAAGCTCGGACAGCCGTCTCTCTTTGACAGCGGTAATTCGCATAAATGTTTCCGTAGTGCAGCCTTTCAGATCGATTCCTATATCCGTCATACCCGCATCAAAAAGTTCATCAATGTAATCCTTTGTGAGGATGGAGCCGTTCGTGTCGATATGAATCCTGGCATCCGCATTGGGGTTAAGACTTTTAAGTGCTCTCACGTACTCGATGAGCCACGCCCTGTTCAATGTGCTTTCACCACCGGAAATGGCCATTCGATCAACACCGAATTTCTTTCTTGCTGCTGTCATCCTCTGAGCTGCCTCAGAAGGGGTCATGGGACTGCTCTCTCCATTATATGTGATGTCCCAGTTCTGACATTGAGGACAGCGGAAATTGCACCCTGAGGCAAAGCAGGCGACCTCAATGTATGTGTGGACATGCTTTAATCTCCAGGGTGTCCCCACGCCACCGACCGAGTGTCCTGTGAAGCCATGAATGATCCTTTTCGGCTGATGTTTTTCCGGTAATGATGTATTTATGAGAAGCCCTTCCCTTACGGGAGTTTTGCAAGCCGGTTTGGATTCTCCGTCAATGAGAACAGCGCAGCTCCAGCATCCACCCACTTCACAAGGTACAAATAGCGCTTCTTTTTCAGGGAATTTTGTTACTTTATATCCGCTCAATTGGAGAGCCTTCTTGACCGTTATGCCAGAAGGGACTTTCAAGCTTTCATCATTTAATTGAATTGTGATTTCTTCGGCCATTTCAAAGAAAATACTTTTGCTATAATATGAAAATTAATCTAAGTGCCTCCCTTAATGAATGAAAGAGCAAAAGATTTATTTTCTCTATTTGATCACAAATCAGAATCAATGTAAAATGACTCATAAGGGAATTCGATCATGTTAAACGCGGATTCAGGCCATATTGGGAATGGAATCAATAAATTTTACGATCCAATAGAGAGAGCTGAAGAGACAGCCCAGATCGTGTGCAAGGGCAATAAGAGAAAGTATTACCGTTTCCGACCGGCCAGATTCTATGGAGGGATTGGAACCGCAGACTGCCTCGGGTGCTGTCTCCGCTGTCTGTTCTGCTGGTCTTGGGACAAGGTCGTGAGGCCTGGCCGATACGGCAAGTTTTATTCGCCACAGCAGGTGGCCGGGAGGCTAACAACCATTGCCTACAAAAAGGGGTTCAGACAGGTCAGGATCAGCGGGAACGAGCCGACCCTAGCGAGGGATCATCTTCTCCATGTCCTTGAGCAGATTCCGGGAGATATCCGCTTTATTCTTGAGACCAATGGTATCCTGATTGGGCATGACTCAACCTATGCCCGGGATCTATCCAGGTTTGGAAACCTCTACGTTCGGGTGAGCGTGAAGGGGACCGGAGAGGCAGAATTTTCCCGGTTGACCGGAGCAGATTCATCAGGCTTCGGACTACAATTGGGGGCCTTGGAAAATCTGGTTCGCTTTAATGTGGCCACGCATCCAGCGGTCATGGTCAGTTTCTCGAGTCCTGAAAACATCAAAGATTTTAAGAGGAGGCTCAGGGAGATCCATAAAGATTTCGAAGACTTCGAGGTGGAAGAGCTCGTGCTTTACGGAACGGTGGAGGAACGATTGATAAAGGCAGGCCTTTCATACAATTCAGCCTATGAGCCTGAATGCATTCCGCCTAGACAGGTCTGAAAAATTGATTATTTTCATTGTTAGAATATTTCCGCGAAGCGGACATTTTCTCAGCAAGGTCTGAATCCTTTGGTCCAGATCTTTATCCATATTTATTCCCTTTTATTTCGAATATAGTGTAGCATACTGTAAAAATACTTGAATGATTTTGATTTAAATAATCCTGCCATGATACAGGAATGAGGGCAAGTTGAATTATTGGATTGTTGATCATGTCTGGAGAATTCACAATACGATAAGCAGAAATCGAATACGAGAAAAGGATACCAGTTTATTCTCCGATTCTCCTTTGCTCAGATCCGTGATATCCTGCGCTCAGGTAAAAATATCATCCAGATCAAAAACCTGCGATACGTCTGACATACAGCCCGGCAGGCAGGAAACATACAGGTAAGTGATTTCACTTCTTCTTCAAATAAAACGCTTTTATATTTTCCACCACATATTCTATCTGATCATCTGAAAGTTCAGGATAAATGGGCAGGGCCACCGTGTGCAAGGCCGCATGTTCAGCTTGAGGAAAATCACCTTTTTTATAATTTAAATCAGAAAAGCAGGCCTGGAGATGCATGGGAACCGGATAATACACTTCCGTCCCGATTCCGGAATCATTTAAAAACCCGCGAAGGTCGTCTCTTCTTTCCTTTACACGGATCACAAACTGATTGTAGATGTGGCGATCTTCTTTTTCAAACGGAAGCTGAACCACATCCTCAAGATCTGCATGTTTAAAAAGCGCTCTGTAATTTTTGGCGTTTTTCTGACGTGCTTCTGTCCATTGGTCAAGATATTTTAGCTTTATGGAAACCACGGCTGCTTGAAATGCATCCAACCTGAAGTTTCCACCGATAAGTTTATGATAATACTTGGGGTGGGAACCATGTGCCCGAAGCGTACATAATTTGTCATAGAAATCGTCTGAATTTGTTGTAACCATGCCGCCATCCCCAAAAGCGCCCAGGTTCTTGGAAGGGAAAAATGAAAAGCAGCCGAAATCCCCCATGGACCCCGCCCGCTTTCCTCTGTATTCTGATCCGATAGCCTGGGCAGCATCTTCAATAATAACGAGATCGTACTTTTCACATATCTGCAGGATCGGCGCCATATCGGCACACTGGCCGTAAAGATGAACCGGAATGACCGCCTTGAGCCTCTCAAGTTCCGTTCGGGACATGGAATCGATGGCGCTTTCAAGGCACTCAGGAGAAATATTATATGTTTTGGGATCAATATCGACAAAAATCGGTCTTGCACCGGTTCGGGCAATGCTTCCGGCTGTGGCAAAAAAGGTATACGGCGTGGTGATCACCGTGTCCTTAACACCGATATCCATTGCCATCAAAGAAATCAAAAGGGCATCTGTCCCGGATGACACACCGACGGCATGCTTTGAAAAACAATAATCGGCAATCTCTTTTTCTAAAGACGCCACCCTGGGTCCTAAGATAAAATATTGGCTTTCAAAAAGTTCTTCAGCAGTTTCCAGGATTTCTTTTTTTATGGTTTTATACTGTTCTTTTAAATCTAGCAAAGGTACTTTCATTGCGGTAATACCATCCTGTTCTTAGTGCTTTTATTCATAAATACGATGAAGTATTTTTATAAAGACAAACTATCCCAAATAAGCTGGAGTCCAAAAATTTGAAGTTTGAAGTGCCTAAAATGAGCTAAAGTTGAGGAATGCGCTTTCAGCGCGATCAATTATATTTAAAATTAATAGAATACCTTAACTTTAGGCACTTTAGTTCACTTTAGACACTTTAAACTTTTGCATCCATAGAATGAATGAACCAAGATATAAATACGTTACCGTAATATAAGAATACATATACTTAGTCTAATCTCAGGTTTTTGTTTGGATGCATTCATCTCTTTCTTCGTCTCTTCCCATTATAACCATTGAATGTTGAAGAAGACTCAACCGGACGACAAACCGTTTCAGCAGCATTATATCCCACAAGCCGGTTCACCTCACGAATGAGTGAAGAACCGGCTTTTAATTTTATCATGTCGGAAAGCGCAATAATCGTCTCCGTTTTTTCAGGATTCAGCAAGTGAATGTAAGCTTTGCAGGAACCTGGATGTCTTTTGAGTACGGCATTCAGCTTTTCAAGCAACGCTTTATCAGTGTGGGCGATGTCAAGATTAAAATGGATACTTGTGGTCCAGGTTTCCTCGGCTTTATCCATGGAAATAACGCTTTCCGCCAATAGTTTTACTGAGTTTTCTTCCTTTTGAAGATGTCCTTGAACCAGGATGGCGCTATCATCAGCCAAAAGATCATATACTTTTGAATAAAGCGACGAAAAGATGGTAATTTCAACCGCACCATGCAGATCCTCAAGTGTAACAAAAGCCATTAAATCGCCCTTTTTGGTCTTTATGATTTTGGTGTTTCTGACCATACCGCCGATCCTAACGGCACTACCGTCATTTTGTTCTTTGAGTGTCACCGAGTTTGTGTTGGTGAACTTTTCCAGAACATTTTCATACCTGCTTAATGGATGCCCGGTGATATAGAACCCAAGTGATTCTTTTTCAAGGGTTAAAAGCTCTTTTTCATCCCACTCGCCAATTTCAGGCATGGACGGCAAGTTAATGGCTTTTTGTTCTTCAGTTAGATTGAACAACCCCATTTGAGGATCCGTCCTCTCTCTTTGAACGCGCTGTCCGTAATCAATGCAGTTCTCCAAAGATGCCATCATTTGTGAACGATAATTTCCCGTAGTATCAAATGCGCCACATTTAATAAGGCTTTCAACAACACGTTTGTTTACTTTTTTCAGGTCGACTCGCTCACAGAAATCAAACAAAGATGAGAACTTTCCATTATGCCGGGCCTCAATAATAGATTCAATGGCATTTTCTCCAACGTTCTTCACTGCAACCAGTCCGAATCTTATCTTTGAACCGGTGACGGTAAACTCTTTCCCGCTTTCATTGATGTCCGGAGGCAATACTTCAATACCGTAGCTCCGACATTCAGCGATATATTTGACAACACCGTCTGTTGAATGCATCTCGCTGGTCAGTAATGAGGCCATAAATTCTACCGGAAAATGCGCTTTTAAAAAAGCGGTCTGATATGCTATCAGCGCATATGCCGCACTATGGGATTTGTTGAATCCATATCCCCCGAACTTTTCCATGAGATAAAATATTTTTCCGGCCTTGTCGGAAGGGATGCCGTTTTTTGACGCCCCTTGCATAAAACGTTCCCGATGCATGGCCATAATCTTAGGAATTTTCTTCCCCATGGCCTTTCTAAGATCATCGGCTTCGGCCATGGAATAATTGGCCAGGTCACCGGCAATTTTCATCACCTGTTCCTGATAAACAATAACCCCGTATGTCTCTTTCAAAATCGGTTCAAGCTGGGGAACAATGTATTCCACTGTTTTCTTCCCATGCTTTCTTTCAACAAAATCATCAACCATTCCGCTGTCTAAGGGGCCTGGTCGGTATAACGCAACCAGTGCGATGACATCATCGAAGGTTTCCGGTTTCAGTCTCACCAACAAATCTTTCATGCCTGAACTTTCCAGCTGAAATACACCTGTTGTTTCACCGGAAGCAAGTAGATGATACGTGTCAGTATCGTTAAAATCGAGGTTTGAAAGATCCGGAGGTGTGCCCCCTTGGGCAGCGATAAGGTTTAGAGTGTTTGCAATCACGGTTAAATTGCGAAGACCTAGGAAATCAAACTTGACAAGGCCGATCTTCTCAACACATTTCATGTCGAACTGGGTAACGACCTCGCCTTTTTTACCCTTATAAAGGGGCATATATTCCACCAGTGGTTTGTCTGCAATGACAACGCCCGCAGCATGTGTCGAAGCATGTCTTGGAAGCCCTTCCAATACGCGGCAAACACTGATAAGATCGGCAATTTCAGGCTTCTTTTTTGCCAAATCTTTAAGCCGGGGCTCCTGTTCGAGGGCATCATCAAGACCGATGTTCAACACATCGGGCACCATTTTAGCGATGGCATCCACTTCACTAAGGGGTATATCCAAAGCGCGGCCGACATCACGAATAACGGCCCGGGTTTTCAGTTTCCCGAATGTGATGATCTGGGCGACAAAATCTCCTCCGCCGTATTTTTCAACCACATATTTAAAGACATCCTCTCTGCCGTTGATACAAAAGTCGACATCAATGTCCGGCATGCTTTTGCGGGCAGGATTGAGAAAGCGTTCAAAAATAAGACCGTGCTCGATGGGATCCAGATCGGTAATTCCAAGAGAATAGGCCACAAGACTTCCGGCGGCAGACCCTCTTCCGGGCCCAACAGGAATACCGTTGTTTTTGGCGTAGCGAATAAAATCGGCCACAATCAAAAAATAACCTGAAAAACCCATGCTTTTAATGACATCGATTTCATTTTCAATTCGATTATTATAAAGCCTCTTATCGGCATTCGGGTTTTTCTTCTTTACGTTTTCCATAACGGTTCTAAATCCATCCCTGACCTTTTGCTCAAAAATCTCATCCACATTATGGTCTGATGAAACATCAAATTTCGGAAAGTGATAGGATTTAACGTCGAATTTCAGGTTGCAGCGCCTGGCGATATCCACGGAGTTCTCAAGTGCCCCCGGATAATCCTTAAAAGCGTCATACATCTCTGCTTTAGATTTTAGATAGAGTTGATCGGTTCTGAATTTGAGCCGATCCGTTTCATGAACCGTCTTTCCGGTCTGAACGCATAACAGAACATCGTGGGCACGGACATCTTCTTTGTCGAGATAATGACAATCGTTCGAAGCAACCAGCCCAATGGAAAGTCTTTGACTCATATCCAGCAGTGCTCGGTTTACCGACTCCTGAATATCGATACCGTTGTTTTGAACTTCCAGAAAAAAATTCCCTTCACCAAAAACATTAAGGTAATCACGCGCAGCTTCGTCGGCTTTATCCATTCGACCTTCCTGAATCAGCCTTGGAATTTCACCGTGAAGACATGCTGACAGGCCGATAAGCCCTTTACTGTGGTGTTTTAGAAGTTCTTTATCGATGCGGGGTTTGTAATAAAATCCATGAAGCTGGGCTATGGTTGCCAGTTTGCATAGATTTCGATATCCTTCCTGATTTTCCGCCAAAAGGATGATATGTGAAAGTCCGCTTTTATCAAGGGGGGTTTTGTCGGTATGACGTCTCGGCGCCAGATAACATTCGCAACCGATAATCGGTTTTATTCCGGCTTTTTTGGCCTTTTCATAAAACGTAAACGCTCCGAACATGGTGCCGTGATCGGTAATCGCCACAGTGTCCATGTCAAAATCGGCGACACGCTTTAACAAGGGATCGATCCGGATAGCACCATCTAAAAGACTGTATTGGGTATGGACATGAAGGTGTACAAACTGAGATGATGCTTGAGTCATTTTATGAATATGTATTGTTATGAATAAGGAATCCGTAACTGTTTAGGTTTTTGAAACAAACTGATGTTAATGGAGCCTCAGGTACATACGATTGATGATTTTCGATTGAAGCCTGCCCCGGGTGCGACTTAATTGATAAATATTGATGGTGCTGTATTAGTTCACATGACACGGCATAAGCATCTACGCAGACTATATCAGGTCTGGGCCAGGGATTGAATATTTAAGGAATTCTTTCAATTTTATCAATGAAAAGACAGAGCAGGGCGATACTGTGAATCTTCAATCGTCAATTTTCAATTTGGTTCAAGTTTTATCCGCCTCAGGCGTGATCTTTCAGCAAAAATTTAATCATACCTGAGGCGATCAATTGTCAACGTTGCATTAAACCCTAGTCGAGACGATAGTTTGGTGCCTCTTTGGTTATGATCACATCATGAACATGGCTTTCACGCAGACCTGCTGCGCTTATCTTTATAAAGCGAGCCTTTTCTCTGAGTTCATCCAGAGTACAACATCCCACATATCCCATACCCGCCTTTAATCCGCCGATGAGCTGAAAAATATTGTCCGCCAGTTTTCCTCTGTAAGGTACCCGGCCGACGATACCTTCCGGGACCATTTTGTCGCCTTGGAAATCTTCATCCTGGTAATATCTGTCTCTGCTCCCTTTCTGCATGGCTTCTATGGATCCCATACCCCGATAGGCTTTGTAACTGCGGCCTTGATAAATAACAAGCTCTCCCGGACTCTCTTCAGTTCCGGCAAAAAGCCCTCCGATCATCACCACGTGGGCACCGGCGCCAAGCGCTTTTGTCACATCCCCTGAAAATTTTATGCCACCGTCTGCAATCAAAGGTATGCCTGTTTTCTTGGATACCGCGGTGCAATTCATGATCGCTGTAACCTGCGGAACGCCGACACCCGCTACAATACGTGTCGTGCAAATTGATCCAGGTCCAATTCCGATTTTGACACCATCCACACCTGCCTTAACCAGCGCTTCAGCCCCTTCCCCCGTACCCACATTCCCTGCAATCAGTTCGATATTTTTGAAATTGCTTTTTAATATTTTGACAGCCTCAATCACATTTTTAGTATGTCCATGGGAGGTATCAATGAGAATAACATCAGCACCCGCTCGCAAAAGTGTCTCTGCGCGTTCTTCCATATCCGGCCCCACTCCCACGGCAGCTCCTACCCTGAGTCTTCCCAGCTTATCCTTACAGGCATTTGGATATTTTTTTACTTTTTCAATATCTTTTATCGTTATCATTCCGACCAGACGATCTTTGTTGTCAACCACCAGAAGCTTTTCGATCCTGTGTTTATGCAGCAGACTTTTGGAATCTTCCAGGGTAATCCCTTCTGAAACCGTAACAAGATTTTCCTTTGTCATGACCTCGGAAATTTTTTTATCGAGATTTGTCTCAAATCGCAGGTCTCTGTTCGTCACAATGCCTACCAACTTGTCTCCTTTGGTCACCGGAACCCCTGAAATGCGATATTTATTCATCAGGTGTAACACTTCATGGACGAGCTGATCCGGATGAATGGTTACCGGATCGACAATCATACCGCTTTCAGATTTTTTCACCTTGTCAACCTCAATCGATTGACTTTCAATACTCAGATTTCGATGGATAAAACCGATTCCGCCTTCGCGGGCCATGCTTATGGAAGTTCTTGATTCGGTTACGGTATCCATAGCTGCACTAACAAGAGGAATGTTCAATGCAATATTTTTTGTTAAATAAGAGCGGGTGTCAACATCTCGCGGCAAAACATCTGAGTAGCCCGGGAGCAATAAAACATCATCAAAAGAAAACGCCGCTTCAGGCGGTATTTTTTTCATGGGGTCCTCCATCAATCGTTGTTTCAAATAAGGCTTTTTAGCAATATTCGGGCACTAAACTTGAGTAAGATAGTATCGCATAACAAATAGATTTATCTTTTGCAATCTTTATTAGGACGGGCGGCGCTATCTATTGTAACCATTTGAATTTCTGTCTTTTTTAACAAATATATAAACTTATTAACGAAAAACACGGCAGCGCTGCCTTGACATTATACCGGTGCCTGTAATAAATACATCTTTCCATATTTTATGATAATAGTTTAGTCCCTTGAAACAAATCGGTTTAAAAGAAGCTTCAGGTATATTTAAATTTTTGACTGGAAGCTGTCCGAGTGGACTTGTCCGCCTCGGGAGGATTAGGGATCGTTTTGAAAGAACTATCGGCGATTTAATTTTATGGATGAAACCGCCTGTATAAATATAGGCTTTTATTAATAGCCCGGGCAGGTTCTTTCATTACTATCTCTTATTCACGAGTTTTATCCGCCTTTGGCGCGATCTTGCAGCAAAAATTTAAATATACTTGAAGCGATAATGTTTTCAAAAGGCTAAATTGTTAGCTTTTATGATAAATATCTATAGACCATCACCTGGTGGTTGATGCGTTGCGACATATGAGCGACAAAAAATATTTTTGGGCTGGCATTAGTAAATAAGGATTGCCGTGATTTTTAAAATAAATCCCATAAACCCCCAGGAACGACTCCTAACAAAGGTGGTTGATGTACTTAAAAGAGGCGGCATCATCGCCTATCCAACCGATACATATTACGGAATCGGTTGTGATATTATGAACAAAAAGTCCATAGAAAAGATCTACCAGTTAAAACAACGAAAAAAAATCAAGCCTTTTAGCTTTATTTGTTCGGACCTAAAAAATATCAGCTATTACGCAAAAGTTTCAAATTATGCGTATAAAACAATGAAACGGCTTCTTCCGGGCCCCTACACGTTTGTTCTGGAGGGTTCGAAACTAGTTCCAAAAATCATGCTAACCAATCGAAAAACAGCTGGTATTCGCGTGCCTGACAATCGGATTTGTCTTTCTCTGGTCCAAGCTTTGGGAAATCCCATTATCACGACGAGCGCTACAATGCCGGATGGGACAATTCTTTATGATCCCTCTCTTATTCACGATTTTTTCCAACATAGAATAGATGTGGTTATCGACGGAGGCCCTGTTACAGGGCACCCTTCGAGTGTCATATCCCTGATCGATGATCTCCCGGAAATCATCCGAAAGGGTTTGGGGGATGTGAGTGTTTTTGAGTAAAAATTGAATAAAAAAAAACGCCCACAAAACGGGCGCTGTGTTTAACATCCTTTTCTTCTATCCTATGATTTTCGTGAGAATCCCTTGACGTGCTATTTATGCAGCAATCGGGTTTACCCTAACGTTGCAAAAGCTCAGGATGCCGTAAGTCCAAGGCGTCCAAGGGTGACGCTGTAGTAAACCTACCGCAAACCCTTGGCAACGAAGGAATTACGGTATTATGGGCTTTTGCAACGATAGGGTTTATTCCGGTCTATATATATAGTCTGCCGATAATTTCGGATCAAGAATATGGTTTAACAAAGTTTCGGCAGATGAATCCGTAATATATTTCAAAAGGGAGAATTTTTTCTCCTTTGCATAAACGGTGGCAATCTTCCCTTTGATTCCGCCGAGTCGGCCTGCCCACTCAATTGCATCTTCTAAATTTCCAAGACGGTCCACAAGGCCTAATTTTTTTGACTCTTGGCCGGTAAAAATACGTCCGTCGGCAAGCGATTCTACCATTTCCATATCCATCTTTCGCCCGTCAACGATATCTTTAATAAATTGCCTGTGGATTTTTTTTGCAAATTCCTGAAGGATTTCTTTCTCTTCAGGTTTCATCTCTCGAACGGGCGATCCGATATCCTTGTACTCGCCGCTCTTTACAACAATTGGAATCAATCCGATTTTATGAAGCAGCTCCTCATAATTTGTAAATCCCATGATGACACCGATGCTTCCGGTTATGGTCCCGGGATTGGCTACAATTCCATTTGCCCCGGCAGCGATATAATACCCTCCGGATGTTGCAATGGTACCCATGGAAGCCACCACTTTCTTTGTGGCGGATGTCTTTCTGATCTCCCTGAAAATTTCCTGTGACGGGCCCACAGCGCCCCCGGGTGAATCGACTCGAACGACGATCGCTTTTATCGCATTATCTTCACGGAAATGTTTGAGGTGATTAAGGACGTTTTTGGAATCTGCAATAATGCCGCTTATCTCTATAACGCCGACTTTTTCTCCAAATTCAAACTCAGTGTCCCTTGTACTTAGCGTAACAAGAAGCGTCATTAATATCATCGATGTAGCAACAACAGTAGAAAAGATCAGTATGAAAAAAAGATATGGATGCCTGCGTGAAAACATAATAATGTATTTGTCATTTGAAATTATTTGATATTAAAAAGTATGCACAACTAAAACCTAAATTGAGCGATTTTCAAGTTTGCCGCAAATACAAGGAAGATGTCGTTTCGCTATAGTCGCCTATGCGGAACGGCATCTGACGCAGTAGGTGCGGTGAAATTGGAAATCCCGTAGGGTTTCAAATTCTTGAAATTTAGAATGGCAGAATACCTTAAAAATATTGTTAAGTTAACCATTTCAAAAATTTGAAACGCTCAGTTTAGGTAAAAATCAACGACGCTCTTTCAGACAGTATCGGTAAAAGCGAACTCTTTGGGGCTGGATGCTCTATTTATTCCCCATTTAACTTTTCTTGAAGGTTTTCCCGCAAAATTTCCCCAAAAGTTGATGTCGTGGGTCTGGCGTTATTGACATACTCGCTTAAAAAGCTCTGTTCGCTTTCGATTTCGAGTCGCTTGATTGAAAGGCCGATTCGCCTTTCCTGGCTGTTGATATTCATAACTTTGGCTGTAATAACATCGCCGATACTGAACTTGCCGATGGGGGTCTTTATCTTTTCTTTGCTAATTTCAGATACATGAACAAGCCCTTCTATTCCTTCCTCGATTTCTACAAAAACGCCGAAATCGGTCAGATTGGTCACTGTACCTGTAATCTCTTTTCCAACTTCATACCGTTCAGCAACCGTTTTCCAAGGGTCTTCCTGTAATTGCTTGATCCCCAGTGAAAACCTTTCATTCTCCTTTTCAATATCTAATACGATGGCCTGAACCACGTCGCCTTTTTTATATAACTCCGATGGATGTTTTATCCGCTTTATCCAGGAAATATCGGAAATATGTACAAGCCCATCAATTCCTTCACCAATGCCGATAAAAAGGCCGAAGTCGGTGATATTCTTTATTTTGCCTTCAATGGTGGTTCCAACCGGATACTTTTCACTAATAACATCCCAAGGATTGGGAACAACTTGCTTCATGCCCAAAGAAATCCGTCTGCTTTCAGGCTTGATATCCAGCACTACGGTATCAACCACATCGCCCACGGAAACAACCTTAGAGGGATGGCGAATCTTTCGGGTCCACGACATTTCAGAAACGTGAATCAGCCCTTCAATACCTTCCTCCAACTCAACAAATGCGCCATAATCTGTTAGACTGACGACTTTTCCGTTAGCACGGGAACCTATGGGATATTTTTTTGTGGCTGCCAGCCAGGGGTCCTCGGTAAGTTGCTTCATTCCCAATGAAACTCTTTCCCGTTCAATATCAAAGCTTAAAATTTTCACGGTTATTTTGTCACCGACTGAAAAAAGCTCAGATGGATGTTTAACGCGTCCCCATGAAATGTCCGTAATATGAAGGAGACCATCTACACCGCCAAGGTCGACAAATACGCCATATTCGGTTATATTCTTTACAATGCCATCAACAATTTTTCCATCTTCAATGCTATCCAGTGTTGTAGATCGTTTGGAATCGCGTTCTTCTTCAAGAATGATTCGCCTGGATAAAACGATATTACTCCGTTTTCGATTATATTTTAGGATCTTGAAGGTAAATGTCTTCCCAACCATTTCATCAAGATTGCGAATGGGACGCAAATCCGCCTGCGAACCGGGCAGAAATGCCTGAACACCGATGTCTACGGAAAATCCTCCCTTGACGCGATTGACAATAACGCCTTTCACAGTTTTACCTTCGTCGTAAGATTTCTTAATATCTTCCCATACTTTTACTTTAGCGGCTTTTTCTTTGGAAAGAACGACGCGCTCTTCTTCATCATCCCACCATTCCACCATTACATCAACCAAATCTCCCTCATTGGCAATTAAGTTTCCGTCTTCATCTTGAAATTCTTGAATCTTTATTTGCCCTTCTGATTTGTACCCAATATCAACAAGAACATAATCCTTATCTACGGAAATTATTCTTCCGGTAACAACTTCACCTTCAGCGAATCGATTAAAGCTTTCCTCGTACATATCCATCATGCTGTCCATGTTTTCACTTGGTTTGTTTGCTGCTTTAGAGCCTTCGAGTGTAACAGGACTTTCTTCCGGGTCGCCGATTATTTCCGCAACTTCTTCCAAAGCACCGCTTGTTTCTTGATCTTCTTTAGAGCCTGAAGTTGTTTCCTGAGCATCTGCCGAACCATTAACCGGGTCTTGAATATCACCAGATGGTGTTTCTTCTTGAGATGAATCAGTTTTCAATACGTCTTGTTCCTTAATACCTTCTGCATCTGACTGCTCACTGGATGTCTCATTCGTTAAAATTTTGTTTGAATCATTTGCTTCAAAATTTTCCATTAAATACAATACCCCCTAAGCCAGTTTTATTTTGCTATAATTTGTAATATATAGCATAAACCCTTCTGCTATCAGACTCATTCCCAAAAAACAATGATTATTTTAAATAAATTATTAAAACTCAATAAATTCGCTTAAACTTGGAATGACGAAAGAATTGACAAGATTCGGAAAGAAATTGGCCGCTTAGAACTTGGTGCCGGTCAAGCAGATATTTTTATTAGATCCTTAAAAGAAAGTCACTGTATTTTCGAATCAAAGCACTAAGTTAGAGTTCCGATGATGGTCGCCATTCGCTCAACAACAGTTTCAACAGAAAGATCGGTTGAATCTATTCGAATCGCATCTTCTGCCGGCTTTAATGGCGCTAACTCTCTGGTGCTGTCATTTTTATCTCTACGGCCCATGTCCCTTTCAACCGCTTCTAATGATTGAGGGTTTATTGATTTTAATTCTTTGTATCGCCTTTTAGCCCTGATTTTTGGAGATGCATCCAGAAAAAACTTCACATCAGCACCTGGGAATACCACGGTTCCCATGTCACGCCCTTCAAATACAACCCCCTTCTCCCTTCCCAAATCCCTTTGCAAATTCAAAAGGAAATTCCTCACAACCGGC
>Ga0224495_10001285_pt1 | contig 17924 bp, 15 predicted proteins | sample SF_Jul11_sed_USG_FD_168128 | JGI IMG/M metagenome (GOLD analysis project Ga0224495, IMG submission 168128) | Sediment microbial communities from San Francisco Bay, California, United States - SF_Jul11_sed_USGS_4_1 | ecosystem: Environmental > Aquatic > Marine > Sediment | place: USA: California... | reverse complement strand
GCAGCTGATGTTAGCGGTCAAATACCAACACAAGCAAATCCATTCCTGATCATGATGGGGATGTCCCCCCTGAAAGATCGTATTGGTGAGCAAATCGCCCCCGATTTTGTTACAGCCTATGAAGACCCCCTGTTTGAAGGAGGTCTTGGTAGCACCTCATTTGATTGGGAAGGAACTCCAAGCAAAACGATTACTGTCATCGAAAATGGGATACTGAAGACCCTTGTGCACAATACGACAACGGCCAGAATGTTTGACACTGAAAGCACCGGGAGTTCTAGACTTGCAAGAATGTTCATGGGGATGAAGATGCTTTTACCTGGCCCATCAAATATCATCTTCGAGAATGGAGACCAAAATTTCGATGAGCTTGCAGATGTTACTCGACCAACTATCTATGTAACTTGCAACTGGTATTCAAGGTTCCAGAACTATCAAGTTGGTGATTTCTCAACAATTCCAAGAGATGCCATGTTTATTGTGAAGAAGGGCGAGATGACACCGATAAAGAACATGCGCATTAGTGATAACACAATGAGAATGATGGCCAATATCGACGCTCTTGGAAAAGACCGGACGCAGGTGTTTTGGTGGGAAGTGAGAACGCCGACATTCATACCTACTATGAGAATACGTGATTGCAGAATGACAGCTGCTACGCAATAATGAGTTCATTAGATATTATGGCGTAATCGTCGAGACTCCGTAGCTGCATGTAAGAACATTTCAGGCACATTATGCCCAGTTCTTGCTGAGGTCTCAATATAATCAAGCTGAAGTAGATCTGCTAGTAAACGACCTTCTTGTTCGGTAATCACTGCTTCGTTCTTCAAGTCGCACTTATTAGCTACTAGAGAGCCACCCAAGAATTTGTCACGTTGAATGCAAATCTTGTCTGTGAGAGCTTCATGAAGAGGAGTGATTCGCTTGAAGGTCTCTTTATTGGTCATATCATATACCATGATTAGGTGATGTGCTCCTTCATAGAATCTGTTTCGAAGTCCTGCAAAGGTCTCTTGACCGCCGACATCAACGACTGTTAGCACAACTTTTCCTTCAGGAAAATCAAATGCAATCGCACTAAGGTCAGCAGCCACAGTAGCGGTGTGATCCTCTCTGAACTCGTTTGTCTGGTAGCGTCTGACAAGGCTTGATTTCCCGACACTAGGCGCTCCCACAATGATTGCCTTGTAAAGCTCTGCTACCAACTATTCCACCAGTTTGCTAGTCCCTATAGAGAGATGCTCGTATGTCACTTATCAGCATTACTCATGCTTTTGAAGAATACAAATCGAAGGGTTTTAGAATGCCCATTTCCATTTTTTAGACTAATGATAGATTTCAATGACATCAGGAAAAGGTCGACGAATGTAAGAGGATACATTGCTGCCTTATCCGAGAAAGACAAAGATATCGTAATGGAGGCATACAAGGAATACCGTCTTAATGCGGAAGCTTTGAAGGAACTAAAGAGATTGGTGAAGGGACTGAAGGTTGTCATTTTCAGTGCCGCTTGGTGCGGTGACTGCAAGAGAGCTATGCCGGTCATGCTTCATATTGAAGAGAAAACTGATCTTGATATCATGGTGTTTGGCGATATCAAGACAGATCCACTGAACAAAGCTGCCAAATGGAGAGTTCCGCCTTCACCTCCAGAAATCAACGAGTGGGGTGCTACTGCAATACCCTGGTTTGTCTTCTTTGACGCAGAAGGAAAAAAAGTTGGCACGCTCATCGAGAAACCGACCGTAAAAGATACTCTAGAAGAAGAGATAGTTCATGTGCTCAAACATAAATAGCTAAGGCATTAATCATCATAATCGTCTTAGGAGGTAGAAAAATTGGATATTCCGGTTCTTACTCGCTTCGTAAATGGTCTCAAGCTGTTCTTTGAATCAAAGAGATTGAGATGGTTTTTCTTTATTTTCATTCTCTCTGCTGTGGTTACACTTTTGTTTAGAGAACTAGGTAATTTCTTGCCAATATTTGCAGGGGGATTCATTGCCATCATCGGCGGAATTTTTCCGACATTCTTCATGATCACTGCATTTCTATCGCTCTTTGGACTCCAACGATTTGTTGCGAGTGAGGAATCATACTCAAAATCCTTTGCCTACTTTATAATCTGGATCGTCATCAGCGCCTTTGTGTATCTCATGTTATGGTTAACTGGACTTGTATTCTGGATAATGGTTGGAATTGCGTTCCTAGGCTGGATAGGATTTCAGGCATATCTGTCATCAAGGTCGGCACTGCGATACGCTGAGAGTGTCCAAATCGAGAGCAGGTCCCGCGTGGTCGCCTTCGTATTTGGTACCCTCCACATCCTCAGCTATGTGATTGTGATAGGATCATTCATCTTCCTATATATCTGGTATGCTGCTAATACGCCCTGGTTGGAGATGGATTGGGCATTAGTCTTAGCGGCTGGGCTAGGGACAGCGTTGGCGGTCGGATTCAACTTTCTAAATGGATTCATCATGATTAGAGAACGCAAGAAAGTTACAACGGATAATCTCGCCTTGCTTGGCTTATTCATTGCGTCATATGCCGCCTACTTTCTGTATAATATCCTCAAGCCTGCAAGTGCCTCTATTGACTTGTTCTCACTCCTAATTGATGCAGGTATGTCAATCTTCTTCATTCTCTATGCTATGAGCTCTGTTGGTCTCACGTTAGCAAGCCGAGCGCATTTGGACACGAGATTGAAAATATCTAGTGAACTAGCGGCTACAATTACTTTCTTCTTTGCTTCTGGATATTTAGTCGTGCAAGCACTATTTGGAACACTATCAGGCGGTCTGATAGGTGAACGGATACCGGATGTCATCAAGTTATTCGTATTCCCATTTGTTGCGCTAGTCATGGAGCTGCTATTCATCAGAAGGTCGAGGAAGGAAGCAGAGGCTGTCCCCGCTCCTGAGGAGGTACCACTCCCAACTGTTGAAGAAGCAGAACCTGAGGATGAGGTGTCTGAGATACCTCAACCGTCTGTCGACGTTGAAGATGGAACTCTCGCTGAGGATATTCCAAGCTCAGAGGAAAGCTTTGACGATGAAAGTGAGGAACCCGATGAGCCAGAGTCCGAGTTGTGGGACGAGTAGGATGTTTTATTCACTCTCTCCCTCTCGGGGATTATAAGCGAAGGCTTTTAACGAATATTGGCTAGTTTCTGTGAATTAGCGGTACGTTTTCAACTGTACCCCAATTGATAGAACATGTGCGGAGATACTAAAATGGCAAAGTATGAATGCATGGTTTGTGGATGGATCTATGATGAAGACCTTGGAGACCCTGATAGTGGTATTGTTGCAGGCACCAAGTTTGATGATTTACCCGACGACTGGGTCTGCCCTATGTGTGGAGCAGCAAAAGAAGACTTTGAGCCCATTTAGACCATTGAAGGTCGATAGGAGTCTCATAGCGGGACTCCTGTTCATTCTCTTTTTGCATTATATGAGAGTCTAGTAGTATCCCACGCAATCCTTTTTTGAACATTCATCCTGGCAGAGTTAGGCAAAGGTACGAGTAGTATGACGATTGCACTGAGATATACGACAGAGAATGGCGTGGAGGAACGGGCTGAGTTTGCAGATGATGCCGTCGAGATTAACCTCTCCTACCGGAAAATAGCAAATGTCGACTTATTTCCTCTTACTGCCTGCACCAGCCTCCAAACACTAAAGCTGACTGATAACGAACTCCAGACTATCGACTTGACGCCTCTTGCAACTTGCACCAGCCTAAGATGGCTTGCACTTACTCGTAACAATCTTCAGACAATAGATCTAAAACCTCTCAGCTCTTGTAGCAAGCTGGAGTATCTTTTTCTGGAAGCTAAGCTCCAGTCCATCGATTTAACACCCCTTGCCGCTTGTTCCTATCTGCTAGAGCTTAATCTGAGTGGGAACCAATTTCAGTCTATCAATCTGACCAGTATTGCTAACTGCACATACCTACAAAAACTCCATCTGTATCATAACAAACTTCAGTCCATCAATCTAGGCAGCCTTGCTACCTGTATCGACCTGCGAAAAATCGAGCTAGGAGAAAATGAGCTCCAGAGCATCGATCTCAGACCTCTCGCCACATGTACGGAACTCCAAGAACTCAGTCTTTTTCACAACTATATCCGGTCCATCGACTTGGCACCACTCAGCCAATGTACTAACTTGCAAACACTAGGACTAAGAACGAACCAGCTCCAGTCCATCGATCTGGCACCACTCAGGGAATGTACAAACCTGCGCATACTACAACTAAGAGAGAACCAGCTTCAGTCCATCGACCTTGCACCTCTTGCTGCTTGCATCAACCTACAGGAACTCGATCTGTTCGATAACCAGCTACAGAGCATCGACCTAACGCCTCTCGCATTCTGCGCCAACCTGCAAGCACTTCCTCTGGATAATAACCAGCTACAGAGCATCGACCTGACACCTCTCGCAACCTGCTCCAACCTGCAATCATGTGGGCTATCTGGCAATCAGCTCAAATCTATTGATCTGACTCCCCTCGCTCTTTGTACAAAGTTGCGAAGGCTCTGGCTGGATGCAACCCGGTTCAAGGGTATCCATGCGAAATATTCATGGCTTAAGAAAAGAGAGGGCGTGTATAAACGACCTACAACTTCCTACCCTTGGCCCTTCCTGCACAGAGTTGCAGAACACTTTAAGGCGGACTGTCGGGTGCAGCAAGACATCTTGTGTGCGATGGGATTGAAGGACTACGGTTTTATCGACTGTGATTTAGCTGACCTCTTTCTCTCCATCCCTGAAGACATTCCTTTCGAATTGGCTCGCGAGCAGGTCATAGATAGAATAGTAATTGAAATCATTGAAGCTATAAATCAGGAGCGAGCAACCACGGGTCTAAACATTATGGGGCTTAGCGGTCAACATAGTGAGATTGCAAAAAGAATGCATCAGATTGTCGAGCTTCGAGAGAAGGAAATGCGACAGGTAATTGTTGGAGCGAGTAAAACGGAAGTTGACCTGAGAGAGCTGTATCTAACTGCCTATGGCTATAACATCTTAACCACTCTTGGAATACCCCCGACTGCCAACCATGAAGACTTAAAACTAGTCAAAAAGACTCTCTCAGAGTTAGGATTCAAATTAAGAACTGGTAAAACCTCAACTTCAGACGTGAGGATGAGTGACAAGCTGAAACAAACCATATGGTGGATAGTTCAAAATAGGAATATTCCATGGTGGAAGATAAAGGACTAGAGCAGCAAAAGAAGACTTTGAGCCCATTTAGACCATCGAAGGTCAATAGGAGTCTCGGTTCGGGGCTCCTGTTCATTCTCTTTTTACTCGGTATGGCAATCGAGTAGATTACAGTAGAGTCCGCCTTGATCCAGCTCTAATCCGGATCGATAAATTTGAGTTTATTCTGTAGTTAAGATAATCATACGGTAGATTTTCATCTCTCCATGTTTCTATCGATACCGGAATACCTGTTGTAGTACTTCATCTCAAACACGACTCTTACTATATTCATCAGATTTATATAAACTAGATTGATACAAACTACATGCATAAAGAGCATATTGAACGAATTGAGAACCTCGAAAAATATTGTAAAACAGTTCCGGATAAAGCGCCATACTGTGAACCTTATGACAAAAGAAGAGCAACAATCGAGGGATTCAGACAGGCCTTCTCATCAGTGAGTCCGGAAATCTTCACAGCCACTTTGAGAACTGGCATTGTTATGTTGCTTCTCAAAATTGAGGATGCTTGTGTATGCGAGTTTCAATATGCTTTGAATGAACCAAGGCAACCACTTATGTCGCATCATCTTAGAAAAATGCATGAGGCCGGATGGCTCAAGAGCGAAAGGCGTGGCCGTTGGACATACTACGGTCTCGATGACAACAAGAGAGAATCCATGCTTCAATTGATTGATTTTCTTGGAGAGTAACTATTATGGCTGTTGCATTCATGGCTGCATTGGAGAAGACTCCTGAGAGTTACGACAACGAGTTTGATGAAGTACTTGAAGGGCGAGCCAGCAGGATTAGAAGCAGGATTCTGGACTTAGTAAAACCCGGAATGAGCGTTCTTGACCTTGGGTGTGGCCCCGGCCTTCTTGCAATCGAGGCATCAAGGAAAGGAGCTCAAGTTGTTGGGATTGATGCGAACGATCAAATGATATCGATTGCGAGAAAAAGAGCTTCTCTTTTGGAAACTCCCCCGAATTTCATCTCCGAGAATATTCTGCAACTGGAGGAATACACTGACTCTGAAACCGCAGAGGCGCGAAGAAAGGCTGATTTTGATCCAAAAGCACTGCCAAAGGGAGAATACGACCTTATTGTGAGCACCTTTCTCTTATCAGAGCTGAAGCCACATCAAAGGCATCTTTTCATGCATATTGTACAGAGTCTTTTGAAAGATGATGGTACATTCGCGATTGCCTCTGAAGTCATTCCTCAGGATAAGTCACAGCTGAATCAGTTTTGGAAAAACCGCTCCCTGGCAGAGAAGGAGGCCAAGAAGCGGCTGCCGTATCCTATTGAAGACCTTCCATCCCTAGCAAAAGAGATGGGTCTAGAAATCGATACAGTAGAACAGTATGGTCATGAAATCTCGCTCATAATTGGAAAGAGGGGTAGTGAAGTCATATCCAATCAGTATCAGAATAGAAAACTGGTTTACCATGGAATAAAAGCACGAGCCAGGATTTGGTACAATCACGTTACTGGAGGATGGAGAGGGATACCCATCAATCCGGGATTGTACAGAGCCGGGAATCCAAATCAAGATAGCCCTGTAATTGTTACTGCAAACTATGAGCTGACGTATTATACTGTCATGAGAGCTCTATCCAAAGACAATTTGGATGCATGGGTGCTTGTGTGCGACACAGCTGGAATTAATGTCTGGTGTGCGGCCCGGGGAATTCACTTCAAAACAGAAGATGTGATTCAGATGATCAGGATAACAAGATTGTCTGAGTTTGTTACTCACAGAGAGATTCTATTGCCACAGCTTGCCGCAGCTGGAATGAATCCAACTGAGATACGTGAACGTACAGGATTCAGAGCCCGTTATGGCCCTGTTAGAATTCATGATTTAGGTAAATGGTTGAACCTTGGAAAACCCCGACCCAAACCTAGAAAGATGGCAATTGTCACTTTTAATTTGCGTGAGAGAATGGAGCAAACAGTTGCGCATATTCCATTCTTGTATGCAGCAATCCTTGCAAAGCCAATACTGGCAATCCTGGCAATATCACTCTTTGGTGGGTTAGGACTCCTTGTTATTCTCCCAGTCTTTTACCAAGAGATTCTTTCAGCAGTACTCAATATCATTATTCTCATAGCGGAGTTTAACATAGCGCTGTTTGGAAACGCCTTCATATTGGGAGTATTCTTCCCTGTATTGCCCGCAAAAGGGAACTCCTTCTGGAGGAGAGGTGTTGCACTTGGTTTAGGAACTCTTCCTTTCGCGGCACTAATAATGTATGGACTTCAATCTCACTGGACGGTCATTGTTACATGGATGATACTTCAGTTTGCTATGGCGACCTCACTGACAATGGACTGGTCAGGAATGACGTCTGTCAGTGATCCAAAGGTGATAAGAAGAGAATATCCATATATGGTGACGATGCTGAAAGTTAGTGGTGCTCTGATAATAACCTTCAATCTCTTGGCAATTATCTTAGGATGGTGGTAGAACATGACACTCGTATTGGAAAAATCTAAACTTGATATTTCATATAATCCATCAAACTGTAATCGATGTGGAATGTGCATTGAGGTCTGCCCTTTCAACGTCTGGGATTTTCCAGATCATGGGCCCGCAGTACTAGCACGACCACAAGACTGCACAAACTGTACCGCATGCGCTCAAAACTGCCTAGGATACGCCATCTCTGTATTGAACATTGGCTGCGGATGTATTTGGAATGAGTCAGCTCGACGACGAGGGCAACAACAGGACAAGTTAATTGGCCCAGATAGCGAGACAGATAGCTGCTGTACTGGCAGTTCATCCTGTTGCGGTTGAGTTTGCAGTCACTGATTCCATTTAATACTCTTCTTTAACCCAATGGGCAAAAGAAGACTTTGAACTCATCGAGTAGTTCACAGTCATTGATGGAGCCTCTCGCTGAGACTCCACGTCATTCTCTTTTTGAATCTAATAATAGTTCATAAGTGGACAATCCATCTCATGATAAGATTTTAAATTAGACATATTGCAATGAGATGATGAATTGAGAATAGCTGCAGTCGCGGATATCCATTGTCCAAGATACCTCATTGAATTCATTACAGAATTAAAGAGAATAAAGAAGCCAGATGTGTTCTTGCTTGCAGGTGACATGATTGAGGCAGGTCGATTCCATGAATACCAGCAGATTGCCGAAGCGATAAACGACCGCTTCGGTTCACAAATTTCTATTGTTGCTTGTTTTGGAAATGATGAACAAGGCACCGACAAACAAAGTATTCGTAAAGTCGTAAAAGATAGGATACGATTCCTCGATGGAGATAGCTGTGAGATACACGGACTTAGTGAGAGTCTGGGTATCTTTGGCGTACCTATGTTCGATGCTGCAAAGAATAATGAGAAAAGTACGATTCAAGATATCATGGATAAGAGAATAAAGACCATGCATGATGAAGTCCTTGAATTACTTACGAAGTGTGATTGGACAGTTCTCTTGATGCACTATAGTCCACTCTCCACAGATAGCTATCCTGAATCTTTAATCTGGTGGATTTCAGAGGCACTTGAAAATACTCCCCCAAATTGGATAGTTCATGGTCACATTCACTACGCGACCAATCCCGAGATACAGATTGGTCCTACTAGAATTATGAACGTAGCATTCCCAGCTACAAGAAAAATAACAGAGATTGAATTGGGAAAGACAATCTAGTATTGGCTAATAACCCAAGGACTCCACTTTGTCCTCGACTCGCTTTTATTTAGAGCCTCCTCCAAGAGTTTTCTAATCGTATAAAGCTCCTGAAATCTGGGTAGCTGTGCATATTCCACAAGTTCTTTGGCAACCTCATCAAAGACCTTGATAGGAACATTTCTGAAACAACCAATAACATAGTTCTGATTCTTCTTGCCGAGCAGATAAGTCCTGAGTATGCCCCTCAGGTAATTACGCTCTGCAACAGCGACCCGAGTGACTTTCATAACATTTGGAATATACTTAATCTCTCTAATAAGTGCTAATAGTATAAAGCGTACTTGATTTTTCCATCCAAATGTGTCAAGTAGGCGATAGATTATCTCTGCGAGGATCAGTGGCATTCTCTATGAAAACTATGATAACGATGGGATTAATACTCATACAAACTTGCTCCTATGAGAGCTTCCTAAGAGTAACTAATATTCTGCTTCTACAATAACTGCAGTCCCATATGCTGAAAAGACCGTGGCTGTTCCCGCAAGAATATCACTAGTTTCAAAATCAGCACCTATGACTGCGTTTGCACCCATCTGTTGTGCATTTTCTCTTAATCTTACTAGTGCTTCAGCTTTTGATCTTTCACATTCTTCTGTATAGGAGTGTACTTCGCCACCAAAAATTCCACTTATTCCTGCAGAAATCTTTCCCCCCACACCTCTCGTCCTAACTGTAAGTCCATGAACTGTCCCCAGTACACGAATAATCCGATAGCCTGGAAGATGTGGAAGTGTAACTACTAAAATTCCTTCTGACATATGTGCAATTGTGTTCGTAGAAATATAAAGTTCAGCAACAATGTTCAAGAAGAAGTAAAATAGATAACAAAGAGAATAGCGATGGTTAGATGCTTTATTACTGGTGCTACTGGTTTCGTTGGTTCACATATTGTCAATCAACTAAATATACGAGATCATGATGTCTCAATTCTAGCTCGTAACAGTTCTAGTTTTAATCTATTGGAAGGAATGAATTATAGCGTTGTGACAGGTGATGTCACGAACATGGAGAGTCTTAAACAGGGAATTCCTGATGATACTGAATGGTTATTTCATAATGCTGCAATAATGGCAGAATGGGGAAGCAAGAAGAGATTCTTTTCAGTGAATGTGGAAGGAACCAGAAATATTCTCGAAATAGCTAGACTGAAGGAAATACCAAATCTCATTTTCACATCTTCAACTGCAGTATACGGATTCCCAAATAAGAGAACACCACTGAATGAAAATGATGAATGGAAACCTATGAACAATTATCAGAAATCCAAAGCAGAATCCGAGAAACTTGTAAGACAATATATCAGAGATCAAGGAATGAAGGCGGCTATGGTTCGAGCCCCAACAGTTCTTGGGAGAGGAGACATGTATACTGGACCACAGATGATCGAATTTCTAAAAGGAGGAAGAATGGTAACCTTTAGGAGAGGTGAAAATCCTCAGAGCTATTGTCATGGAGAAGATTTCGCACGTTGTCTTGTCCTTTGCGCTGAAAATATGGACAAAGCAGCTGATAATGCTTACAATGTAGCTTCATTTGACTGCACATTCAAAGAATTTCTAGATGCCTTAGCTGATGAATTGGGGGCTGAAAAGAATTACAGAAATTTTCCATATACTGTTTCTGTATGTCTTGGTTCAATGATGAGTGGATTATACAAAGCTTTCAATCGAAAGAATGCTCCGCTATTAACAGCATTTAGAGTGAAACTATTTGGAACCAAGTATCTGATTGATATATCAAAAGCAAAAGAGGAGATTGGTTATACACCAAAATGGGATCTTATATCCACTGTCAAAGATATTGTTGAATGGGGAGGAACAGTCAAACCTCGCTGAGAATGCAGGGAATAAGGTAAGCAGTATGAGAAGACTTACAACTCATCCTGTTGCGACTGAATAGGCAGTCAATGATTCTATCCAATTCTTAAGTAGGTCCGCTGTAAATTGGAGTTTTCGCTGTAATTAGATATGAAGAGATAGATCTGCAACAGCTCAGGTTTACTTATCACGATTATGAAATCTTTTTGCTTCGAATTGATTCACACTTTAATGAAGTGAACGATTGTCATTCTTTCACACAATCCTTTTCTGAACGTTTTGCCACTTGCACCGATAATGTTCAATCATAGCTGAGTGATGACATGGTATCCAAGAGGGTTTTCATCGTACCACACACACATTGGGATCGAGAGTGGTACCTCCCATTCCAGAGGTTTAGATACAATCTCGTCCAACTAATCGATGAGCTTCTCAAGATATTGGAAGGTCAAGACTACGTGTTTATGCTAGACGGGCAGACAATAGTTCTGGAGGACTACATGGAAATACGCCCAGAAAAAAAGGAGGAATTACTGCAACGAATTAGGCAGGGCAAAGTATCAGTAGGACCTTGGTATCTTCTTCCTGATGAGTGGCTGGTCGGGGGTGAGAGTCTTATCCGCAACCTTGAGTTTGGTCATGATCTTGGGAAAGAATTCAAAATACCTCTCATGGATATCGCCTACCTTCCCGATCAGTTTGGGCACACAAGTGGGATGCCTCAGCTTCTTGGTGACCTAACCACTCTTGAAACTGTTGCACTCTGGCGAGGTGTACCACCAAGCATCACATCGGTTCCGTTTATCTGGAAATCTCATGAGAGTTCTAAAACATCTGTCAAGGGAGTCTATCTCCCACATGGCTATGGCAATGCATCTATGCTTCCAGAAGATTATGAGGAGTTCACCAAGTCAGTCAATGAGAAGATAGCAGAACTGGAACCATTCTCTCCTGTACAAGTCTACCTTCTCATGAATGGCTCTGACCATCGCTTTCCACAGCCATTTGCCAAGGAATATGCAAAACGAATGGCAACAAAAGACCTTGACATTTCTGTATCTACGCTAAAGGCGTTCATCGAGGAACTCGACACTCAGGTTTCAGAATCAGGAGGTGAACGTCCTGTCTACGGAGGTGAGTTTAGATCTCCTGCAAGAGCACATCTCCTTCAGGACACCTACTCGGCTCGAATGTGGATTAAGCAGTGGAACCAGAAAATAGAGGACATACTGACACGAAAAGTTGAGCCAATCTGGGCCTACTTGTCATCCACTCTGAAATTTGAATATCCAAATGGATTCTTGAAGACATCATGGAAATGGCTCCTACAGAATCAACCTCATGATTCGATATGCGGCTGCTCGGTGGATCAGACACATGAAGAGATGAAGGCTCGGTTCTCATGGGCTGAGTCAATCTGCGAAGGAGCACTTAAGGAGGCAGAAAAGAGTATCCACAGGATTGCTGAACCATGTGACGAATCATCTGTTGTTGTCTTCAACTCGGGGGGCAGCTCATCGACACCAGTCTATTTCGAATTCTCATATCCAAGAGGTGCAACTGTAAAGGGGCTCCGTACAGAGGATGGAAGAATATTCGATGCACAACAACTAAAATCCAGAGAGGACATCTTCTTGGATACCACCCTAGGCATGACAGCTGCTAAAATGGGAATGAGATTACTTCCTGGCAGGAAGTTGATGGACTTCTATATTAATGGCGTAGAATATTTTGATGGAGATGAGCCAGGTCTACTAGAACTAAGGTTCATTGCAGACAGGCATCCTGTGGGCGACTTCGATATGGAGAGCCTAAAACACGAGGCTAATGAGATACTGGGCAACAAGAAATACAAGAAGATTCACCTTGTTGCTGCTCGTCCTACTCAGAATGTATATGCGGCAGTCGTCACCTTAAAACCATGGACTTTCTCAAAGCTCAAAATAGTGGCGGAGCTGCCAGAATCTCTAACCGAAAATCGTTTCGAAGCAAATGAGAATCGTGTCGAAAACAAGTTCTACTCTGTGTCATTTAACAAAGATGGAACCCTGACTCTCATCAATAAAGAAAGTGGAGTGCAATATCCGAAACTTCATGTCTTCGAGGACTACGGCGATCGTGGCGATGAATATAGTTTTGGTAGACTTGAGCCAGAAAAAGTTAGAGTGAAGGATGTCAAGCGGTCTGTTATAAGCTCAGGTCCTATCTTGGCAGAGATCCATCAAACGCTTATACTAGAAGTCTATGATTCTCTTGACCCCGCCAGAGAGAAGCGAATTGGGAAAGCGGAAATATCGGTGTTTTCATCGTTTAGATTCTATCGTGATACTCCAAGGATTGAAGTGACGACCAAACTCACAAATACTGCGAAAGACCACCGCCTTCGAATATGCTTTGATCTTCCGTTCAAATCGAGTTCTACTTTGACAGCAACCCATTTTGGGACAGTTAGACGTTCATCAAATGCAGAATCAATACCCGACGCGGAAGAATTAGAGAGAACAATGGCAGACTATCCTGAGAAACCGTCAGGCATCCAGCCTCAGAAAGGATTCATACGAGTTGAGGATGAAAAAGGAACTGATGCTATTACAGTTCTCAACAATGGACTACCTGAAGTAGAGCTCGTTGATGGATATCGAATAGCTGTGACAATGCTTCGTTGTGTTGGATGGTTGTCGCGTTCAGATTTCCCCGAGAGACCTATGCATGCAGGGCCAGCAGAGGAGACACCAGGCGCTCAAGAAATGAACAAGGAGTACGAGTTTCATTATGGATTTCTTGTTCACTCTCGTAAGGAGCAACTGGCGATGAGTGCAGAGCAATCAGACATATTTCAAAATCGACCATTGGCGATTGTGTTGGATCATGCTGAACCTCCGCAGAGCCTCTTTGATCCTATTATCCAATTTAAGAATCCAGCAGTGAGAATATCCTCATTAAGAATTCGCGGGAATTCCGTTCTGACAACACTCTATAACATTGAAAATAGAGATATTGATGTCCAACTGGAACTTGCAGAGCGTATTAAGACTGCATCAGAGGTGAGAATAGATGGGTCTATCATCAAGAAACTCCAACTCTCAACTCATAGCATAATGCTCACTTTTGGAGCAAGAGAGATTAAGATGTGTAGCTTCAATGTGTAAAAGCCCAAGCAATCCAAAGCCACATTGTATTATGGATTGATTTCAAGCCCAGAGGAAGGAGATTCCTCCTTCAGTTTCTCAAAGTGCGGGTCAATATTAACTTTGAAGAGTACTAACACAGAGAGGAAGAGAAACAACGCTGCTATTGGTCCCCAAAACAGATACCCCTGTGTGACGAAGGTAGCTTGGCCTGGAACAGGGACAACTTCTGGTAGCGAAAAAATGAAGCCCCATAGAATAGCTGAGAAAGCCTGCATACCATTCAGTGGAATTGATGGAAAGCTGGTGTAGAGTCCTGCCTTGCCCTCTCCAGTCAATATCTCATTCTTATGGGCGAAATCCGCGTAAATAATGTATGGCATCAGGTAGTATCCAGCAACGCCAGCACCAACAAATGCTAGGAGAATAAAGGCAGCAGATGAAGTTGTGATTATCAGGGTGAAGGGAAGCGAAACCACAGCCAACATCATAGAAAGCTGCAGTGTGAAACGTTTGCCTTTCTTTCGGATGCTAAATTGGAAAATAATGAAAAATACAAAGACAACCGAGAGGAGTTCCACTCCAAAGATAATGAGTTCGGTCATACCAAACAACAGATAGTCATTGATGTACGGAAATGTGGTTCTAACAATAGTGGCGATGCCGACCGAAAGGAGTCCTTGAGCAAAAAGCCAACCAACATAGTCTCTATCAGTTAATGCATCGCCAAGATCCTTGAAGATATCAGGCTGTGGTATGAACTTACCTTCCCTGTGGAGACCTATTAGTGATGGAGCGAAGCCTAGAAGCTGGATGGCAACAAAGCCTAAGATCATGTAGAGAATTGTGCTTGGGAGACCCCATCCTACAGCCTCAATAGCCAGAAAACTGGTTCCAAATGTGCCAATAACAAATCCAGTGAAATTAGCAACATTCTGCCATGAAGAAACCGCAGGACGCTCATCAGGTTCAGTGAGTTCAGGCATCCAGGCTTGGAACGGAGTCATTGTCATACCATAAAATACTTTGAACAGACTCATTGTAATTGCGGCGTAGAAGAAGAGACCTATCACATTGCCCTGCGCTAGGAACAAGTGCGGATTGAAAACCAATAAGAACGACATAGCCATGAGTGGAGCTCCAACCATAACATACGGTTTTCGTCGTCCCCACCTTTTTGTGGCTGTTCTATCACTCATATTTCCAAATATCAACTCTGACAACATAATTGAGAGATAACTCAAAGCTATCGCAGAACCGGTGTAAATTGCTGGTAGCGCTTGGATTGAGAAATAGAACAGAGCGCTTGCCAAGTCCAGCATATCAAGCATTATGCTTGGACCAAGACGAGCCATTCCATAGTAAATTTTCTGAACACGCGTAAGCACGGTATCTCCTCCATCTAACGCAACGAAAATTCTGAATTGAAGGGGCTATTAAGTATCATTGTTGCTGGTTTTTTAGCTACAATGGAATCCTAGCAATATTCGCACATACCCAGCTCAACTATTCTAGTTGAGCGACAAGTTCTTGCCATTCTTTGGCTCCAAATCTGGATTTCATCTCTTCATTCTTGAATAGCCAGTCCCAATTACTCCAACCTTCTAATTTCGCACTAATGAAGTATTTTGAAGCCTCTTTCGTATCACCTAGCGCAGTACATGAACGACCAGCCAAAACATAAGCCCATGTCGAAACCTCACCAATTCGAAACGCTTCTTCGAAATCTGATAGTGCATCCTTGAATTGATTGTTATAGAAATGTCTCAGACCTGACTCTGCGAAGTGCTCAGCCTCACTGAACATGCAAATATAATGGATATAGTCACGTTCCTTCGTAAATCCCACTTTCTGAGCCGTGCCAATTGACCCAGAATTTATATCATCACTATGCCATCCAACTAGAGAATATCCTCTGGAGAAACATCCCTCGACTGCTGCCGCAGCTGTCAGAGCTCCAAGACCCCTCCTTCTATAGTCTTCAGTGGTAATGATACCAATCTCACACTCATCACCACTCGCACAATCAGCATTGATCCATACAACTACTTTGTTCCCATGAACAAGGCACTTGCCAAATCCTCTCTTTTTTTGGTCCTCCAGATTATATTCCATCCACTTTTTGATATCTTTAGGAAACTCGAGAGCATCAACATCCAGTGTAGAATCAACTGAAAGTAATCTATAGCCCTCTGGTATCTTTTCTCGCCAATCAAAGGCGACCTGATTACATGTGAAATGAATCCTGTGTGATGGCAATGGTGGACGGATATCAAAAATGAAATCGAATTTAGATATCCATCTCTCAGTATCTATGTGGAAGAAGAGCTCACTAAGAAACTCAGGATTAACTGGTGAGTAGTAGTCACCTCTTAGTACCATGTCATGCACTAGTTTCCTCAAGCCATGATTAAACTCATCTTTTTCAGGACCGCCAGCTAAAAACCAGCCTTCAGTTGTTGCCATGAATCCGCATTCAGGATGATTGACATCATTGACCCAGATCTTTCCAGGTGAAGTTCCATCGATTACTGCTCTCACAATAACCTGATAATCGAAACCTCTGAACAGAAGCCTAGCATTTTCGAAAGCCTGTTTCTTCATCTCTATGAATATAGGAATGCACCTCAATCAGCTCGCGTTCATCTCAAACGAATAAAGGTTCTCATCACCCATAGAAGGGTGGACTCATCTAGCCAATCAATAACAAGAGAAGCAGACCATAGAAAAACAACGAGAATCGTAAATATCTGACAAGGGAAGGATTTTTGGTTCTAAATGAGTATGAGAGCAGCTTTCCTCGTTATTCGATGTTGTATTGTACCTCAGATAGAAGGTTTATGTTGCCAATCCTAACATTCGTCAAACCAGCGGTTTCTGCTGCTTTTTTACTTTCATACGCATGACGCCGGCTCGTTCTTGGTAGATCGCGCATATAGTTGTGAGGATAAAAACCGAGAAGCACTGTAGGAATAGTAACATCACACTCTGCAATAAATTTACACAAACGCTCTGTTTCAGAAATCCCAACATAGCCCGGAACTAGTAGTATGCTTGCCACCAAGAACTCATGGTCTCTATTCCTTCCAGCCTTCGCTAGGTGTCTGAAGTTGCGCATGACAGTCTCATTGGATACTCCTGTGAGCGCTCGATACAGGTTCGGGCTGACTGCTTTCAGATCGAACTTGAGCGTACCATGACTCTGCAGAACAATCTCAGCAATTCTATCTAGATACTTACGAGAGATATTGCCATTGGTCTCATAGCAGATTGGTATATTCCATTTGTCACGAATGTGTGCTGATGAAGCTAGAGAGTGTTTTGAATTGCACCCAGGGTCTCCACCAAAGTAACAAACACACGCCGTTTTGCTATCGACTGCATCCGCTAATTCCAATGGGGACATCAATGGTCGTCCAGCAACAGTCATCTGTTTGTGGCTAGCATTCTGGCAAAAGAAACAATCGGAGTTGCAAGAACCGTAGAACACTGCAAGATTGTTCAATTTTGCACCAAGCTTATGCGGCTTTCTCTCCTGACTCACTGAACACACCCAATCTGCAGTGCAGTTGGTCGGAATAGGATCAAAGTACCATGAAACAATTGCTCGGTCAGGAAAATTCTCTAGTACTTTTGAGTCTGATGCATATCTAAGACCACAAAATCCAGTTTCGCTCTCATCAAGCCTGCATTGGTTACCACATTCAACGCACACAACTATACCATCTCTTGGTACTGAACCGACAAGGCCAGAAGTTTTTCTCAGATCTTCGTGTTTAACCAAAATGCTTGAAACTAATTCTCCTTTCTCTGCAAGGCATGATCCACAATAACCTAGTACTGCAGATGCCAGTTTCTCGGCTTTCGTGTGGTCTGGGCAGAGCATACTCACTTTATTGTAGAAGCGAGAATTAACTTTTGCATTCGTATAAACTATCGATTACTTGTAAGACCACAGATTGAACTTTTCTATCATCATATTTCTTGCGTTGAACTACATTGTTATTATTAACAAGAGAATGTGCTCTGAGTAACATGA
>Ga0224495_10001284_pt1 | contig 17937 bp, 12 predicted proteins | sample SF_Jul11_sed_USG_FD_168128 | JGI IMG/M metagenome (GOLD analysis project Ga0224495, IMG submission 168128) | Sediment microbial communities from San Francisco Bay, California, United States - SF_Jul11_sed_USGS_4_1 | ecosystem: Environmental > Aquatic > Marine > Sediment | place: USA: California... | reverse complement strand
ACCGGTGGCGTCGTCTCCGAAATCCCATAAGTAGTCTGTGATTAGTCCGCCGGGCACTCCTGGAGCGTAGCTTGGTGATGCATCAAACTGAACGGTTTCAGCTATTTGCGGCGAAGTCGGTGTGAAAGTGAAATATGCGACAGGGAGTAGCTTCATGAGGGCCGTGACGTTATGCATGTTATTTGCTGTGAGAACCTCATCCGTTACTGGTGGCACATAAACCGTTACATTGTAATTGCCCTCAACTGTCGTGTTGCTCGCCGTGAACCAAGCAAAAGAAACTCTTCTGAAGTTTCCTGCGGTCAGTCTCAGATTGGTCTGACTTGCCACTTGAATTCCGTTGCGGTACACGAAGACATCGACTATTTCATCGACGTTTCCGAGGTTTTGGACTTTGGCTGTTACAGTTGAGGTTCTGCCGACCGCCACATGGTTCGGATCGACCTTTTCGATTGTAACAGCAACGTCGTGGCTTGGAATAAGCGTGACAGCGATTGACTTGCCCATTAAAGTGTTGTCAGTCGTATTTGATTCTTCATTGGGGCGGAAATCAAGTGACACATGATCAACCAGAAACGCGTTTGCCCATATTGCATAAACGCCCTCTGGAATGTCAGTTGGGTTAGCGGGAGTAATTCTGATAGGAAGCCAGTCCACGTAGATCGGAGTCGCCGTGCCGCCTACCTGGATATACTTGATCCTTGCACGGACATTGCCTCCTTGAACCATGGCGGGCAACCATGAAAGTGTGCCGGTGACATCAATCCATCTGAACGTGTCATCAGTTGACGTGATATTGACAATGTATTCGGGGCTCCAAGTTGTTCCGGTATAGACTTGGATGCTTACTTGATCGTCTCCGCCCGTTTCCGTCTTTGCTTCTATGCCTACTTCCACCCGGGATATGCCTGCCCACCCAGTTGTGGTCGTATTATAGCCTAGGAACTCCTGCATTGTTGCGTTGATATTGCTGTAAGTGTAGAGGTCGTTGGATGATGTTGCATTCAGCGGATAATTCCACGTTCCAGTGCCACTGTTGTTTGGGCTTGGAACAACTGTTGTCTGGTTAATGAACGTGTTCCACCGGAAAGTCAGGGTGGCATTGGCACCGGGGTTAACTTCTATTGACGAACGGGTTCCTATCGGATTAGAATTGTAGTAGAGCGTTGTGTTGAAACTGTCCGAGTGGCTACCATTGTTCACTACGGTCACGTTAAAAACTGCTATTCGGTGTACGAAAATCTCGTCAGGACCCGTAATGTCAGCAACAGTAATCTGATGCAATTTTACGTGAACCGTACGGTTTGAGACATGGCTGGTGCCTTCGTCGTCCGTAACGTTCAAGAACACATAATACGGATCGGTTGGAGTCGTAGGCTCGGTAAAAACGTGTTTCACAACAGGGCCTGTTCCTGTAGTGGTGTCGTTGAAATCCCAAGAGTAAGATACTATGTTGCCTCCATCAGGATCAAAGCTGCCAAGACCATCAAAAGTCACATTTTCGCCAACAATCGGACGCCCAAACATACCAGTTTGGTTGGGGTCAGTGGGATCGGGCGTAAAAGTGAAAGACGCCACAGGCAATGTTGTATGGAAAAAGCCATCAGATGAAGTATGAGGGATCGGAGAGCCCATACCGAAATAATCAAGCAGTGAAGAATCATAAATATCTAGATTGGACTCACCAGGATTTTTTACCCTGAACTGCAATATAGCAAGTGTTCCGTCGCCAGTGGCTCCGTAGACCTCCTCTCCGCTTCCTACTGTCACGCAAGCTACGTAAACGAAGTTGTCTGCAAGCTGAAACGAGAAAAAGGTTCCGTACGGAGCCCCCGGGTTACTTGAGAGGAAAGGACCTTCTAACGCGTTTGTCGGCGTCAAGACGTTCTTGTCAAAACCTACCTTGAGCTCATATGCGTAGAGGTCGAAAACGCCTTGAATTATGACATTTATAGAAAATGATCCAGGGGGATCAGCTACAGTCGTGACAGGGTCTATGGAGATTACAGCCTCAGCGAGCGCAAATGGGATGACAGCTCCAAGAGCTGAAAACGTAAGCAGAAATGAGAACAATATCGGACTTAACTTCTTAGTGTTAGACAACCTCATGGTTGCATACCTCCAAATCCTCTCGATTCTCTCTTGCTTGAATAGGAATAGTCGGAAGAGGCTCAATTAAAGGTTTTCTTATAGAAGAAAAGGCATTTCTGATTGGTAGGATTCTGGCTTCAGATGGAGTTAAGGAAATAGAAAGGCGATGGAAAAGCTATGCCTTTCGACGCCGTCTCAACAGGAAGTAACCCAAGCCTAAGACTATGACCGCCACGACTATGGCTCCGACGATCATGTAGATTACCGGGAATACGGGGCCAGGGTTAACTTGGACTGTTCCATCGATGAATCGGTTGTTTCCAGTTACGGTTTCTCCTTCAACGGGCGGTATTTCTACGATTATTCGGTAGTTTCCTTCAGGCACGCCTGCTGTATTCCAGTCGAAGGTCAGAGTTTCGCCGTCTTCTGAGACAAGGTTGGACACTTGCTTAGTGCCTATTTCATTGGTGTCGTAGTATGCTATCACGCTGAAGCTTTCGGTTTCGGTGCCCTTGTTGAGGACTTGGGCTGTTATCGTAACTGTATCTCCTGTTGTTACCGTTGTCGCAGAGAGTGAAACGCTAGTGACAGCCACCTCGTGAGGAATCGCTACGGCTACGTCTTGCTCTACTGTACCGAACAAGTCATACCAAGCTCTTGGCATACCAGTAGTGCCAAATGTGGATTGCACGAGTGCGGATGCTGTCGCATTGTCTATAACGGTCAGGGATACAATGTAGTCGCCACCTTCATCATAGCTATGTTCAACAAGGGGAGTGCTGACGGTTGTATTCGTATTGTCTCCAAAATCCCAGAAATATTCAGTTATCTGCGCTGTCGGTTCGGTAGCGCTGCTAGCTGAAGCGTTGAAAGTTACCGTTTCGCCTAACCCGGGAGCGATGGGCGAATATGTGAATGCAGCATTTGGAGGAGTCACGAGGTTGGTGAAAAGAGCACTTTGGGCAGTGAACTCAATATACTCGAAATTCGGAGGCGGATTAGGTGATCCCTGGCTTTGCAGATAAGTCTCAGCGTTTGCATCCACTCCTACCCGAGTGAAATTGATTATAGATTCGCCTTCTGCCAGCACCTCAAACTCCATAGTAGCGAGTGTTCCTGACCCGCTTTCTCCAACATGAGACCCGATGGTGAGCCAGCCAAAAAGAGCTGAGCCCTCTTCGATCACTGGAGTAGGGCCAAAGGTTCCTTCAGGCTGTCGCTGCAGGAAAGGCCCTTCTGTGACACCGACCACTTTGAGCACGCTTGGATTCCACGTAACATTTGTCTGCCACTGGTACAGGTACTCGGCAGCAATTACAGTGACATTCATGAAAAACCTGCTGCCAACCTCATCATACTCAATTGCGGGATAAAGCGACAAAATGGTCGCTGATGAAACTTTTCTTATGTTAACCAAGGCTGATGCAAGAAAAATCGCACAAATCACAATTACGATACTGCTTTTTAGCCGCATGCCTAATCTCTCTCGCGTGCTGTTAGCACTTTTCGATTTGCTTACATACATTTAAAGTTATCTGAGGAGGCGTCTTTTGAAAGAAAGAAACCCGCATTTGTTCCTTCTATGTTTCGAGGAGGTAGTATCCGATTATTCCCAGGTCTCGTATGTCTACAATTCCATCTCTGTTCAGGTCAGCGTTGGGGTTGTAGTTGGGTTTGCTCGGCGTGGCACCGTAGACCAAAGAGACTATAGTCAGGTCGGCAATGTTTGTGATGCCATCGCCGTTGACATCTCCTGCAAGTGAAGACTTGATGAATATCTCCCAGTTGCCATCCGGCTGATCGACTTCGTCTGTTGCGTAAGCAACCCAGATTTTTGTATCACGAGCGCGCATGACAGCGGTCCACACATCTTCATACGAACCTGCGACGAGCGGCGTGTTTGCAGCCCATATTGTGCCATTGTAGTAGCTATAGTAGATATCGTATGTTCCGCTAGTGTTTGAAGACCAGAAAACATACACATCTTCACTCATTGCTTGGATAATTGTTGGTTGTATGTCATAAGCTATGTTTGTGGTCAGTCTTGTATCAGATGACCATGCAGATCCATTGAAGATTTTGTAGAAGATCTCATAGTCTCCATATCTGTCTGAGGCCCAAACCACCCATATATGTCCACTTTTGGTTTGGGTCACCGTTGGTGTGAAATCGTGATCTGGATCTGTTGTGAGCTGAACTGTTTCTGACCATGCTGTCCCGTTAAAGGTCTTGTAACATATTTCAGAGTTGTTTGATATTCTGGTCTGCCACACTAGCATAATGGTGCCATTCTGGAGCTGAATGATCGAGGGATGCATGTCATCTACATCGTTATACGTTATCCAGGTGTCGCTGGTCCATGATGCTCCGTTATCATGAGATTTCTTCAAGTGGATTTCGTAGTCGTCAAAAAATGGGTCCAGCTCAGGGAGTTGCGTGCTGTACGTGTACTCATTTGCGGTGCTTTGTTGAGTCGCTCCACCGACCATAGCGGTTATTTCTAGGTCTATGCCGATGCTGTGAGTCTGTGTTGTGCCCTTTGCTGTGACGGTGAGAGTGTAGTTTCCTGGAACTGCTGTTGGGTCTACGGACAGCGTTAGGGTTGAATTGATCTTTCCGTTGGGAGGTGGAGTAACTTGTCGTGGATTGAGGATGGCATTTACACTTTCTGGCGTTTCGACGACGGAGAGCGTTAACGTTTCACTAAACCCGTATATGGATGTCACTGTGATGTTCGAAGAGTCCGCGCTGTCTTGGGGTATCGTTAGCTTTTGTGGGTCTGCTGTCATGTAGAAGTTGGGAGCCGGTGGAGGCGGAGCGTCTGATGCCCAGGCAAGCCAGATTGTGCCGTCTGCTGCTTGCATTATTGACGGGTTCTGAGCTTGACCGGGTACTAGAAGATTGGTTAGATTATTCTCACTAGACCATGAGTATCCCAAGTTTGGTGACGTCTTGTACCAAAGTGTAAGGTTCCCCATTATCTCTCTAGACCAGACGAACCAGATTTTATAGTCCTTCGTTTGCATGAGAGCGGGATAAGTGTCAACATAAGTGTACTCTGTCATTCGTTTTATGTTCACAGACCAAGTGATACTTTGTGCGAGTGAAGAAAGAAATGCAGACGTTACTACTAGTGCCAAAACGGATAGGACGATGAAACCTTTCTTATGGTTCAATATGGGGTCCTCTAACTCAATATAATTGAAAAAAAATAAGGGGGGAGTGGTTTTTCTTGTTTTGCGTTCGCTTATGGCAGCACTTTGAACGTGAAGGTCTTTTGCTTAGATCCCCACGAGTTCCACTTCAGGAATTCGCTTGTGTACTCTATTGTTGCTACCACATTGTATGTTCCAACGTGGCTCGCCTTTGGTGTCCATGAGACAACTGGCAGTTCAAGTTCTTCTCCAGGCATGATAACAACGTACTCTGGGTCTGCGGGAGTGACTCCCCATTCCGCGGGTATCGTTGTCACCTTGAGCCTCATAGCATCAATGTCTACTCTGCCGTGCTCTAGATCGTCAGCAGTCCAGTACATTATGAAGCGGACTCTTGCGCCGTTGAGATAGTATGGGTCATTCATTTCTGGGAATATGTCATTGACTTTGTCTGTTGTCCATCGAACGGTGTGCCATGCCCAGGTTCCGGTTCCCCATAGGGAGCCTAACCATGCGGATGGAGGTGCTTCAGTGTATGGTGTACGCATGTAGGTGTCTAAGTCGTTGTTCTCATCCAGTCCCCACTCATACCATGTGTACGCTTCGATATCCACGCTTGAGATCACTCTTTCAGGATCTAGCGTGAGGTCAGCGAAGTCGTATCTTCCAGTGTATGGGTAGTAGCCTGGATATTCGCCTTCTTCCATGAGTTCAGCGTCTGTCCAGACGTAGTTGCCATCTCCGACAGCGTCAAGGTATGGTGCTGTTCCAACGTAGTTGAAGCCCCAGCCTTCGCCGTAGTGACCGGTGAAATCGTTTACGTAGAGGTATTCAATCCAACTTGGTGGATCTTCGCCTAAGCCTCCGTCCAAGTAAGTTTCACCAGTGCGAAGCACGAGTTTCCTGCTGTCTTCAAGTCGCGTAATGTCGAAGCGCGTCTTCACGTATAGAGGCGAGTCTCCGTCATTTCGGACTTTGGTCATGAAAACCGTGTATTCGCCAACGGACACCGTCTTTCCTGGCACTACTTCAACTCTGATCAGTGAAGCTGCTGCTCCTTGGTATGTGGCACCTGTGGTCTTGTGGCTAATTGGGAATCCGCCGCTGTCTAGCAAGTAGTCTTCTAGGATCTCGACAGGGCACTCGCCTGCTTCTATTACGGTTAATTTGAAGGTAGCGAGTAATCCACTGCCGCTAGCGCCCATTCTTGGAACTTCAGGGTCTGGATTTGGCAGTCGCACAATCGCGATGTAGGCAAAGCCTTTGAAGAGGTCAACCGTGTACGTGAAGGCTGTAGGCGAGTTCGGATATGGATCCCATCCCGTTGCGAGGAAAGGACCTTCATATATCTCGGAAATCGTCAGCACAGACACGTACGGGGCATATTGGATCTTAAATCCAGCTGCCCACAGATCGGTGACATCGTCCACATAGACGCTGACTACATACGATTCGCCAATCATACCCTCTTGTGAGGGACCAGGGATCACTGTGGGATTTAGGTATAGTTTTGTGTTTGCAGGACTCAAACCAATGTTGACAGTCATTGAACCAAGTAGTACTGCTATCAAAGACAACCAAACTATGTTTATTCCTCTCACTCTATTCATCCTCCTTTGTTTATGCTGTCCAGAATTTCTGCCAGGTCAAGTGGTATGATGTTGTTCCTAGATCTCGAATGTCGATGATGCCGTTGAGGTCGAAGTTTGCATCTGCGTTCCAGTTACCGCTAGTTGGGCGTGCGCCGTATGCGAAGCTTACCTGAGTCAAGTCTGAGACGTTTACCAATCCACCGTAGTCTTCGTCACCAACTTCCCAGAACATCGAAGTCATCAACGCAGCCGTAGCTGCCTGTGTCATGAAGTAGTTCGGGTTTCTGTGCATGTCGTCGTACAGGTTGGTGGTGTCGTAGAAGTCAAAGATGTACGGGCCTGTGCCCATCACGTTTGTTGGTGTCGGGGTTGGTCCAGCCGCGTAGCCTGGAGCAGGTGAATAAGCTCCTGTTGGAATCCAGTCAAGTACCTCTTGACGACCCACTGATCCAGGAGTCCAAGCACGATCCCAGATTTGCGGTGCGAGCAAAGCGCCGACGCCGACCACGTCATAGAACGTGCTCAAGCCTGGTGCGCTGAGATGAATTATGCATTCGTTGTTGTTGGAGACCTCTACATCAATCAAGTCTTTCCAGGATGTGTAGTATCTTGGGACTTGCATGTCTCTGAGGAATTCCAAGCACCATTCGACGTCGTAGGCAGTGAATGGATAGCCATCTTGCCATAGAACATCACTTCGAAGGGTGAGGCCTATGTCCATTCCAGCGACAGTTTCCGTAATGGTCCATCCGGCAGCAAGCCATGGAATGTCAGCGTGGTTGTATGGGTTAACGGCTGTTAAACCGTCACCTGTTTGGCCTATAATGTTCCATTCGTAGACTGTTGTCGCAAAGTTGTAGTTGAAAGAGTCCGGCTCATCTCCGTTGACATAGACCATAACAGTAGACGTGCCGTCCATTCTTGGGTCTGCGTTCCAGTGGGCATTCAAGTAGGTAAAGGTGTTGTCTGCGCCGTAGCCAGGCGACTTCACTATACCGTCGAGATTTGGTACAATGGCGTTGAAGTAGGACCTGGAGTACAGCAGCATGTAGGCCAGTGCATAATCATAGCTTGTGTCGTAAAGTCTGTCTTGAATTTCTTTTGCAGCCGCCTCAATCTCATCTGTATCTAAGCTGTTTTGCACTATGTCACAGAGGGCATCAACATCCGGATCGTTTATTCCCACGGCGTTTCTTCGCGCTGGATGCTCCACAGTCAAGCTACTGCTGTGCATCAAGTCGTAAAGCTGACTCGGTATTCTGCCCAGCGAGTAGAAGACCATGTATGCATCGAATTGACCGCCAACTGCTGTTGCAGTTCCATAGCAAAGGTTCAGGTACTCATTGAAGTCTTTACCTTCATGAATGAGACCACGATTGCCATTTGCTACGGTTGACTTCAGCCCTACGAGGGCAAGGTCTGCAACGAATTCTGCACCGTGCTGGTATGATGTTGGGGCAACGTCAATGAGCGGGGTCCAGATTTTCATTTCTGGCAGCGGTATTCCGCCTGGAGCAGTCCAGTAGTCTGGACCGTCCACCACATTTATTGTGCCACCGTCAACAAAGCTGTATCCTGCTGCTTTCAGGATGCCACATGTTGACTGTTCGCCAGCGGGTGATGTGAATGGGTTGCCTGGGTTGTAGGGATATTGTTGAGCTGCTGAGTAGTAGTACTTGCTTTGAGCTGGTGGAACAAGTGAGCGCACTGGCGTCACAATGTATCCGTAGATTGGTGGGATAATGCCCAATTGGTCGTAGCTGCGTATCAGAGCCTTTCGGAACTCAACGTCAGCTAGAGGCCAAACGGCAACACCAAGTCGATAGGGATACCATGTTGAGTTCAACCAACTGTTGCCAGTACCAGTTCCCCTGAGTGGGGAGGCTAGGTCACGGGTGTTGTAGCCGATGAAACCCATGTGGAAGCCAAGGTCCTGCGTGATAAGGTTGCCTTCGCTGTCCAGTTTCTCAATGTCTGCCGTTCTGATTTGATCAGGGTTAAAGTCAACTTGACCTGTCTGATGTGCAATCAGTGCAGCGTCTGGTGACTTGATTACTTCGTGGCGCAAGATATCAATGATAGGACCGCTTTGTGCATATCCTCTTGGAATAACAGCGATTGTTGCAATCATTGAAACTAGTGCTATCAAAGCGAATATACTTTTATAAGACAGTTTTTCCACTTCTCCTTTCTCTTTTATATCAGCAAAACAATCTACGGGTTCAGTGGAATATAAGAGTTACTACGTTAAAGGTTCATAATCGAGCACTAGAAGTAAATTCTAGGTCACAGAGATAACTTTAAATGGTTTTTGACGAGAGAAAATGCTCAGCAGCAATTCAAAGTTAGAGAAAGGTGAAAGCATATGCGAGATTATCTTGTAAAAAGAATCATAGTCTCATTGCTGGTTCTGTGGATCGTAGCAAGTCTGAACTTCATCATTTTTCAAGTTGTTTCCCCTATAAACCCGGTAGACACATTTGCCCCATCATCTCTTGATATTGAACCAGGGCAACTCGAGCGTTTAAGAGATGTTTTCGGTATGAATGACCCTCTGCACATACGATATCTCAAATATACAAGGAACATGTTCACTTTTGAATTCGGTATATCTTTCATTAGCAGAAGACCCGTAGTTGAGGAGATTGCACAGAGACTTCCGGCTACAGTATTGCTTCTGGGCTCAGCGACAATCGCAGTAATACTGGTCGGGGTCCCTCTGGGAATACTTGCTGCATCAAAGAGAGGCTCAAAACTTGACGTGACAGCAATCGGTGCAGGGCTCTTCACTTACGGCGTGCCCGTGTTCTACATCCAGCTATTATTCATGCTGGCCCTCTCATACTATATCCGAATCTTCCCTGTACGTGGGCTCTACAGTATTCCTGCGCCAACCAATCCTTTCACTTTTATGGGTGACGTTGCATGGCACATAGCCCTACCAGTCCTTACCTTAGTGGTAGGCGGGTTTGGAGGGTGGGCGCTGTACACGAGAAACGTTTTGCTTGACGCCTTGACGCAAGACTACATCGTTACAGCCAGAGCGAAAGGACTTAGCGAAAGAACAGTACTATACAGACACGCGTTCAGAAGCACGCTTCCCCCAATAGTCACAATCATTGCCCTATCAATCCCAGGAATAATAACAGGAGCGATGATCACAGAATACATATTCACGTTGCCAGGGATCGGAAGATGGTACCTTGACGCATTGACTCAGGCAGACTATCCAGTCTTGCAGACAGTGCTCTTCCTATACGCCATCTTAACAATTATCTGCAACCTAATTGCCGATTTACTCTACGGAGTCTTGGATCCGCGAATACGAGTAGGCATGAGAAGATAGGAGCTGCGCAAGAAAATGGCCTCATTGTTTTCAAAAAACGCAAGAATAGTACTAGTGAGAAGAATCAAGGGGTTCTGGGAGGAGTTCAGAACAAAGAAAGTCGGGCTCTTTGGTTTGGGATTGCTTTTAGTCTATGTCTTTTTTGCACTGACAGCCCAATGGCTAACACCCTATGATCCCATGAGTCAGCCTCGTCTCGCCCAGTCCTACGCGATGCCAGAATGGGTGACCTTATTCCCGCAATACAGAGACTACGTAAAGACACGGGAGTGGCCCTTCAACTGGGAAATTCAGTCGGGCGACAAATTCGTCACAGGGTGGGGGAGCACAGTTAACATTGCGTTCAATACTGCTACGCCTGCTGAAGTGAAACTGGTCAACAAAGTCGATTTTCAGCAAATAGCACCAAACGAGTTCTTCTCAAAATTCCGATACGAAGCGGCCAATATTCAGAATGCAGAGTATTCTCTCACGCTGGAATTCATAACGCCTAACGGAACACGTTACCGATTCTGGACATCACCAACATCAAGTGAAGACGAAGCAGAAGACGTAAACCTTGACTCGAAGAACCCGATTTTCATACTGGGGCTTGGATTTCCCCTCCAGCGAAACGTTGGTAGAGCAATCTTTGACCTTAAGGGTGAATACACCTTCGGCATGATGGTGCAATACAGACCCCTATCGTCAAGCGCACATTCAGAAGTAGTCATAAAGGAAGCAAAACTGGTAACCATGGGCCAAGTGCACGGAATACTAGGAACAGACTATTTGGCAAAGGACATTTTCACCGGTCTGATCTACGGTGCTCGTATGTCCCTGACAATAGGATTACTTGCAGCCATAGTTGGAACAAGCATCGGCATATTCGTAGGAGTTGCATCCGGATATTTGGGAGGATACGTCGATGAGATCGCAATGCGTATAGTTGACATACTCATCTGCCTTCCGTTGTTGCCCCTGCTACTAGCGCTTGTGTATCTCTACGGAAGAAACGTATTCTACATAGTCGTATTCATCGCAGTATTTGGCTGGCAAGGACTAGCACGAATCATCAGGGCTCAGACCCTGTCAATCAGAGAAGCAGCCTACATTGACACAGCCAGAGCTTCCGGAGCCGGCGGCTTCTACATAATGTTACGACACATAGTCCCAAACATCATACCAGTAGCGTTCGCATCAATGGTCCTTGCAGTCCCAGGCGCAATCCTTTTCGAGGCAGCCCTAAGCTTTCTCGGTTTTGGGGATCCCAGCGTGCCAACGTGGGGAATGATGCTTCAACACGCGTTTTCATTCGGAGGATTCACTCACTTAGCTTGGTGGTGGATTATTCCACCAGGGCTAGCGATCATAGGTCTGTGCTTAGCATTCGTATTCATTGGATATGCCTTTGACGAAATTGTTAACCCAAGACTGAGGAGAAGACGGTAGATGCCGCTATTAGAAGTCAACGATCTCACGATGCACTATCAGACCATGAGAGGCTGGGTCCAAGCAGTAGACGATGTCAGCTTCGCGCTTGAAGAAAAACAGTCACTCGGACTGGCAGGAGAGTCTGGATGCGGAAAGACAAGCGCAGCGCTCTCAATATTGAAACTGCTGCCCTGGAATGCCAAAATAATGGAAGGCAGCATAAACCTTGAAGGAAAGAACATCCTAAAACTATCAGAAGCAGAATTTAGAACGCAGATCCGCTGGAAAAAGGTGTCGATGATATTCCAAGGCGCAATGAACGCTCTGCACCCCACGTACACTGTAGGACACCAGATAGCAGAAGCAATCCTAAAACACGAGAAAGTCACCAAAGAAGAAGCACTCCAAAGAGCTAAGAAACTGATAGAACTAGTAGGTATGGAATCCTCGAAAACCCAACGATACCCTCACGAGCTCAGTGGCGGTATGAAGCAACGAGCTGTGACAGCCATGGCCCTAGCCTGCAACCCAGTTCTGGTGATAGCGGATGAACCCACAACTGCTCTCGACGTAATTGTCCAAGCACAAGTTCTTAAAGTCATGAAAGAACTGAGAAGTCGACTGGCAGTTGCCATGATAGTCATTTCACATGACTTGTCGCTCATCGCCGAAACGTGCGACCACACAGCAATAATGTACGCAGGCAAGATCGTTGAAAATGGAAGCACAGTTCAAATCTACAAGGAACCACTGCATCCATACACGACTAAACTCATTTCAGCCTTCCCAAGTGTTCTAGGACCCAAAATGGAACTCTCATCCATTCATGGCTTCCCACCAGACCTGCTGAAGCCTCCGACGGGATGCAGATTCCATCCCAGGTGTGAATACGCCATGGAAATCTGCAGAAGAGAGCAACCTGAACTCATGGAAGCACAAAGTGGCGGACACATGGTAGCGTGCTTCCTTCACGGGAGAGAAAAAGCATGAATGACATAACGATCGATGCGCGAAACATAGTAAAGCATTATACAATAAAATTGGGATTCTTCAAGACCCTAGTTACCAAGACCCTTCCCGTAGTCCATGCAGTTGACAACGTAAGTTTCAAAATAGGCAAAGGAGAGGTTTTTGGACTCGTCGGGGAAAGCGGCTGCGGAAAAACAACCACTGGCAGAATGCTAGTTAGACTGATAGACCCAACAGAAGGACAAGTATTCTTCGGCGGAAAAGACTTGGCCACACTTCCGCAGCATGAACTGCGTTCACTGAGGCGCAGAATGCAAATAATATTCCAAGATCCTTACGAATCCCTAGACCCGAGAATGAGCGTTTTTGACATAATCGCAGAACCAGCACGCATCCAAAAAGCTACAGAAAACGAAGAGAAACTGACTGAGAGAGTAAAAGAGGTTTTGGTAGACTTTGACTTGGTTCCGCCTGAAGAGTACATGTACAGATTTCCACACGAATTGAGCGGCGGTCAAAGACAGCGAGTGGCCATCGCCCGAGCATTCATTCTCAACCCCGAATTCATAGTGGCAGACGAACCAGTGTCAATGCTGGACGCCTCGATCAGAAGCGAAGTGCTAAAGCTCCTTCTGAACATGCAAAAGAAATACAAGACATCGTTTCTCTACATCACACACGACATAGCTTTAGCAAGACACATGTGCGATCAGGTTGGCGTAATGTACCTCGGCAAAATAGTCGAACAAGGGCGCCCAGAAGAAGTTGTTCATAAACCGTTACACCCCTACACAGAGGCACTGATTGCGGCAGTACCAGTTCCTGACCCCACAGCCAGAAGAATCAGTGTCACAATAAAAGGAGAAGTCCCGAGCGCAATAGATCCGCCAGCTGGATGCCGATTCAACACGAGATGCCCTTATGTTATGGAAGTCTGCAAGCAGAAGGAACCCCCGCTCACAGAAGTCTCTAAGGACAGATTTACTGCGTGCTTCCTACATATTGGACAGAAATAGGCGGCTCGGCGATCTAACAAAGCTAGACTCTCCGCAGTTTCAGATGACACAAGCATCAGGAAAAGACCATGATGGCTCCTTCGGATGAAAACAGATATCCTTACTCAAGAAACAGAGTGATCATAAACGTAGTAATAGCCGCTTCGTCTCTGATCCTTGCGCTGTTCCTATTGTTCAGCGACGTAGTCTCATTATTGCTGTATCTGATGTCAACTTCAATCTTCGTAATAGTCACACTGCTCCTGAAAAGGAATCTCTACCCGAAAGTCATTGCTGCAGATTCTGGTCAAGATGACTCAAGTGCAAGCGACAAGCCGACCCCTTTTTGGAGAACCGCCATACCTGCATTTCTGCTACTTTTAGGGTTTGTTGCTGTGCCACTACTTCTAGCAGGATTCGTACCTGGAATAATCTGGTTCATAACGATGGTTGGTTTCACAACAGGCATCGGCATCTCAGAAATAATATTTTACATACAAAGCAAGTCAGTGAAATCGAACCTATAGAATCAGCGTTTCTTAAGAGCCTGAATTTCGCGCACCCGTAGGCACGCGACAAAATGGCCTTCTTCGAATTCCTCCAGCTCTGGAACTACCTCAGAACACATCGGCTTGGCATATCTACATCTTGGATGGAACCTACACCCAGGAATCGGAAAAAGCGGATTAGGAGGATCACCCGGGATTCCTTCGAACTCAAAGAAATCTTGGTCAAGTCTCGGAGTAGTTGCCATCAATCCTCTCACAAAGGGATGTAAAGGATTCTGGAAGAGGGCTCTAATGCCCCCGTGCTCAACTATCTTGCCAGCATATAGTGAGTACAGACGGTCTGCCATCTCAGCCATTACCCCTAAGTTGTGAGTTATCAAAAGCATAGAGAGGTTAAACTGCTTCTTCATGTCCGCTAGCAAGTTCAGGATCTGCCTCTGTACAGTCACATCGAGCCCACTTGTCGGCTCATCTGCAATCAGCAAGGAGGGATTGCGAATAAGAGCCATGGCTATAAGAATGCGCTGACCCTCTCCTCCACTGAACTGATGCCGATAATGATACATACGCTTACTTGCATCAGGAATTTCCACGTTCCCCAGATGCTTTATGACCAAACTCCTTATTCTTTCGGTTTCCAACCGATCTTGCTCTTCAAGCGTTTCGCCCGTCTGATGCCCGACCATATCCATAGGGTGAAGAGAAGCTATTGGATTCTGAGTTATCAGAGCCATCTCCTTCCCCCTGATGAATCTCATTTCCTCTTCGGAGATTTTCATAAGGTCCTTGCCTTTGAAAAGAACCTCTCCATCAATCTTCCAGAGTGGCTTGGACTGTCCAATTGGCTGAAGAATGCCAACAATAGACAAGGCTGTAACAGTTTTGCCTGAACCAGTCTCTCCAACAAGTCCAACTGTCTCTCCTTTGTTTATCTTGAAGTTCACTTCATCGACTATTTTGACGAAGCCTTGCTCAGTTCGTAGCGAGGCGTTAAGATTGTTGACGCTCAACAGGGGATTCGACAAAGTGTTGCCCTTCACATTTTATACAATTGGATTAGAACAAGCCTGTACCCTAAAAACATTCTTTTCGAAGTGACCGAAGTTAGATTCAGTTTTCACGGTTGCGCTAGATCCAGAGTCGTGAAAAGCACAGCAAGCAATAGTAGTGTGTGTAGGTCTCCTTTTTTCGTGGACATAGGTGTGCCCACGCTTCATCTCCAAGACTCAGTTGCTGTCCACATTTCGCGCATACGACGCTATGCTCAAGGCGACTGTAAAGATTCGGTCTTATAGTTATCAATCGCCAAGCCGCCATTCTATCTTCCTCCCCCGAGAGCAAAAAAGTATGATTTAAAAGAGGTTTATATTCTTTAGGTTTTGACCAGCTCTGAAGCATCTAACCAGAAACAAGCAGTTTTTGGCGTCCTGTGCCTGCAAGGAAAGGTAAAAATTCAACGGTCTCAATAATTTCTGTAAGAAGTCGATGGGAATAACATTGAGAAGAAGAATAGTTGTTCTTGGTGCTCTTGTCTTGTTCATAGGGCTAGTGCTTTCAGCATTGACGACCCAAGAGGCTTTCAGTGCGAAGAGAGAGGTAGAAGTGGATACTTGGACGCTCCCGGACCGCGTTTATCCTCCCCAAGACTCAACATTCTATGCAAGACTCATGCAGCCGGGCATGTGGTTCCAGCTTGCTGTCAGCTCAACTGATTCAATAAGATTGACGGTTTCACTTGTACAGAGCCAAGAGATCAAAACTCCTGTTTTTAATCAAGTGGGAACAAGCTTTGACCAGATCGTTACAGCAGGAATAACAGGAACCTACTGGATAGACATAGTTAATGTAAGCCCCTCATCAATAACTCTTGAGGGCGAGATCCTGACAAAAGGGCTGGAAGCAGCGCCTATTACCTCTAGCCCCCTTATTCTTGTGGGAGCTCCTCTCATGATAATCGGTGCAATCGTACTAGTCTATGGAGTTCTTAAAGAGAAACCAAGAACTTTAAGGTCTAGGAGAAGCGATTTACGGAGCAAATAACGAATGACTGCACAGCCTAGAATGCTTTCCAAGAAAGAGGGCGGGAACGGATCCACAGGCTTCTCGAGCTTTTCTAGTTTGATGAAGATTTATCTGGGAGTTCAGACTATCAGAAACAGTGCCTGTCGCACGCTATTCACTTGACACATAACCATGGGGGAACACACCATCCTCGAATGGCTCAGAGATCTCCTAGAAATCTACACGTGGAGTGAATTGTGGATCATAGTAGGATCCGCAGCGGTGATGTTTGGAGCATGGTACTTGTTTAGCCTCATGCTACGTATTCCAAACGAATTTGTTAGGGCCGTGCTAATCTGGATGTTGATTCTCGGTCTGACGTTGGGAGCCGCCACAACGGACCTCCTGAGAAAACAGAGGACTGATTAATCTTCTTCAAAACGTGCTAGCAACCCCATACTAGAGATATTTTAGCTCAGAAGGTTCAACCTCTTCGTTCAGAATGCCGCCCAAAACCTTTTCATCTGCTCGAGTGTTTCATGTTGATACAGGACAAACGGTCCTCGCATTTCGAGATCTAAGAGTCAACAAAAGGTAGCTGATCAAATTGGTTGATGCAGTTAGCGAAATAGTCGCAGCAGTTAAAAATCACGAAGAATGGCGCGGAAAGAAATGTCTTAACCTCATACCGTCAGAAAACGTCATGAGCCCTACAGTCCGCTCAGTCTTATCCTCAGATCTTGGACAAAGGTATACATCCAGAGACAAATTCTACATGGGAACACGACTTACAGATGAAATTGAAAAACAAGGCGAGAAACTGGCAGAGCAAGTCTTCCGGGCAGAAACCGCTGACCTGCGCCCACTTTCGGGCCACATCGCCGATCTGACAATTCTTGCTCTGTATGCAAAACCCAACAATTCGATAATGTGCGTTTCTCCAAGTGACGGCGGCTATCCGGGAATTTGGCGTAAGGGCGCTCCGAGCTTTCTGAAGCTCAAAGTCGCAGGGCTTCCTTTCTCCAAGAAAAGCATGAACATCGAAGTTGAAAAAGCAGTGGAACTTGTGAGGAAGAAACGTCCCAGCATGGTAATTTTTGGGGCAAGCTTAATCCTGTTTCCGCATCCCGTGAGAGCATTGACCAAAGCAGTACGCGAGGTTGGCGCGCACATGGCCTATGATGGCTCCCACGTTTTAGGCTTGATTGCAGGTGGAGAGTTCCAAGATCCACTTCGAGAAGGCGCAGGGATGTTGTTTGGATCAACTCATAAGACCTTCTTTGGGCCTCAAGGGGGGATTATTCTTGCTGACAAGGAACACGGAGAAGTTATCAGAAAGAGTATCTTTCCAGCGTTTGTTGATAACGCACACTGGAATCGGATCGCAGCTCTCACGTTAGCCCTAGCTGAGATGAAGGAGTTTGGTCGAGAATACGCAAGACAAGTGGTCAAGAACGCGCAGGCGTTGGCTAGAGCTCTTTCGGAGTGCGGGTTTCCAGTTGCTTGTTCAAGCCTAGGATTCACGAAATCGCATCAAGTCTATCTTGACTATGGAGGTTTCGGCAGTGGCGCTAGAGTTGCCCGAAAACTGGAGAAAGCCAACATCATCACTGACTGTGGCGTAAGACTTGGAACAAGCGAGAATACGCGAAGGGGCATGAGACAAGCGGAGATGAGTAAAATAGCTGAGTTCATCGCACGAGTGGTCAAAGACGACGAGCAACCGGTGAAGATAAAATCTGAAGTTACCGAGTTTGTCGGGGAGTTTCAAGAAATCAGGTACTGCTTCAGGTGATGTCGTACTTTTCTTGGTTTCAGTTTTAAATGAAGTCTGCTAGTCTGCGTTGTTTGATAGGCTCGTTCTTG
>Ga0224495_10001283_pt1 | contig 17941 bp, 14 predicted proteins | sample SF_Jul11_sed_USG_FD_168128 | JGI IMG/M metagenome (GOLD analysis project Ga0224495, IMG submission 168128) | Sediment microbial communities from San Francisco Bay, California, United States - SF_Jul11_sed_USGS_4_1 | ecosystem: Environmental > Aquatic > Marine > Sediment | place: USA: California... | reverse complement strand
TACGGGTAGAACCACAACCATAAAGCATCTTTTAGAAAAACTTGAGAAGGGGGAAATTACCCCGGATGACAAATGTTATGTGAATAATTTCAAGAATACTGATATGCCCAAGGTGATAAGTCTGCATGCGGGTCAAGGGAATATCTTCAAAAAGAATATGGGTACTCTTATGGATACATTAATCAAGGAAATACCGGAAATCTTCGAGAGCGAAGCTTATCAGCGCCGGAAAAAAGAACTGATTAATTCTTTTCAGGAGAATCAAAAAAAGCTGGTAAGCGACTTTGATAAAAAAGTTAAAAACGAGGGATTTACCTTAGTACAGGTACAACTGGGACCGATCGTCAAACCTGATTTAGAACCATTAATAGAGAATAAACCGATTAATCTGGGAAAACTTGAGAAACTAACGGAGGAGGATAAGTTCCCCCGAGAAAATTTAGATAATCTGAAGGAAAGATATTCAAAATTAACCGAGGAAATGGAAAAGGTTTTTCGAGAAACCAGATCTATGGCCAGAGACCTGGAGCAGGCAGTTTTAAAATTAGATAAGGAGGTGATATTCCCACTGGTAAGGGAACAGATTCAGGAATTGAAAGCCAGATACGAAGGGAATAACAAGATAGAGGAATATCTGAACGAGGTTGAAGAGGATATATTGGCTGAGTATGATAAATTCAGGGAGAGAAAAGAAATACAGTCCGAAGGAACACTGCCCGGGCTTCCCCCTTTAACCTCGCAGGATTTTTTCAAGGAATATGAGGTAAATGTAATCGTGGATAATAGTGAAACCAGAGGAGCACCCATTATCATCGAAACCAGCCCCAATTACCGAAACCTTTTCGGAATAATCGAAAGAAGCTATGACCGCTTGGGTGCAGGCAGGACAGATTTCACCAAGATAAAAGCTGGCTCCTTTTTAAGAGCAAATGGTGGCTATTTAGTTTTAAACGCCTTAGATACATTGATTGAACCGGGAGTTTGGCAAGCTCTAAAAAGAACGCTGCGAAATGGGATAGTTGAGATTCAAACCTACGACCCTTTTTACTTCTTCTCCAGCTCAGCTTTAAAACCAGAGCCGATTGTATCAGATTTGAAAGTGGTAATGATAGGTGACCCCTACATTTACCAGACCTTATATCATCTGGATGAAAACTTCAGGAAAATCTTCAAGGTGAAGGCAGATTTCGACCTGGTGATGCCCAAAAAGGATGAGACGGTCTGGGAGTATGCCACATTTATCCGCAAACTCTGCAAAGATGAAAAGTTTAAGCCTTTTGATAAAAGCGCCATAGCCTCAGTGGTAGAGTTCGGGGTCAGGTTGGCTGGCAGGCAGAATAAACTCTCCACCAGATTCAATGTGATCTCAGACCTGCTCCGGGAAGCTAACTATTGGGCTTGTTCAGAAAAAGCTAAGAGGGTCTCAGCTAAACATGTGGAAAAGGCAAATGAGGAATGGAAGAAAAGGGTGAATATGCCTGAGGATAAAATACAGGAGATGATTGAGGATGGGAACATAATGGTCGATACCAAAGGCAAGGTTATTGGACAGGTGAATGGTTTGTCCATCTATGATTTGGGACAGTATATGTTCGGTAAACCCACACGTATAACAGCCAGAACCTCTATAGGCCGGAGCGGCGTTATCAATATAGAGAGGGAAGCTGAGCTTTCCGGTCGAACACACAATAAAGGAGTTTTGATCCTGAGCGGTTTTTTACAGGGAAGATATGCACAGGACAAACCCTTAATAATGAATGCCAGCATCTGCTTTGAACAATCCTACAGTGGAGTGGATGGAGATTCAGCTTCCTCCACGGAGATTTATGGAATACTTTCCAGTCTTTCAGAACTACCTATCAGGCAGGATACCGCAGTTACCGGCTCAGTTAACCAGAAAGGAGAAATTCAGCCTATTGGTGGAGTAAATCAGAAGATCGAGGGATTTTTTGATGTTTGCAAAGCTAAAGGATTTACCGGGACCCAAGGAGTGATTATCCCTCATCAGAACGTGGAAGACCTGATGTTACGTTCAGAAGTGGTTGAGGCAGTAAAAGAAGGCAAATTCCATATATACTCCATCAAAACCATTGATGAGGGGATTGAGATTTTAACCGGAGTGGAAGCTGGCAGTAAAAAAGAGGATGGGACTTTCGAAAAAGACAGCGTGAATTATTTAGTGGATAAAAAGCTGGAAGAGTTCGCTCAGAGGTGGAAGGAGTTTTCGATAGGAGAGAAGTTTTAACGCTCCTACTCTTTTTAAGTCGAAAATCCCGCAGAAAGCGGGGAGAAGGGACAAGGGGATGAGTTCAAAAACGCAGGCTAAAGCCTGTGGCTACTAAATTGAGGAAGAGTAAAATTTGACTCAGGTAGAGAAAAAAGAAAATAACGAGAAGGTAAGAGTAGCTTTCAGCTCTTTTTTAGCCGCGATTTTCCTTACCCTGACCAAACTGGTGGTGGGTATAATAACTCAAAGTTTGGGGATAATTTCTGAGGCTGCTCATTCTGGCCTGGACTTGGTAGCTGCCGGAATGACTTATTTTACAGTTAAAAGGTCTGATAAGCCTGCAGATGCTGAACATCAATTTGGACATGGTAAATTTGAAAATCTCTCAGCTCTCCTGGAGGCGATTTTACTCCTTATAACCTGCATATGGATAATCTTTGAAAGTTTTAAAAGGCTTTTTTTCAAGTCAGTAGAGGTCAAGGTCGTCCCGATCAGTTTTATTGTTATGGTTTTCGCCATAGTGGTTGATTATTCCAGATCTAAGGCTCTTTACCGAATGGCAAAGAAACATCAAAGCCAGGCTTTAGAAGCGGATGCTCTTCATTTCAGCAGCGACATCTTTAGCTCCTTAGTGGTTATCGCAGGGCTTATTTTTGTCAAGATAGGCATACCAATGGCAGATCCACTTGCGGCACTGGGAGTTGCGATAGTGGTATTATATGCTTCCTGGAGATTGGGAAAAAGAACCATTGATGTTCTCTTAGATCGTGCGCCAGAAGGACTGGACCTGAAAATAAGGGAGAAAGTTCGATCCGTTTCCCGTGTAAGCTCAATCTCGAGATTGCGTCTGAGAAAGGCTGGCAGTCACTATTTTCTGGATATGAATGTGATGCTTAAAAAAGATAGTTCCCTGGAAGAAGCACATCAGGTTACTACCAGAATTGAGGAAAAAATTAATGAAATTCTACCGAATTCAGACGTTGTCGTCCATGCTGAACCGGAGGAGGGGGAAGGGTTTTTGGAGGAAAAATCCGAGCTTTATAAAGAAGAACCGGAAGAAAAAAAGATAATCTCGGAAATCCTGAATCAACACTTCGATGAATTCGTGGAATTCCATAATCTCACTTTTTCGAGAGCAAAAGATAAAAGATTGATTAACCTTCATATAGTGGTTCCAAAGGATATAAAGATCGAAGATGCCCACAGTTTGTGCGACCATCTGGAAGGTCATATCAAGGAAAGATTGGGCAATTCTGAAATCTCGATCCATATTGAACCCTGCGAAGGCGAATGCGAAACCTGTAACCAGATATGCGAAAATAAAAAAATAACAGGAGATTCGAATGATTACTAAATTCAAAGGTAAAACCTGGGTGACGGGCGATGATATAGACACAGACCAGATTTATCATGGGCAGTATCTGCCTTTGACCGATCCCGAAGAGATGAAAAAGCATGCCATGGAGTTTGTGCCAGGGTTTGAAAAATTCAGCCAGGAGGTAAAACCCGGGGAGATAATTGCAGCAGGAAAGAATTTTGGCACCGGCTCTTCCAGAGAACATGCGGTAATTTGCCTGAAGGAAAACGGTATAAGCTGTGTGGTGGCTGAGTCTTTTGCCCGCATATTTTACCGCAATGCAATAAATTTAGGTTTTCCTCTTTTAGAGTGCCCGGGAATTACTAAAATCATCAAAACCGGTGAAGAGCTGGATGTTGATATCTCCACTGGAGAGGTCAGGAACCTGTCCAACGACAAATCTTTGAAGGGGCATCCGCTTTCAGGACTAGAACTGGAAATTACTGAAAAGGGAGGTTTGCTAAAATATCTAAAGAGCGAATAAATAATTTTTATGGTATTAAAGAAAGGTGATCTGGTTGAGATCTCAATTACGGATTTAGCCTACGGTGGCAAAGGAGTTGGCAAATTAGATGGGCTGGTGGTTTTAATAAGGGGGGGAATTCCCGGCGATACCCTGAAAGTTAAAATCATTAGAATAAAAAAGAACTTCGCTGAAGCTGAAGTAGTTGAGGTTTTAAAGTGTTCTGATAAAAGAATCGAACCGAGGTGCTCACATTTTGGTTTATGCGGTGGCTGTACCTGGCAAAACCTTGATTATGAAGCTCAACTCCATTACAAAGCTAAAGCCGTTGAGGACACCCTCAAACATTTAGGGAGTTTTTCAGAGTTTGTATGTGAGAAAATTCTTGGCTCAGAAGATGTCTATTTCTACCGAAACAAGATGGAATACTCTTTCGGGATAAATTCCGCGAAGGAATTGATTATCGGGTTGCACCCTTTCCAGAGTTTCAGAGAGGTATTCGACCTGGAAGAATGTTTTCTGCAGTCCGAGCTCTCAAACCAGGTTGTTCACCGGATAAGGGATTTTTGCAGAAAGGAAAACCTTGTTCCTTATAATATTAAAGAGCAGAAAGGTTTTTTGAGGTATCTGGCTATCAGGGAAGTTAAAGACAAAACCGAAATGATGGTTAATTTGATAACTTTTTATGAGAAATTCAAAAAAGCCGAAAAATTCGCATCTGAGCTAATGGATGATTTTCCACCAATCAAATCTGTTGTCCAGAATATAAATTCAAGATTAGCTACCATTGCTTTCGGAGAGAAGGAAATTCTTGTTGGAGGCAAGGGAATCATTCAGGAAAAAATAGGTAATTTATATTTCAATATCTCAGCTAATTCTTTTTTTCAAACTAACAGCCGACAAGCAGAAAAGCTGTTTAATAAAATCACAGAATACGCAGAACTAGATGGCTCCGAGGATGTGTTAGACCTGTATTCTGGCACAGGTGCTATTTCTCTTTTCCTGGCTGAAAAAGCCAAAAGGGTTACGGGAATAGAATCTGTCGGAGATTCAATTGAAAATGCCCGGGAGAACGCCGAGCTTAATTCCATTAACAACTGCAGGTTTTTTCAAGGTGAAGTTAAAGAGGTTTTATCCTCTCTGTTTCAGGAGGGATATTCGCCAGAAGTTATCGTGGTTGACCCGCCCCGAGCCGGGATGCATAAAAAGGTTATATCTTCAATCCTCACGTTAAAGCCAGTAAAAATTGTATATGTATCCTGTAATCCTGCTACTTTAGCCCGTGACCTTCAAATATTATGTGAAGAAGATTACAGGCTGGAGAAAGTCCAGCCTGTAGATATGTTTCCGCAGACTTACCATATTGAGTCAGTGGCACGACTTATAAAAAGAAACTAACTTGATAAATGCAGTTCTATATTCACCAGTGATATAGTGTTATTACATACACTTCCCGACTGTTTCCTCTGAAAAACATCAAATATACTTACCATCCAGCTTTTACCCAAGAACCAAAGAAAAATCTTAACAATTCAGTTGTTTTAGCCGATAAGATGAATTGGAGAATGTCATATATTTAAAACTGCTTCAAAACCATGGTTAAAATCCTACATACTGCAGATATTCACTTGGGAGCTAAATTTTCCGGTCTGGGAAGAGGTGGAGACAGGCTCAGGGCACACCTCAAAAAAACCTTTATGAGAATCATTGACTTGGCCTTAGAAGGAAAGGTGGATCTGTTATTAATCGCTGGAGATTTATTCAATTCTAATCAGGTTTCCAAAACTTCACTGGGATTTGCCTTAGGTGAGATTTCCAGGTTGGGTAAAATAAATGTATGTTTAATTCCTGGAACTCACGACTGTTATGATAGTTACTCTGTATACCGAAACATCCCGCCAGACATATTTCCTTCTAATCTTCATATCCTGGTAGATGAGGAAAAACCATTTGTTTATTTTGAGGATTTTAATTTAATGGTTTATGGAAAAGGGAATAAATCCAGCCGGAGTAAGGAAAGGCCACTTCCCATTCTGAATGATAAGATTAAGCCGAGATATAACATAGCCTTGGCTCATGGCTCATTACAGGTTCTATCTAAAAGTCAGGAGGATGATCACCCAATAACCCCAGATGATATTGAGAAAAGCGGTTTTGATTATATTGCACTTGGACATTGGCATTCCTTACAGGAAGTCTGTGAGAAACCCAGAGCCTTTTACTCTGGCTCGCCTGAACAGCTTAAGTTTGGTGAAAAGGGAGCTGGTAATATATTAATTGTGGAACTGGAAGATAATTATACAAAGGTAGAGAGAATAAGAACAGGGGAGTTGAAGTGGGAGGAAATTGAGCTTTCTGCTGAAAAGTTTAGAAATCCCTCTGAAATTTTAAGAGAGATAGAAAAACACAAGGGTGAAAATAATATTTTGAGAGTCAATCTCAAGGGTGATAAACGAATATCAGGTATAGATAACTTATCGGAAATCGAAGAGATCTTAGCAGACCATTTTCTGTATCTGGAAATAGTTGATCAGACTCAAAATTATTTGGAAGAGCTTTGCAGCAAGAAGTTTCCGTCACATACAGTTGCTGGTCAATTTTTAAGGATCATAGAAGAAAGGGCTGCTGAAGAAAAGGACAAAGGTAAGTATCAGGAAGCAAAAGCTTTAGGATATCTTTTGTTGAGCGGGGAAAAGGATTTTAAGGATGAAAATAGATAAGCTGAATTTAAAACGATTTGGCAAACTGGATAAATTCGAGCTGGGATTCGACCAGGGGATTAATCTTATTAAAGGAGATAATGAAGCTGGCAAGTCTACCCTGGTAGAGGCTCTCACCTGTGCCCTGTACGACGACCCCAGATCTCAACGCAAGGAATTGAAAGAGAAAACCTCCTGGGGCTTTCAAAAAGATTTTGAGATGAAACTGGATTTCGAGGCAGAGGGCCAGTCCTTTAGTCTGGAGAAGAATTTCGATAATGGATTTTTAAGACTTTCCAAAAAATCAACAGGTGAGAACTGGGAAGAAAGAAACAAAGTCGAGGATATAGTTAATCAGAGTATAGGTATTCCCTCTAAAGAGTTCTTTTACGCTACTGCTTGCGTACAGCAGGATGAAATGACCCGATTGGATTCAAGCATTGAGGCCATCAAGGATAAACTGGAAAGCTTGGTTACCGGAGGCGAGGATAAGGTCAAAGCCTCCACGGTCATAGAAGATCTAAAGGAGAGGTTGCAGGAATTAAAGAAAATTGGTACCAGAAACCTGGGAGTTATCCAGAAATTACAGAAGGATAGGGATGAACTTATTTACGAGCTGGATAAGGTCAGGAATCAGAACAATAAGATCAAAGAGAGCAGAAGCCAGCTTACCGAGATCCTTTCCAATCTCAAAAAAGATAAATCTCAGGTAGAAATAAAAAAAGAGTTATTAGAAAAAGCAGAACAAGCCGCCCGTCTGGAGGAAAAACAAAGGGAGTTTGAAGAGAGATTTCACGATTTAAGCTCCCGAATCAAACAAACTCAGCAGTCTGAGAGAGCAGTGCGCAAGTTAAGAGAGGAAAGCACCAAATATATAGCGGTTAACAAAGAGGATAAGGATAAAGTTGATGAATTAGAGGCCAAGCTGAAGTTTTTGGAGGAGAAAAGGTTAGGATTAGTTAAAGAAGAGGAAGAACTTAAGAATGTTATTATCGCTTGCTCTCCGAGCAAGAGTTTGAAAATCTTTACCCTTTCCAGCTTTTTCTTATCCCTTTTACTTCTGCCATTTGCGATATTCTTAAAGCCGCTACTCTGGGCAGGAATTGCCCTTTCATTTGCTTTATTTATCCTATTGGGATTTAGACTTTATACACGGAAAAATGAAAAGCATTTCTACTTACGACAGATAGAGCAAAAAAAAATACGTTTTCAGGAACTGGATAAAGACACCTATGAGCTTACCGGATGCTTAAAGAATATATTGAAAAAATATGATCTGGTTTCCTCACAGGTCCTAAGGGAGAATTACGAACATTACCGGAATATAGAGCGGGAGATAAAAAATGAGCTCTCCAGATATGAAGGCTGGTTAGGAGGCAGAAACGCCAGGGAGATGGAAAATGAACTGAAAGAGGTAACCAAGGAATTAGCCTTATGGGATGAGAAAGCAAAAGATATAGAACGATATCTCCTTAAAAGGGAGGATTTCCTTGGTCTGCAAAAAGAGGTCAGAGATTTAGAAGAGAACAAAAGAAGCCTGGAGGATAAATCGATAGCCCTTAAAAAAGAGCTGGAGATGGCGGAATCTGGAGTTGAGTTGGAAGCAAGCTTGGAGGAAAGGTTAGAGCAGACCGAGGGAACTCTGGGTGAATTGAAGAGGAAAATCGAGGTATATGAAATCACCCTGGAATGCCTGGAGGAAGCAAGGAAAAAGGTAATAGATTCCTCGGCGGGAACGCTGGAAGAGGAGACTTCAAGGCTCTTAAAGCAGATCACTAACGGGAAATACGATAAAGTCAGGTTTGATAAAAACAGTTTCAGATTTGAGATATATTCAGATGAGCTGAAAGGCTGGGTTGACCCGCAGAGGAATCTGTCAAGGGGTACCCTGGACCAGATTTACCTTGCCTGCAGGATAGCTTTATTGAACCTGATCTCAGAGGATAAGAAACCTGTAGTTATCATGGATGACCCCTTTGTTACTTTCGATAAACATAGAAGAGAAAACGCTTTGAAACTTTTAAAAACACTTTCTAAGAAATACCAGATCCTGCTTCTAACCTGCCACGATTTCTACGATGGATACGAGGATCGATTAATCGAGCTACCCGAATAATAAAAGCAGATTTTTTAAAAATTTAGCAGTGCAAAGCAGGGCCTGACTTAGACTGTAGTATATTCACACATCCAAAGAAATAATTACCTTAATCTTAATTTTTCCTTAGGAATCCAGCCATAGTCGCCTTTTTGATTTTTACACCAGAACCAGCCACTTTCTTCCTTGATGATCTTTAACTCTTCTCCTCTCTGAACGGTAAGCTCTGTGGCATCATAGTCTAAAAGCAGTTTACCGTTATTCCCTTTAATCTGAAGATAATTTTCAGGTATCCAGCCGGTGTTTCCATCTTTACCCTCACACCATACCCAACCTTTCCACTCACATTTTCTCTTTTCTATCTTAACCTGGTCGCCTGATTTAAGCTTAAGCGGGTGTGGATAGTGTGTGCGATAGGAGGAATTCACCTTAGCTTTTACAGTAAACAAAAACTTATTTCTTTTTTTGTTATTTTTTCTCGTATAGCTTTTTAAGATAAGTTAACTGAAGGTAACAGTAAATTAATATCCTTTCTTGAAATCTTCAATATAATAATGCAGCAACGGGATAAAGATAAACGAAATCTTTGTTTTAATCTTGACAGAGGTGATTTATAGAAATTAATTGATCTTAAAAATTATGAGCTTAAAAATAGATGGAAGTTATGGCGAAGGTGGTGGACAGATATTAAGGACAGCCTTATCCCTGTCCTGTTTTTTACAGAAAGAGATTGAGATTTATAATATCCGTAAGGGCAGGGAAATTCCAGGTCTACAGGCTCAACACCTTACCTGTGTTAAAGCTGCTCAGGCGATATCAGAAGCAGAAGTTGAAGGTGCCAAGCTGCAATCTCAAACTCTGATATTTTCTCCTAAAAAGATCAAAGGAGGAAACCTATATTTAGATGTGAGAACTGCGGGCTCTGTTTGCCTGGTTCTGCAATCGATTCTTTTGCCTTTATGTCTGGCTGACACCTCATCTGAGCTCAGAATAAAAGGGGGGACTCACGTTCCCTTCAGCCCCCCAGTTACCTATTTTCAAAAAGTACTTTTTCCCTTGCTTCACAGGCTGGGTTTAAATATCTCAATAGATTTAAAAAGATTTGGATGGTATCCCCGTGGTGGCGGAGAGATAATCTGCCAAATAAATCCTGCACAAAAGATAGAATCTCTGAATTTAATGGAACGGGGAAGATTATTGAAGCTTTCAGGTTTATCTACTGTATCCAAACTTCCGCTGACCATAGCTCAGAGACAAAAAAGAGAAGCTGAAATAATTTTAGAGAAAATGAAGTATCAACTGGAAACAGAAATAGAAGATGTTCCGGCAATTGATAAAAGCAGTTTCTTTTTCCTTCTGGCATGTTTTGAGAATTCACCTGCCGGTTTTAGCTCCCTGGGAGCAACAGGTAAAAGAGCAGAACAGGTCGCAGATGAAGCCTGCAAAGCTTTTCTGGAATATGTTAAAACTTCAGGTGCAGTTGAAGAACATCTGGCTGACCAATTGATACCCTTTTTAACTTTAGCGCAGGGTGTATCGAATTTCACTGTCTCCAGAATTAACCTTCATCTTTTGACCAATATCTGGGTAACACAGCAATTTCTGCCGGTGAAGATAGAAATAGAGGGAAAAGAAAACCAACCAGGGAAGATAAAGATAATTTCTTAATGAATTTTGTAAAGACAGAACATTGTTCTGTCCTTACTTGAAAAAAATAAAAATAAAATTCTTGATTTTTTGCATGGAACAAGATAATATTGTTGTGTGTATTTTTTTTACCGTGAACTGTCAACCATTGACCATAAAGATAGCTTTTGCTCGGGGCAGTAGCTCAGTTGGGAGAGCGTCTCGTTCGCAACGAGAAGGTCGGCGGTTCGATCCCGCTCTGCTCCAGAGAATCGCCCTAGTCGATTTACTAGTAGGTGGTTCATAGTAGATAGTTCATCTCGGAAAATAAATTTTAGGAATTGAATGATGGTTATTTAAGCTTGGCGAAAGCTATAAATGCATTAATCAATTCGGTTAAGTAGTTTTTTACTATGAACTATCAACTAACTACCAGGAGGTTTAAACTTCGATTAAAAATCCTTTTCCCGTGCTAGATGGGGAGTTAGCGGTGCCCTGTTGCCCGGAATCCGCTATACCGGGATCGAATCCCCACCTTAGATCTTCTCCTCCGGGAGAGGGGAGAGGTAAGAGGTGATGAAGGTCAGGTCTTGCGCAACTCAAGCTTACCTAACCCCGTCAGGACCGGAAGGTAGCAGCGGTAAGTAAAACCTTGAGTGTGCCGTAAGGCAGCCTGGCTGGAGCTTAACTGCCTTGTAACTTCCCCTGATGAGGGAACAAGGGTGGGTGCACGGGAGATTCAATCCGCTGGATACGGATTGAAGCGGGTTAAGGGTGGATGGTATTCAATTCGTAGTGAAAAGAAAGGAGAAAAGAAGCAAAAAAGATGTCTTATCTGGTGATGGCAAGAAAATACAGGCCGATGGGATTTGAAGAAGTGGTGGATCAAAAACATGTTATCACCACTCTGGTTAATGCAATAAACTCAAAGAGAATTGCTCATGCTTATCTTTTCTCCGGTCCAAGGGGTACAGGAAAAACCACAGTTGCCAGGATACTGGCTAAGTCTTTGAATTGTGAAAAAGGACCTACTTCAAAATCTTGTAATATATGCTCAGTTTGCGAGGAGATAAATGCAGGTAGAAGTATCGACGTGTTTGAAATGGATGCAGCTTCCAAGAGCAGGGTTGAGGATATAAGAGAACTGATCATCGAGGGGGTAAAGTATGCTCCGGTAAAAGGGAAATATAAGGTTTATATAATCGACGAGGTACAGATGCTGTCAGACTCGGCTTTTGATGCGCTTCTCAAGACCATTGAGGAGCCACCACCAAATGTGATCTTTATCTTCGCCACTACAGAACCTCAGGATATCCCACCCACCATACTTTCCCGCTGTCAGAGGTTTGATTTCAAAAGGATACCTTTTAATGATCTGGTTGAAACCATTTCCGGTATTTCTCTGAAAGAAGGGTTAGAGCTGGAGAAAGATGCTATATATACAATTGCTCGAAAAGCAGATGGAAGCCTCAGAGACTGCCTTTCTCTTCTGGATCAGATGATCGCATTTGGTGGTGATAAAATTACCAAAAAGATAGTGGAACATACCCTCGGCTTGGTAAACGAGGAAATATATTTTAAACTTACGGACATAATCAGGGGCAAAAAAAGTAAAGAAGGCTTAGAATTTCTTGAGGTTCTTATCGATTCAGGAATTGATTTATCGGAGTTTGTCCTGGGGCTGTTGAGCCATTTAAGAAACCTTCTGGTTGCCAGGGTGGGGGGAGAATCGGATAAACTTTTCGATATGTCACAGCACTACATAGATAAATATAAAAAGGAATCAGAAAATTTTTCGGAGTCAGACCTTCTAAGGATGATTAAAATAGTAACGGACCTGAATTATCTCCTCAAAAAGACTACTGAGCCCAGAATTCACCTGGAGATCGCCCTGCTAAAGCTAATCCAGATGGATTCATCCGTGTCTCTGGAAACCGTTTTAGAGAAATTGGAAAAGATGGATTCTGATGGAGGAAAATCGAAATATACAGAAAAAAAAGTTCCCGGGATAGAAGATGATTCTTCTTCTCCAAGCTCTGAGGAGAGGAAGGACTCCGGTCAGTTAACTTCAAAAATTTATGATTTGAATTTAGAAGATTTAAAAGCTGGCTGGCCTGAAGTGTTGAATGAATTGAAGGTGAGGAAAGCATCTCTCTGGAGCTGTCTTAATCATGCGGAAATTGTGTCTTTAGATAACGGTGTCCTGCTGGTAGAGTTTGCCAGCGGTAATGAGTTTCACAGAAAACAGGTGGAGAAAAAAGATAATTTAAAACAAATTCAAGAGATTATGAGCGGTGTTTATAACAATGATTTGAGGATAAGTTTTAGTTTGAATAGTAATAGAACGAACTTAAACCAGGAGATCTCTTCAACCAGTAAAAATTTTATTTATGAAGATATTCCGGGGTTGAAAGATATAATAGATAATCTGGGTGGTGAGATAATTGACAAGAAACCAATTTAAGCTTATTCCCAGAATAATGAGGGATTAAGACTTGCCAAGTGGAGGATACATATGCCCAAAGGTTTGGGAGATATAATGAAACAGATGCAGAAGATGCAGATTAAAATGGAGGAAATTCAGAAGGAGCTGGAGAATAAAAGGGTCGAGGGCACAAGTGGTGGTGGGATGGTCAGGGTCATAGCTAATGGCAAGCAGGAGATCTTAGAGATAAAGATAGATCCGGAAGTGGTAAATAAGGAAGATGTGGAAATGCTCGAGGATTTGGTTTTAGCTGCAGTGAACCAGGCAAAGGAAAAAGCGCAGGAAGTTCAGACCGAGGAGATGTCTAAACTAACCGGCGGATTGAAAATTCCGGGTATGCCTTTTTAATCCTTATCTCCCTCCCCTATAGGGAGGGACAAAGGGAGGGTCAGACAATTCTTACCCTCACCCTATTCCTCTCCTTTAAAGGGAGAGGGAATAAGGTAGCCGAAGACTTTAGTCTGCGTTGAAATTTTATGGCGAAATTAACCGATTCGGTTGAGAGATTGGTGGAGGAGTTTTCCAGACTTCCCGGGATTGGAAGGAAAACCGCACAGAGGTTAAGCTTTTATATACTGAAATTGAGACGGGATGAAGCATTAAAACTATCCCAGGCGATAATGGATGTTAAGGATAGGGTGAAATATTGCTCTGTATGTTTTAATATAACAGAGCTTGACCCATGCGATATATGTAAAGATCACAGAAGAGATAAAAGTATAATCTGCGTGGTTGAAGAACCAAAAGATGTCCTGGCTCTGGAGAAAACCAATCAATATAAAGGACTATATCATGTGTTGGGAGGGGTACTATCACCACTGGATGGTATGGGACCAGATGATTTGAGGGTCAAGGAGCTTATGACCAGGTTAAAGGAAAATGTAAAAGAGGTTATAATTGCAACCAATCCGAATGTGGAAGGGGAGGCAACAGCTGTTTACCTGGCAAGGATGATAAAAAACCTTGGAATAAAAGTTACCCGTATTGCCAGAGGGATTCCTGCCGGGGGGGAACTGGAATATGCCGATATTGCTACCTTAGCTAACGCGATTGAAGGAAGGGTGGAGTTTTAAAGGATTTTTCTGCAGGGGCAGAACATCGTTCTGCCCAAAGATTTTTTCATAGTGCGAGGCTTTTAACCTTGCTATTCTTAAAGGAGCAACAGAATGGAAAATCTTGGTTATCTGGGTTTCTTGGGGCTTCTGGGGCTTTTAGGGCTAATTACAGGACATGAGGGATTTTACGGGTTTTATGGACTTTTCGGCTTTTTTGGATTCTTCGGTATATCTGCACAGGTGAAATCTAAAAAATCTGGAAAACGGGAGCAGAGTTAAATTAATTTCTGAATGTTGTATCAGCAGGTTTCGGGATAGAACCTGCCTGAGAGAGATTCCGTCACTGTTTTCCCTAAAATGAGATAAAATTTAAAATACAGAAAGAAGGATTTAGTTAAGTTAAAAAGATATTGAAATACATCCACTGGTTTTATATATTGATAAAAATTTGAATTTAAGCTCAGTTGTTCGGTAAAAAAGGATATGCAAAAGCTCTGGGCACCATGGAGAGGGAAATTTATTTTGGGGAAAAAGGGGAAGAACTGTTTTTTATGCCAGAGTTTAAAAGGGGGGAAGTACAAGCAAAGCCTTATACTCTATCGGGGTAAAAAATCTTTCGTCATAATGAACCGCTTCCCCTATAACACCGGCCATCTGATGGTTTGTCCTAATCGACATACTGGTGTACTTGAAAATCTAACCGAATCCGAGATAACCGACCTTATGAAAACCGCCCAGATTTCCATTAAAGTGATAAGGGCCACCTTGAAACCTGAAGCTCTAAACCTGGGGATGAATTTAGGAAAAATTTCAGGTGCAGGTGTGGCAAATCACCTGCATCTGCATATAGTTCCGCGGTGGAGTGGGGATACTAATTTTATGCCTATCCTGGCAGAAACAAAGGTGGTTTCCATCAGTTTGAAAGAGGTATTCAATAAATTAAAAAAGAATTTTGACAAGCATTTTCGAGATACTATTAAAAAATAAAGTAGAAGATGAGAATTCCCAAGAAAGAGGAGTTATTAGAACTCCAGGCTCAATACAGAACTGATAAGAGAATCGCACAGGTTCTGGGTGTCCCGGCCTATCTGGTCACTTACTGGAGAAGGAAAAAGAACATACCTAAATATTTATTGCCCAAGTATGGTTTTGAAAAGATAAAGGACCTCTGGGAGACCTATGGCGACGACAAAAGAGCAGGACGGGAGCTTGACATCTCCAAAGCTGCTTTTTACAAATGGAGAAGAAAGTACAATCTTCTGGAAAAACCAAAGGTTTTGAAATTAGCACAGCTTGAATTATCCTTGGTCGGCGTGAATAAGGGTAGGAATAGGGGATTGACTATTGCCCAGAAAGGATTAGCTCTAAAAGCGGGGGAAAAAGAGATCCAAACAGGTGAAATAGTTTATGTGGAGCCGGATCTGGCTATGAGTCATGATAATTCTGGTCTGGTTATAAAGCAATTCAGGGAGATAGGAGTTTCCAACGTATGGAATCCTGATAAAATAGTAATTCCTTTAGATCACCGCTCTCCAGCAGAGTCGGAGAAAACTGCTGAAGCTCACCGATCCATAAGGATTTTTGTTAAAGAACAGGGGATTAAGAACTTCTATGATATAAAAGAGGGGATTTGCCATCAGGTAATAATTGAGAAGGGTCATATCCTTCCCGGGGAGTTAGCTGTGGGAACAGATTCGCATACTACCTCCTACGGCTGTTTAGGTGCATTATCCACCGGAATAGGAGCAACCGAGATGGCAGCTGTGTGGGCTACAGGTAAGATCTGGCTTAGGGTTCCAGAAAGTATAAAATTAACTATCAATGGAAGAATTCCTTTTGGAGTCTATGCAAAGGATGTAATTCTTTATATAATTGGTGAGTTAACAGTTGAAGGTGCCAGTTATAGATCAGTTGAGTTCTACGGTGATACAATCGAGAATATGTCAATATCCGAGAGATTCACCCTGTCTAATCTATCAATGGAGATGGGGGGAAAATTCGCCATAGTACCTTTTGACAGGACCACAAAAAAATATCTTAAGAACAGGGCCAGGAAGACATATCAACCTATTTATGCCGATAAAAACGCAACATATAATTATGAGTATAAATTTGATATAAATAGACTCGAACCGCAGATTGCCTGCCCGCATAACGTGGATAATGTTAAACCTTTAGACGAGGTCAAAGGGATAAAAATAGATCAGGTAGTCCTTGGTTCCTGCACCAATGGAAGATTAGATGACCTGGAGATCGCTGCAAGGATTTTACAAGGTAAAAAGGTTTGTCCGGAAACAAGGATGCTGGTACTACCCGGCTCTAAAACAATATACCTGGAAGCATTGAAAAGAGGATTGATCAAAACCTTTCTGGAGGCTAACTGTGTGGTGCTTAATCCGGGATGCGGACCATGTCTGGGTGCACACGAAGGTATATTAGCTAAAGGGGAGAGGTGTTTAGCAACTACCAATCGTAATTTCAAGGGAAGAATGGGATCAACTGAATCACAGGTTTATTTAGCCAGCCCGGCAACTGCAGCAGCTACTGCAATCCGGGGAGAGATCGCAGACCCCAGAGGGTATTTAAGAAGGTAAGGAGTGGTAGATGTTGGAGGAAATTAAAGGCAGGGTCTGGAAATTAGGAAATAATATCGATACAGATCTTATTTATCCCGGGAGATGCCTTCCCATTTTAGACCCCCTGGAGATGGCTAAGCATGTATTGGAAGGGTATGATAAAGATTTTCCCAATAAAATTCAGAAAGGTGATATTATAGTAGCAGGCTCTAATTTTGGCTGCGGCTCCTCCAGAGAACAGGCTGCTACCTCACTTAAATATGCCGGAGTATCCTGTGTGATTGCCAAATCTTTTTCCCGTATATTTTTCAGAAATGCCATAAATCAGGGACTAGCTTTAGTTCAATCCGGAGATGCTTACGATTTAGTCAAGGAAGGGGAAGAAATCACCATCGATTTTGTCAAAGGTGAAATCATGATTCAAGATAAAAAGATTCCCTTTCCTCCTCTGCCTGACGTAGTTATGGGGATTTTGCAAGACGGGGGACTAATCCCGCATCTGAAGAAAACGTTAAAGAAGTAAAAATTTATTCCTCCCTGTATAAAATTTTAAGTCTTTCTGATAAAGCTAATGTTTTAACCAGGAACCTTCAGATAAAACCCTGGCTGCCTTACACCCCAGAATCTATTTATATTCTAACAGAGAAAATCTTCCCTGAGTTAATTTGCCATAAGTAAAATGTTCAAACCAGTCGCCTAAATTAATATAGACCCCTTTGTCAAATTCCGTATAGCAGGGCTGGTGTGTATGCCCGATGACAACCGCATCATATCCCTCGATTATTTTGTTTCTGGCAAACTCAGAGTAATCTTTCAGGAACTCCTTATCCCTTACTTTAGTTTTGCTTCGGCTGAATGAGGCTACTTTTTTTGCCAAAGGGATGCCAATATCAGGTGGTATCAATCGGTAAAGCCAGATGTTAACTTTGCTTCTCAGGATTTTTCTCAGCATTCTGTATCCTGTATCATTTTTAGCTAGCCCATCACCATGCAGAAGATATATTTTTTTACCTTGATGTTCTGCGGATAGAGGATTTACGGATATTTTTATACCTACATACTTTGTCAAAAAATCTCCCAGCCAGAAATCGTGGTTTCCAACCAGGTAGGTTATGGGTATTCCCTGGTTAGACAGCTCTGTTAATTTCATCAAGATGGAAAAATGCTCTCCGGGGATGGTATTTTCGTATTCGAACCAGAACTCGAACAAATCTCCCAGGATATAAAGTGCCAGAGCATCTTTTTTAATCTCTTCAAAGAAACTCAAAAGTTTTTCCTCTTTAAGTTTCTCTTTTTCTATGGAGCCTGAGCCTAAATGAGCATCGGATAGAAAATAAATCGAGTCTTTCATGGTTTTT
>Ga0224495_10001282_pt1 | contig 17945 bp, 18 predicted proteins | sample SF_Jul11_sed_USG_FD_168128 | JGI IMG/M metagenome (GOLD analysis project Ga0224495, IMG submission 168128) | Sediment microbial communities from San Francisco Bay, California, United States - SF_Jul11_sed_USGS_4_1 | ecosystem: Environmental > Aquatic > Marine > Sediment | place: USA: California... | reverse complement strand
CCTAAGCTCTTTAACGAATTCAAAATATTTGTCCAAAAAAAAACCGGTCAGCTTGCGCGGATCGGGATTGATTCGCTTTAGCTGGAATGATTAAAGTGCCCCGCAAGCTGATGTCAAATCGGCACTGGCATGGAGTTTCCGTGTTTTATTAAATCCTGTCAATGAATTCCAGGTGAAATTATGGCCAGATTAATAACCATGCCTTGCTGAATTCAGATACTGAATGTATCCAATTTTATCTCAATTAATCAGATACATATTTAATATTGGTATTCATACTTGTGAATTCCGTGACGGCGCGCAGACATGCAAGCATCAAAAACTACTTGTAATTGCAACTAAGAACGATTATCATTCGTACTAATTTCCAAAGGAGAACGGCATGAAACGCTTGTTGTTAAACACATTATTGCTTCCGGTCGCTGCATTTTCGACTGGACTATTGCTTGTTTCCCTGCTGTTTCCGAGCGTTGCACTTGCTGCCGACGCCGAATTCACGCTGGTGATCAAGGATCACAAATTCCAGCCAACTGAAATTACGGTCCCATCCGGCAAGAAGATCAGGCTTCGTATAGAAAATCAGGATGCCACACCTGAGGAATTCGAAAGTAATGTATTGAACCGTGAAAAGGTGATCGCCGGAAACGGCAAAGCCACACTATACATAGGCCCCCTTGAACCGGGGCGGTACAAATTTTTCGGAGAATTTAACAAAGACACCGCTTACGGTGAAATTGTCGTCCAATAGTCCAGTCAGGCATTAGGAGAGCACCATGTTCGCAACCGCCATCATCGTTTTCCGTGAAGTTCTGGAAGCCGCCATCATCATCGGCATTCTTGCTGCTGCTACGCGCAACATCCCCGGCAGCAAACGTTGGCTGGCCGCAGGTTTGCTGGCAGGCCTGATCGGCTCCGGCGTGGTCGCCGGATTTACCGACGTAATAGGTGAGTTTGCCAGCGGCATGGGTCAGGAATTGTTCAATGCCATCGTGCTTAGCCTGGCTGTTATGATGTTGGCGTGGCACAATATCTGGATGTCATCTCATGGTGCCGCACTGGCTGCAAACGCCAAATCCCTTGGCAGGAATATCAGCGACGGTACCAGCGAATGTTCCGCATTATTGGTCATTGTCGGACTTGCGGTACTAAGGGAAGGATCGGAAACCGTGTTGTTCCTGTACGGCATCGCAGCATCGGACAACGGCAACCAATCTTCGATGCTGCTGGGTGGCATGACCGGTTTGCTGGCAGGTGTCGTCGTCGGCTACACGGTTTTTGCCGGTTTGTTGCGCATACCGATGCGCTGGTTCTTTTCCATAACCGGGCTACTGGTGTTGCTGCTTGCTGCCGGCATGGCCTCGCAAACTGCGCATTACCTGATTCAGGCCGACCTGTTGCCCAGCCTGGCCACTCCGCTGTGGGACACGTCCGCCTTGCTTCCGGAGAGTGGACTACCGGGCATGTTGCTGCATAGTCTGGTCGGATATGACTCGCGCCCTGCAGGTATGCAACTGGTCTTTTATCTCACTGCGTTGATTGCTATCGTCACCGGCATGAGGTGGGCTGGCGCGCAACGCCAATCAGCCAAGGCTACCAAGCAGCCAGGGTAGGATGGCAAGGATTCGCAGTTGGGGAATACAGGTTATACACTTATAGTCTGTATGAACTCTAAGAATTGAGCTTGTCCAGCAACTCGCGGATTTTCATCGGCTCATCGGCGCGCAAAATCTTCTGCGTCAGCGCAGCGACTTCTGGCAAGCTGGTGGTAAGCACACGCTGTTTGACACTCGGGACCTGAGCAGAGATCATCGAAAACTGGCGCAGCCCGAAACCCAGCAGCAAACGTGTGTAAGCCAATTCGCCGGCCATTTCACCGCACACAGAAATCGGCACGCCTAGCTTGTTGGACGTTACGATGACATTCGACAGCAAATGCAGCACTGCAGGATGAAGCGGGTCGTAGAGATGGGCAACCTCTTCATCGGTACGATCTATCGCGAGCGTGTACTGGATCAGATCGTTTGTGCCGATGGATAGAAAATCAAGTCTTTTGGCGAATACATTTAACGCCAGCGCGGCAGCCGGTATCTCGATCATTCCACCGATCTTGATTTCACTGCTATATGGCAAACCCTCTTCATCCAGACCCTGTTTGGTTGCCTCGACGAAGTGCAAGGTCTGGTTAAGTTCCGACACGCCTGACAGCATCGGTATCAGTATCTTTATGTTGCCGTAATGCGAGGCGCGCAGCAGCGCGCGCAACTGTGTCCGGAAGAGATGCGGCTCGGCCAGACAGAGGCGTATCGCGCGCAACCCCAGCGCCGGGTTGTTTGCAACGCGCTCAGCTCCCTTCAACTGCTTGTCCGCTCCCAGATCGAACGTTCGTATCACTACAGGCTGCCCTTCCATGGCCGCGGCCACGGAGCGATAAGCCTCGAACTGCTCCTCTTCATCCGGCAGGTCATCCCGGTTGAGAAACAGGAACTCGCTGCGAAACAGGCCGACCCCGGTCGCCCCGTTTTCCTTGACTTCGGAGATATCCTCCGGCTTTTCTATGTTGGCGTGCAACTCGATTAAATTGCCGTCCAGAGTGCTTGCCCGCGCGGTACGCAGCCGCTTGAGCTTCTTTCGTTCCAGCTCCAATTCGCTTTGTCGGAGCCTGTATTCAGCCAGTATCGGCTTGTCCGGATTGACAATCAGCACGCCCTGCTCGCCGTCCAGTATCAACATGTCATCTTCACGGATCAACTCACGTGCATTACGCAGGCCAACCACGCAGGGAGTATTCAGACTGCGAGCGACGATAGAAGTGTGGGATGTTGCGCCACCCAGATCTGTGATGAATGCTGCATATTGATGGGGTTTGAACTGGATAAGGTCAGCAGGACTCAAATCATGTGCCACCAGGATCAACTCCACATCATGACGAGCCGGAGGCAGCACATGCCCGGGATGCCCGAGCAATTGTTTGAGCAAACGTTCGGCAACTTGCTTGACATCGGTCTGCCGCTCTCGCAGATACGCGTCTTCGAACTCGTCGAACTGTGCTTGCAAGGTTTCCGCATGCACCTTGAGTGCCCACTCGGCGTTGCATTGCTCGCTTGCAATCATGTCGCGCGGCGCGACACTCAACAGCGGATCATCCAGGATCATCTGGTGCAACTCAAGAAAGGCGTCGAACTCGGCTGCGGCGTAAGTAGGACGATTGCTTCGAAGGCTGGAAAATTCGTTGCGGGTTGCAATCAAAGCGGCATCAAAGCGCGCGATTTCTTCAGCAAGGAATTGCTTGGGCAGCACATAATGTGCGACTTCCATCGATGTATGCGAAATAAGATGCGCATGGCCGATGGCGATGCCGCTGGTAACTGCTATGCCGTGCAGTGTAAAACTCATCCGCCCTCTCCGAAACAATCGTTAATCAATTCAAGCAGTGCGCGCATTGCCTCAATCTCGTCTTCTCCATTTGTTTCTATGACTATCGTCGTGCCTTTGGAGGCGGCCAGCATCATCACGCCCATAATGCTTTTGGCATTCACGCGGCGATTATTGCGTGACAGCATCACCTCGCACTTGTAGTTCGATGCAAGCTGCGTGAGTTTGGCCGAAGCGCGCGCATGAAGTCCGAGCTTGTTGATGATCACAACTTTCTGTTGCTGCATACTAGTTTTCGGGGTTGATGTAAGTAATGCAACCCCGGCCGCCCTCTACAGCGACTTTCGCAAGATCCGGCAACGTAGTGGCCGGATAGCGGATTACGCGCAGCAGCATCGGCAGGTTCACGCCTGCAACCCCCATCACTCGCTCGGCATGACACAACTGGCGCGCGATATTGCTTGGCGTTGCGCCATATACGTCCGACAGGATCAACACGCCGCTGCCCGTGTCCAGTTCCTTGACAATCGCCTGACCTTCAACCGATTTTTGCTGGGGATCATCACCCGCAGATACAGACAGCGACTTCAGATTATTCGGCAACTCGCCCAGTACGTGCTTGACGCAATCCAGAAAACTGTCGCCCAAACCGTCATGTGTGACTAACAATATCCCGACCACTGCGTAGCCCTCTAAATGATCCCGATGCCATAAACCAGCAACAGCGCCCCGAACAGCAATATCATCCAACCATAACGGACAAACCAGCGCACCGCCTTGACCTTCTCCATATCAGCTTGACTCTCACGGGCTACAATTTTGTCGATTTTTCGCAGAGCATTGACAGCTGCCGCACGGCGAATTTTCCGCTCTATTATTTCCTGTTCGGGATGGTTCACGAGTCAACCTGGAAGCGTAAGTTCTTGTCAGTGAATTCTATCCGTTTCTTTAACTCAGTGGTGAGATGCGCTATGCCTTGCTCATCAACCAGCATTACTTCCTGAACATTCATCCAGGAGGCGGCTTTTCTCCAGCCGTGCACACCGGCAATGAACAATGGCTTGGAAGCCACATCAGACAGCACGCCGGCACGTGCTCCGTGAGCAAGAACCGTAACCGACTGTACGCCCCGCATCGGATAGCCAGTATCAGGATTGATCAAATGACAGAAGCGCGTATTGCCCACCATGAAATAGCGCTGGTAATCTCCCGAAGTTCCGATAGCCTCCCCGTCACGTAATTCCACAGTCGCCAACGCACCGGGCCTGCGCGGATGCTGTATGCCAACCCGCCATGCTCGATTGCCATGCCGGCCCAGTGCAAGGACATTCCCGCCTATGTTGATCAACGCATTGTGTATACCCAGCTTGCGCATCTGTTCTGCGGCACGATCGAGTGCGTAGCCTTTCGCGTATCCGCCCAGATCCGCCTGCACGAATTTATTTATGCTCCTTGCCTTGCCGTACTCTATCTTTATGTCGGCCATCTGAGGATTGGCTTTCACCCATTGTTCGATTTGTTCATTGTCCGGCTGGACGGACTTAATTTCATCCGAGTGAAATCCCCACAACTGAACCAACCCGCCGATGGCCGGATTGAACAAACCATGCGACTGCTGCGAAAGCTGCGCCGCATCCTGCAGGATTGCTGCCAGTTCCGCAGAAACAGCAGCACTATTGTTTCTGGCGAATGCAGCATTCAAGTCGCTGAGCTCACTCGGTTGCCAGGCGTGCAGCATATTGTGCAAACGCTGGAATTCCTGCATTACCTCGCCCATTGCTTTTCTGGCAGTTTGCTCGGGCTCGCCGTACACACCGATTTCAACCAGCGTGCCAAACACATAACCTTGCTCCTGATAGAACGGCTCCTTGCCTTCACAGCCAACCAGCAAAAACATGGCTAAAGCAAAAATAATACGGGTCAGCCCGCTCATTACTTATTCTCGACCGCCTCGATTTCCAGTGCAGCGGCCAGCAATGCCAATCTGGCCACCACACCGTAGGCGTAAAAACGGTTGGGTGTTTCGTCCGGTCCACGGTCTGGATTGGGCAGCGTGCAGTGTGTCTCAAACGCAAGCGGAATAAAATGCATGCCGGGGGCATTTAGATTTTCGTCCACACCGCGAGTGGTATGCACACGATAAAACCCGCCAACCACGTAGTGGTCGATCATGTAAACAACCGGTTCTGCAACCGCATCTTTGATTTGTTCGAAACTGTAAACCCCTTCCTGTACCAGCACATCAGAGACCTCCAAGCCTTCCTTGATCACAGCCATCTTGTTGCGTTGCTTGCGATTCAGTCCGGTTATCTCGCCTGCGTCCTTTACCGTCATGATGCCCATGCCATATGTACCCGCATCGGCCTTGACGATGACGAAAGGATCATTCTTCACCCCATACTCGGAATATTTCACGCGCATCTTCTGTAGGATCGCATCCACCTGTGCAGCCAGACATTCCTCGCCGACGCGTGCATGGAAATTGATCTGGTTGCAAGTGGCAAAATAAGGATTGATCAACCAGGGATCTATGTCCAGTAGTTGGGCAAACTCGCCTGCCACCCGGTCGTATGCCGAAAAATGTTGCGATTTGCGCCGCGTATACCATCCCGCAGAAAGTGGCGGGTAAATTTCCTGCTCAATATTCTTGAGGCTTTCCGGCACACCCGAAGACAAATCATTGTTCAGCAACACCACACATGGATCGAAGTCCTGAAGTCCGAGTCGATTGCCTTTCCGCACCAGCGGTTCGAGAACCAGTGTACTGCCTCCCGATAATTGAATGGACGTGGGTTCCTTGATTTCCGGAAGGAGGCTGCCTATGCGTACCCTCATTCCAGCTTGCCTGAGGATAGTCACAATCTCTGCAACGTTTTGCAGGTAAAACATGTTGCGCGTGTGATTCTCGGGGATAAGCAGCACGCCGCGCGCTTCGGGACAGATCTTTTCAACTGCGCTTTGCATGGCTAGAACGCAAAGGGGGAGAAAATCCGGATTGAGATTGTTGAAGCCGCCGGGAAAAAGATTGGTATCGACGGGAGCAAGCTTGAAACCGCTGTTGCGCAAATCCACCGAGGCATAAAACGGCACCGCATGTTCCAGCCATTTCGCACGAAACCAATGCTCGATGTTCGGCATGGCATCCAGAAAACGCCTTTCAAGATCAAGCAGCGGACCGGTTAGGGCGGTGGTGAGGTGTGGGACCATGATGTCTTTGTAATGAATTTGCCAGGCACATTCTAGCCGATAGCTTCGACTACCGGATAAAGGTGCCGGCGAATTACGCCCGGGAAACCCTCCGCTCGTTGCGTATCATATCCCGGAATATTTGATAATCAGCTTTCCAATGCGTCCCCGGGCAAACACATCCATGAAATTTTGCTCCTATATTATTTTTCACAAGCGCTCCTTAAATTACATTCGCTCAACACTCGCAAACTTGACTCTAAAAATGGACAGGACACTTACGAAAACCATTAACATCAAGCCGAGTCCAATAACAGTAATTGAAATGGGAATACCCATCGAAATAACCAGACCATACGCTCCAACAAAACACAACATCGCTGCATTTTCTACAAAATTCTGAACGGCCAATGCATTGCCTGCGCCGATAGTTTCGTGCCCGCGCTCCTGGAGCAGAGCATTCAGCGGGACCACGAAAAACCCGCCGCAGATACCAATCACAACCATCAACACCGCTGCGAACAAGATGTTATGGGTAGCTGCCATCGCCATGATGGCCGGTCCAAGCAACAAACCGCCTAATAATGCGCGGTTGACGTTCGCCAATGACACCCATGCCCCGGCTGCGAAAGCACCCAGAACTATGCCTATGGATACTGCGCCCATCAAATTGGCCGGGGTTTGATTGTCGTTGATCATCAAGGCCGCCGGGACCCATGCAAATAACATCAGGCGCAAAGTAGTGCCGCTGCCCCAGAACATGCCTGTCCCCAGCAAACTGAAACGGGAATCACGATTTTTAAATAACAATGAAACGGATGACATGAATTGTTTGGTCAGCAGCCATGGATTGATATGAGCGCCGGATTTTTCTGCCGGCAAGTTTGGAATAAGCAAATTGGCAAAAGTAGCCAGGCCGTATGCAGCCATTACTCCTGCAAATGCCCAATCCATCGAAATATCAGTCAACCAGCCGCCCATAAGCACACCGGTCAGAATCGCCACTATGGTTGACCCTTCCATCATTCCGTTCGCCCGAACCAGAACAGACGAACTGAACATCTGCGTAAGAATGCCGTATTTAGCCGGAGAATACATGGTCGCACCAATCCCGATCAGTCCGTAAGCCGTCAGCGGATTCACACCAAACAGCATCGCCAGCGCACCGCAGAATTTCACCACATTTCCTGCCAGCATCACCCTTCCTTTAGGAAAAGCATCCGCGATCTGCCCTACAAAAGGCGCAAGTATGATGAACGGCAAGACAAATGATTCTTGCAGAAGCGGAACAAGGTTCACCATACCCTGCGACTTCACTATGGCGATTGCCACGATCAGAACGGCGTTATCTGCCAGCGCGGAAAAGAACTGCGCGACCAGCACAGCCATCATGCCCAACGACAATAACGGCATATTTAATGATCTTATCTGGTTCACACCTATGCCTCCGCCATGGCTGATACCGGGGCAAGTATCGAGCAATGTTCGATGAATGGCAACAATTCGCTATTCACTTCGAAAGCTGGCCAAACTTTTGCCTTGTCTGTCTTCGCGATCCAATCGCACCGTCCGGTGTATTTGGTACAGCATGATAGAATGCGCGCCCCGAAATTATTATCGCAAGGCTGTTCATGTTATCCACCGCAAATATCACCATGCAGTTTGGCGCCAAGCCGCTGTTCGAGAATGTTTCCGTCAAGTTCGGCGACGGCAACCGCTATGGACTGATCGGGGCGAATGGTTGCGGCAAGTCCACTTTCATGAAGATACTCGGCGCTGATCTGGAACCGACTTCCGGCAACGTGATGCTCGACAAGGGCGAGCGCCTCGGCAAACTGCGCCAGGACCAGTTCGCCTATGAGGACATGCGTGTGCTCGACGTGGTTATGATGGGCCATGCCGAAATGTGGCAAGCGATGTCTGAACGCGATGCGATCTACGCGAATCCCGATGCGACCGAGGAAGAATACATGCGCGCCGCCGATCTGGAGGCGCAGTTCGCGGAGTATGACGGTTACACCGCCGAGCCGCGCGCTGGCGAATTGCTGCTCGGCGTTGGAATCGCGATCGAATTGCACCAGGGACCAATGCGCGAGGTCGCACCCGGTTTCAAGCTGCGCGTGCTGCTGGCACAGGCGTTGTTCTCCAACCCTGACATCCTGCTGCTCGACGAGCCTACTAACAATCTGGATATCAATACCATCCGCTGGCTGGAAGACATATTGAATGCGCGCAATTCGACCATGGTGATCATCTCCCATGACCGCCATTTTCTGAACAGCGTGTGTACCCACATGGCCGATCTGGACTACGGCAAGATCACCGTCTATCCCGGCAACTACGACGACTACATGCTCGCTTCGACACAGGCACGCGAACAACAAGCCGCTGACAACGCCAAGGCAAAGGAAAAAGTCGCCGAACTGAAGGCATTCGTTGCGCGCTTTTCCGCGAATGCATCCAAGGCCAAACAGGCCACCTCGCGCGCGCGCCAGATCGACAAGATCAAGATCGAGGACATCAAACCTTCCAGCCGGCAATATCCGTTCATACGTTTCGAATACGATGAGCGCGACAAGCTGCACCGCGTCGCCGTCGAAGTACAGAAAATGGCCAAGGGTTTCGACAAGGTGCTATTTTCCAATGTGAACTTCCGCCTCGACGCCGGCGAGAAGGTCGCTATCATCGGGCCCAACGGTATTGGCAAGACCACGCTTCTACGCTGCCTGGCGGGCGACCTCGCTCCCGACACCGGCACGATCAAATGGACGGAGAAGGCCAAGCTTGGCTACTACGCCCAGGACCATGCCGCAGATTTTGCCGAGGATATATCGATGATGGACTGGATGACCGAATGGCGCGGCCCGAGCGATGATGATCAGGTCGTGCGGGGCACACTGGGCCGCCTGTTGTTCTCCGGCGACGACGTCAAGAAAAAAGTGAAGGTATTGTCTGGCGGCGAACAGGGTCGCATGCTCTTCGGCAAACTGATGCTGCAAAAACCCAACGTGTTACTGATGGATGAACCGACCAACCACATGGACATGGAATCCATCGAGTCGCTCAATACCGCGCTCGACTTGTACAAGGGCACCCTGGTATTCGTCAGCCACGACCGCGAGTTCGTTTCATCGCTGGCGACGCGCATCATCGAGATATCAGCCAAAGGGGTGACCGACTACCACGGTAATTATGAGGAATATCTGCGCGACCAGGGCATGGCGCTATGAATACCCGTTCGCTAGAGAGATATTTAAAAACTGAATTCCAGACCAGCACTATAGGATAAATCCCTTTTCTGCACGGTCTGAGGCGGCTTTGAATCGAACGCGATATCCAGGCTCAGCTTCAGATCAAGGTTCTGCGCCATCTTCACCAGCATCGAAGCCTGCTCCAGGATGCGGTAATCTCCTGTGTCGCTGATGTCGGGCTGGTAATAGGTCGTACTGTACAAGCGAACTTGTTCGTTGACTTGGCCTTTTAACACCAGGTAGGTATTGGCCCGCCACAGATTGGCCTCCTTGGGGTCGCTGGTGCCCAGCTTGTCCGTGAGGATCTCCTGTTCATGGAATGCGCCGAAACCGAGATAACCCGCGGATTTTTTTTCCTCCTCAAACATCACCCAGCGCATCCCGCCGCCAAGCAATGTCCGCTTCGTCAATCTGGCAAAAGGATCTCGCCCCACCTGCATGAATCCCTCTACTGCCCACGATTCATTCAACGAAGTGCGATGACGCAAATGCGCGAAGGCGCGGTCAGTATCGACCAGACCGCGGCTCTTGCCGTACCCATATTGCAATTGGAGGAACTCGGTATGCCGGTCATACTGCCACAAGCTGAGGATATCCGCCTTGGATGAACTCTTGTCGGTGTTGCCGCTCGCGCCGTTTGCCAGCAGGTCCACGGTGGTATGTATCCCCTCCGAAGGTTTCCCGATGATGGCCTGTTCCACGTTCACGATGGCGTATGCCGATGGTGACTGCAGCGCAAGCATTGCAGGGACAAGCAATATTCTCAGAAAATATTTCAACGTTATGTGTTCCTTTTCAAAGCCGAGCTTTTGGATTGAACAGTTATTCTGGTTGAACGATTGAGCACATATTACGCGATGTCACTGTCGGCCGTAATACTTCGCGCATCTTCTTCCGAGATTGGGTAGAGTCGATATAAGTTTGTTAAGGATGCCGTCACGAGTGTTCGCCGCTATATTTACTTGCCATTCCTGCACCGATAGGGATGACTTGGTGTGTATATTTCAGGACATCAAGAAGGAGATATTGTCGCCGGGCTTGCGTTATCATGTCTTGGATCATGTGCCGCTTTACGGCAACGAGACCATCTCGGTTCATTATATTTTGAGGACAAGAGGATATCTACCATGAATAAGTTTTTGCTCGTCGTAATTTTTTACACATTATTATCACCCTTCTCTGTATTAGCAGGAACGGAACCAGCAGTTGTCTATTGGGATACGGCTGAAGGCAAAGTCATCCGTTCCCGCATGCCGGTCGATGCGGATTACTGGCAACTGATCCCGACCTTTGCCGTGCAAAACACCCAGTCGTATTGTTCTGTGGCCAGCGCGATCACGGTGCTCAATGCGATGCCGATCAAGAAGCCCGTCGATCCGACTTTTGCGCCCTACGCCTATTTCACCCAGACCAATTTCTTTACGCCCGAGGTCACAAAGGTGATCAGCGCAGAGACCGTGCTCGCTATCGGCATGACCCGGGAGGAGATGGCCGAGACGCTGTCCCGACAGGGAGTCACTGCGAGATCCATCGCCGGCGACACATTCGACGACCAGAGTTTGCGCGAGTTGTTGCAGAAAGCGCTGGGAGATGACGGCCAGTTCGTTCTGGCGAATTATCTGCGCTCCAGTCTCGGACAGGTCGGCGGCGGACATTGGTCGGCACTGGCTGCATATGACGCGCAATCTGACAGCGTGCTGATACTTGATGTGGCCAAGTACAAGTATCCCCCGGTGTGGGTCGGCATCGGCACGTTGCGCGAGGCGATCTCCACGCTGGATAAAACCAGCGGCAAGGCACGGGGTTTGGTTGTTGTTTCGAAATGAATGGCAAGTATCATTGCTGCTCGATATGCCGTAGTAGCAGAAAAAATATCTTGTTCAGGTGGTATCTGCAGTGCTAGTCTGAAGCGGTGGTTAGAAAATGCTCATGGTGTTGCGTCCCGCCTCCTTGGCTCGATACATCGCAATATCGGATTGCTTCAGCAACTCGTCTATCGGCAACTGGCTGCCTTTGAAAAAGGTGACACCGATGCTGGAAGTGCAGCGACACTCGTGCGAGCTTAACTGGTAAGGCAGGCCAAGAACACTGATGATCTTGTCTCCGATGGATTTCGCCAAAGCGGCAGCTTCAGTAATATTTTCGCCAAGCCCTTCCAGCATAACCACAAACTCGTCTCCACCAAGGCGGGCCACAGTATCGCCTGCGCGAACGCAGGACTCAAGCCGATGAGCCACCTGTTGAAGCATCAAATCACCAAAGTCATGGCCTAGAGTGTCGTTGACGTTCTTGAAATAGTCCAAATCAACAAACATGATCGCCCCCACTCTTCCGCTGCGTGTACTGGTAGCCAGCGCGTGCCCGATCCTGTCCATCAACAGCCTGCGATTGGGTAAACCAGTAAGAGGGTCATAGAATGCCAACTCAACGTTGGCAATCTTGATGCGCTCAAGCGGAATCAGGACATGCCTGTTCAGAAGATTCATCAACAACAGGCCAAATAAGAGTCCGAAGCCTCCGACAAGCGAACTCCGAATAAATATCGGGGCAATATTGACGTACACTCTAAGCTCACCGATAACCGTGCCAAAGTCCATCAACGGAGCACGGCCTGTGATGCAGGCTTTACAAATTTCACCGATACGCAACACTGTGCTGCCATCCATGTCAGTCAGGATAGTATGTGTCCCGCTATGACGGATTTCCGCAATCTGGTCGGCCAGTCTTTCGGTCGAGTACCGCCATGATTCGGGGTTTGTGGCAATGACATAACCGGCCCGGCTAGACTGCACCCTTGCATCGTCCGCAGCCATCTGCTGTGCTGTATTGTATTTTACGAGTAAATATACCAGTGCAGGCATCAATGCCAAGACAAGCAACGCCGCACGAGCAAGGTTGCGAACAAGAAACTCTGATCCACGCAACATTTCAGTCGTGACGTATCGGGATGAATCCGTATTTCCTGATCTTTTTTACGACATTTGAAGATTGCAGGAAATGGATGAACTCCAAGGATGCAGGTGAAGACGCTTTGTTTGTAACCACGTATAGCGGTTTTTCCAAGCGATAAGCTCCGTTTTGCAGACTTTCTGCCGAAGGGAGTTTCCCGTCCAGGATAATGGGCTTGAGCGGACTGCCCATTAACAGCAATTGTCCGAGCCCGATCGAACCGAACGAACCTGCTGTATGTTCTAGCAACTGCTGATTGTCGAGGTCATTTTCTGCAAACGGCATACCGGGTCGGCCGACCGAACTGGATACAGCCTCGTCCATGACCGGAGATATTGCCCGCAATATTCTGGTATCGGATTCACGTTCGGTTCTAGTGATCAATCTGATCTGCTTGCCTTTTGGCCACTGTACAAGACGTCCAGAGTAAATATCCGCAACCTCAATCAGGGACAATCTGGTTCCGCCTGCGATGTCTCGTCCAGTGAAAACAAATGGTGTCCTGACCCACGGAACAATGTCGTTTGCCTTGGCCTTATCGACCTGATTAGGGGCCGGATAAATATCGGGAAATGTGACGATGGCTATCTGTATAGAGCCTGATGCCAAGGCACGCAAGCTGCCATTGCTGCCCATCGGGGGTAAAATGGGCTTCACTTCAACATCAGGTTTTATCTTTTTGTATTCCTCTCCCAGGTACCGGATCAACAAAGTTCCGGTCCCTGTCCCTCCAACACGGATAACCTCCTGAGCTGCAACGTTCTTGCTTATAACGAAACCAATCGTTGCCAGAAGTAAAAGAAAAACCCGAGCAAATTTTATATGGCTAACCAAACATATAAACGTCCTCTCACATTTTTTTTGACAAGGCATATTAATTAGTTACACATGTCATGTTGGCAGATACGTAGTGGCGTGGTATTTATTCAAGACATCAATGCTCCGTTTATTCATGCAACTCACCGCCTGGCGCTGCTACCCGGTCAATACCTGAAGTTTCAGTTGACAGCAGCTTATTCTGATCAAATATGCTGTCATTGTATGATGGTTGATAAACATTGGCAAAGCCGCATGTTTGCAGTTTTCATACGGGGTTTCAGCAACGATTTATTCTTGCAGTGAAACCAATAGCAATTTGGAATCTTTTTTAACGTTGCTTGTCGGAAGCGACGACTCAGTTCACCGACCCTCCGGATGGCTATCCCTCCCTCACCTTTAAAAATCGACAACTATTCCATCGTCGACCAGATCGGGGTCGGCGAAAGCTCGAACGTCTATCTCGCCATCGAGGAAGACAAGTTTTCGTCGGTCGCCATCAAGCAACTGCGCATAACCCGGCAATCCGAATCATACCGCAAGCTTCTGGCCAACGAGGTTGAACTTTCGAGCAGGCTGCACCACAAGAACATTGCACGCGTGTTGAGTGCAAAACTTGAAGAAGAGAACGGCCCGTACGTGGTTATGGAGTATGTCAAGGGTGTATCGCTGGATCACCATCAAAATGACGGAACATTGTTGCCGATCAATATGGTACTGTCGGTGATCGAGCAGATCGCCGGTGCACTGCAATACATCGCCAGCCAGGGAGTGATACACCGCGACGTGAAGCCGGAAAACATCCTCCTGATGCCGAACGGAATGGCCAAGCTGACCGATTTCGGCTGTGCGATCCCGCTGGGAACGAGTGGCGATATGGTGGCTGGAAGCCTTGCCTATATGTCTCCGGAACAATTGGAAGGGCTGCCGCTCGACGAGCGCGCCGACATCTATTCGCTGGCTGCGACACTTTATCGCCTGCTGACAGGAAAGAACACCTTCGAGGCTGACAACGAGTTCGACGCGCGCATCGCGGTCCTGAATTTTCCGGCCATCCCTATCAAGACCTACCGCAAGGAACTGCCGCTGGATCTGGTCCGCGTTATAAATCGAGGTCTTGAGAAGGATTTGCGCAATCGTTATCCGGACTGGCCTTCATTCATTAGCGAACTGGGCAATGCGGCGCACAAGATACGCATGTCGGATTACGATATGGACCTCTATCGCGGTTTCAGCATGTCGACTCAGTCGGTTCTGTCGCGATTGATGACCACCGATCATGATTTTTCGCGCAGCGGATTTTCTCGCAGCACCATGGCTGATTGAACACCCCAGGTTCAAAATTCAAAAAAAGGGCACCTTGCGGTGCCCTTGAAAAGGAGCTTTGAAGCTCCGGGAGGAGAGTTTTACACGCTGTATGCGCGCTCGCCGTGCGTCGAAGTATCCAGGCCTTCGCGTTCCGCTTCTTCCGAAACACGCAGACCCATTACCATGTCGACCAGCTTGAACAATACGAAACTGACTCCACCGGACCAGACAATGGTGACCAGTACACCTGTTGCCTGTGTAACCACCTGGCCCCCCATTGTGTAACCGGCCACGCCCACACCACCCAATGCTGGTGATACGAAGATACCGGTGCCGATTGCGCCGATGATGCCGCCCACTGCATGGATACCGAACACGTCCAGCGAATCATCGTAACCCAGTGTTTTCTTCAGGCTGGAAACTGCCCACAAGCAAATAGGTCCAACAACCAGACCCAGTACGATCGCGCCCATCGGGCCAACCAGGCCAGCAGCAGGAGTGATTGCAACTAGTCCGGCTACGACACCCGAGACGATGCCCAGCAGTGAAGGTTTGCCGCGCAGCAACCATTCCGCCAACATCCAGCTCATGCCCGCAGCGGCAGTTGCAACTATCGTGTTCAACAGTGCCAGTGCAGCACCGCCGGTAGCTTCGAGGTTAGAGCCGGCGTTGAAGCCGAACCAGCCCACCCATAGCAGCGCAGCACCTATCATCGTCATCGGCAGATTATGCGGTGCCATCGGTTCCTTGCCATAGCCGATGCGCTTGCCGATCACGATAGCGCCTACCAGTGCTGCAATACCGGCATTGATGTGCACCACGGTTCCACCCGCGAAGTCCAGCGCACCCTTCTCGAACATGTAACCACCGGCTGCCCACACCATATGTGCGATAGGCAGGTAAGAGAAGGTGAACCACAGTGCCGAGAACACCAGCAACGCTGAGAACTTGATGCGTTCGGCAAAGCCGCCGATGATCAGTGCGGTAGTGATCGCCGCGAAGGTCAGTTGGAAAGCCACAAAAGTAAGCTCCGGGATCACCACGCCTTCGGTGAAGGTCGCCGCAGTGCTGTCGGTGGTCACGCCCATCAGGAACAACTTGGACATATTGCCTATCATCCAGTTGAGACTACCGCCATCACCAAATGCCAGCGAATAACCGTAGATGATCCAAAGGATGGATACCAGCGCAAAAATACCGAACACTTGCGAGAGTACAGACAGCATGTTCTTGGCGCGCACTAGGCCACCGTAGAACAATGCCAGGCCGGGAACGATCATCAGGATCACCAACAGTGTGGACAACATCATCCATGTGGTGTCGCCCTTGTTCGGAACAGGTGCCGCAGCGGGTGCCATTGCACCTGCTGCGGCAGTGACGGTTTCTGCTGTAGCAGCCGCCTCATCCGCAAACGACGGGGCTGCAAATCCGCACAACACTGCCATCAAGGTAAAGAGCACTAATAATTTTTTCATTTGAGTTCTCCTTACAGTGCGTCCGGACCGGATTCGCCGGTACGGATGCGTATGACTTGTTCAAGTTCGGAAACGAAAATCTTGCCGTCTCCGATCTTGCCGGTATTGGCCGACTTTTCGATCGCTTCCAGCACCTGGTCGAGCAGGTCGCTTTTGATCGCGGCCTCCAGTTTCACTTTGGGCAGAAAATCCACCACATATTCCGCACCGCGATACAGCTCGGTATGGCCCTTTTGCCGGCCAAAGCCCTTGACTTCGGTGACGGTGATGCCCTGCACGCCTATGGCGGATAGGGCTTCGCGCACCTCGTCCAGCTTGAACGGCTTGATGATAGCAACGACCATCTTCATAGCATTCTCCTGGTTAGGGGCGGGATGATTCCCGCCCGGTTTTTGATTACATTGAACGGGAAACGGACAAGACGCCCTTGGTGTCTTCATCATAGATGCCGGCGGTGCTGCCTTTGACTTTGCTGAGCATCACTGCCAACGTAAAGCCGCTGAAATCCTTGGATGCTTTCACGTTGTAGTCGGTGTAGTCACCAGAGGGAGTTGTATTGGCAATGGTTTGCTTGCCATAGTGCGCACCCAATGTGACGCCCGGCCCTTCAAGTGTGTAACTGCCGCTCAAATCGATGTACCCGCTTCCACTGGAGTTATCAACTCCAAAAAGATTGGTCATGCTGCGGGAATATTTCGCTGTCAGCCATTTCCAGCCGATCGCGCCGTATAGCTCGTTGGTATTGGCAGCAATTTGCGGTGGCAAGTATTCACCGGGATAGTTGTAGCGCAGAAATCCCACATCAAATGTGAAATCTTCGGCAAAGCCGCCCTTGAAACCAGCATAGGTATCCAGTTCAAGGCTGGAACTATTGTAATATCCGCCGTCAACTAGCCAGCTGATACTGGAGCCCCATGCTCCAGCATAAAAACCGCTGGCGTGTGCGTAGTCAAAACCACCCTGTATAGCTGCCTTGTCATTGGTTTGCGAAACGCCGCGATACAGATAATTGGAGGTCAAGCTTACGTTTCCGGAAAAGGGCGAATCCTCCGCAATTGCCAAGCCAGGTACAGCCAGCGCAGCCAGGACCAACAAGTGCAACAGTTTGCTTTTCTTCATGATGATTTCCTTTATGGTTAAATTAACAGGCGGGGTGAATGAATCCGCGTGTACCTATTAGCAGCAACCGTGCCAAAGTTATTTATCTTTGTTAAACAATATATTGTATACAATGCGAGATATCCTTCAGTGATATGTGCACCAAATGCAGGCGGACTGAAGCAATGCTGCACCGCTTGGGTGCTACCATCCAGACAGGGTGGAATATTTGCTACACTGACAGGCACAAATAATCAGGGAGCAATCATGTTGAATTCGAAACTTTTCGATGATCTCGCCGCCAAGTTGACTGCGGCGGCAAACAGCAGCCCCGCGAAGGACATCGAAAAAAATATACGCGCGCTGCTCACGCAAGGCTTCGCCAAGCTCGATCTGGTGACGCGCGAGGAATTTGATGTGCAAGCACAGGTATTGGCACGCACCCGCGAACACCTGGCTGCATTGGAAGCCAAGGTTGGAGAATTGGAGG
>Ga0224495_10001281_pt1 | contig 17952 bp, 22 predicted proteins | sample SF_Jul11_sed_USG_FD_168128 | JGI IMG/M metagenome (GOLD analysis project Ga0224495, IMG submission 168128) | Sediment microbial communities from San Francisco Bay, California, United States - SF_Jul11_sed_USGS_4_1 | ecosystem: Environmental > Aquatic > Marine > Sediment | place: USA: California... | reverse complement strand
CAAGCTGACAACACTTATTGGATTCATTGAGGCAATGTCTCGCCCCGAAAGTAATGTTGCCTCAGCCAAGAACCTTGCAAGAATGAAGGAATCGGCGGAATATATCCGAAGTCAGGTTGCGTTCCTTGCCGAGTATCAGCAGGTCGGTTTGAAAAATCCCGAATGGCTTTGCGTGGATGATATTCTGAGCAAAGCTGTCTCCGATCTCGAAACAGAGGGAATATCGATTGACAAGAACCTGAAGGGCCTTGAGATCTATTCCGATCCGATGCTGGAGAAGGTCTTCTACAATCTGCTCGATAACTCGATGAGGCATGGAAAGAAGGTGGATAGGATAAAGATAGAAACAGTAGAGAGGGAGGACGGCCTGTCGATAATCTATGAGGATAACGGTATCGGCATCTCTCCCGAGAAGAAAGCGCGTCTTTTCAAGCCACCACTCAAATCATCATCGGGCTTTGGGATGTATCTGACAGAGCAGATTCTATCTATGACCCAAATGAGAATCAGCGAGACGAGCGAACATGGCAAGGGAGCGAGATTTGAGATATTTGTCCCGCCTGGCAGATATAGAGTCAAACGAACAGACGGCAACTGATGAGAAATTCTGTGGCGTTTTATATTTGGACCGAACGGTCTATCATCATAATAATAAGTTTATTCTCTGAGAGGATTCTCTATCTTTGAGAGTGATCCAATGTCTGACTCTTTACAGCGACTTGCAGAAAATGTCAGGGCCTTCATCGAAAAAAGAGACTGGGCGAAATATCATAACCCAAAAGATATCGCCATAGCACTTTCCATCGAAGCCTCCGAGCTTCTGGAGATATTTCAATGGAGAAAGGCCGAGAGAGAAATATCGGATGAAGATCTTCAGAAAATTCGACTGGAGACCGCGGATGTTGTAATTTTCGCGCTGAGCATGGCTAATGCATGCAGGTTCGATCTTGAAAAAGCTGTATTGGAAAAGATATCTATCAACGAGGGAAAATATCCTGTAAGTAAAAGCAAAGGCCTATTCGATTAAGAATCCTTATGAGGAATGCGATTTAAATTTCCTCTCATGCTCCTTGAGGCTGCGGTAGCTCAATATCAGCTCCCTCGCAGCCTTGACTTCGTCAATTCTTTTGACCGAAGTGTTGTGTGGGGCGCTTCTCACAGTCTCCGAGTCCTCCTGAAGTATTTCATGCACGATCTCTGCAAACCTATCCAATGTCTGAATCGATTCGGTTTCTGTCGGCTCGATCATGATTGCCTCGTCTATTATCAAGGGGAAATAAATGGTTGGCGCGTGCACGCCGTAATCCAATAATCTCTTCGCAAGGTCCAGAGTCCTTACTCCTTTCGATTTCAATTTTTCTCCCGAGAGCACAAATTCGTGCATCCTCCCGCCTCCGAAAGGCAGGTCTATCATTTTCTCTAATTGAGTTTTCAGATAGTTGGAGTTTGCAACTGCACGAGATGATACCTCATTCAACCCCTCCGGGCCGAGGGATCTGATGTACGCGTACGCCCTAAGGAGGACTGCGAAATTTCCCAAATATGCCCTGACCTTGCCAATCGATTTCGGATAATTGTAGTCGAGAGAATAGTATGTGCCGTTCTTGACTATCCGGGGAACCGGCAAATACTGGTCCAATGGTTTCTTGACACCGACTGGGCCGGCTCCGGGTCCTCCTCCCCCATGGGGTGTGGAAAAAGTCTTGTGCAGGTTGAAGTGAACGATATCGAAATTCATCTTTCCAGGATTTGTTTTTCCAAGTATCGCATTGAAATTCGCACCGTCATAGTACAGCAAAGCCCCGCAATCGTGGATAATGTCCGCAATCTCAAGCACGTCCTTCTCGAATATGCCCAGGGTGTTCGGATTAGTGAGCATCATCCCCGCGGTGTTCCTCCCGGCTACAGATTTCAAAGCATCGCAATCGACCATTCCGTTCTTTGATGGAAGTTCGACGACGTCGAATCCCACCATCGCGGCACTCGCAGGATTAGTCCCATGGGCTGTATCTGGCACGATTACTTCCTTTCTCTCCTCTCCTCGGTCCTCATGGTATGCACGCATTATCTGGAGGCCAGTGAATTCACCCTGAGCTCCGGCGGCGGGCTGAAGAGTAACGGCATCAATGCCGCCAATCTCGCACAGCATATTTTCCAACTCATGCATTATCTGAAGGGCTCCCTGAACCGTTGATTCATCCTGGTTAGGGTGTATCAGAGAGGCTCCTGGCAAACGTGCGATATGCTCGTTGATCTTCGGGTTGTACTTCATTGTGCACGATCCGAGCGGATAAAATCCTGTGTCTATAGAGAAATTCATCTGGCTCAGGCGGACAAAATGTTTCATCACATCTCTTTCCGGGAGGTCAGGTAAGTTCAGGCATTTTCTTCTCAGAGTCTCTGGTAACGGTGAATCCTTCAGCACCTCGTCTCCGCAGAATTGCTCCGACTCGAGATCGAAAATCAGGGGCTCGTCATAGCACGCTTGGCGATAACTCATTCCATCGCCTCCAGTGCGGCTTTGAATGCAAGTAGATCATGCTCAGTGTGAAGTTCAGTGACTGAGAGCAGCATTGAGTTCTCTAGTTCCGGGAATCCCTCGTCCAGAGGAATGCCTCCATGGACGTCGTTGCTCAGCAACTTCTTCTGCAGATTATCATTCGGTATCGGACTTCGAAACGCGAACTCATTGAAATGAGTAGCGTCGAATATTGGGGCATCAAAGCCATCTATCTGCGAGATCATTTTAGCGAATTTTCTCGCCTTGATGACATTGTCCGATACAAGCCTCACGAGTCCGCGCTTTCCGATTGCAGAAATATAAGCGCAGGCAGCTACAGCCATCAGAGCCTCGTTCGTACATATGTTCGAGGTCGCCTTATCTCGACGGATGTGCTGTTCTCGCGTCTGCAAGGTCATGCAAAAAGCGCGCTTCCCGGCCATGTCTGTCGTGGCACCGATGATTCTTCCGGGCATCTTTCGGATATGCTCCTTCCTTGTGCCGAACACTCCAAGCAATGGTCCACCGAAATTCGGATTCGTTCCAAGGTGATGTCCTTCGCCGATGACAATATCCGCGCCATATTCCGACGGCGGTCTTGCGAGAACCAGAGAGAGCGGATTTGCACCCACTACGAAAGGTCTATCTCCAATAGTTCTGGAGATGTCGTCGACCTCGTCCTCGAACACTCCGAAATAGTTCGGGTTTTCCAGATAGATACCGAATGTATCCTCGCCCAGCCTGCTCTTCAAATCATCAATATTGATTTTTCCTGTTGATGGATTAAATGATATCTCATCGATGCTCGCGTTTATTCCTTTCAGATAAGTCCTGAGCACGGCTTTTCTTTCGGGCGAAATGCTTCTCGCGATCAGGAACCTCGTCCCAGGCCTGATCCGATGACACATAAGCGCCGCTTCTCCGAGCGCGGTCGACCAATCGTACATACTGGAGTTTACAGCGTCCATCCCTGTCAATTCAGTCATCATGCTCTGGTATTCGAAAAGTGCTTGGAGCATTCCCTGGCTAGCCTCTGCCTGATAAGGAGTATATGATGTGTAAAACTCAGACCTGCTCAATATTTCCTGCACTACCGGAGGTATGTGATGCCTATACACTCCTCCGCCGAGGAAGGTCGGCAAGTCATCCATTGTCCTGTTTTTCGATAGTATCTCTGAGATCTCTCTTTCTAGGTCTATTTGGCCCAGGGGCGGCGGGATGTTCAGACCATCGATCCTCGCCTTATCGGGAATCTCTCTGAAAAGTTCATCCGGCGAAGATATTCCTAGTTTATCGAGCATTTTCCTGGGAAGCATGCAAACACAATACCTCTGAATTAGACTACTGACGAATTAATATTTGTGGGGATGATACAAAAATTCTATTTCGCTCTGGCTGAACCTGCTAGCGATTTTCTCAGCCTCTCCATATATTTAGGCAGCCCCTCAATGTCCTTCAGATCTTTCTTCGTCAGGCTTGAGATTTTCTTCCTTAGACGATCATCATATTTCGCATCGACCGTTACAAAACCTTTTCTCAGCAGCTGCGCAAGCTGTCCTCCCTTTCTATCCCAATCGGTCAATATTATGAATTTATCATGTTCAACAGAGAGAGATTCGCACAAGTTGATGATGCTGACCCCCCTATTAATCGATTTTATTGTTCCATTAACACCAAGGGCTCTAAGCGCTTTGACATCCCTCGGCCCCTCAACAATAATAGCCTCTGTCCAGCTGCGCGTTATCAGCTCGTCTATGACCTCCTCAAGATCTTCCAGGCGGTCCTCGTCAGAGATCATTCTCCAATCCCAGCTTTTCGATTGCTTCTTTTGGTCTCAATGGCAGGAATACCCTCTTCTGCGAGGATTTCAGCCCTTTTACTATCGCAATTTTGCCCTTAGCCTCAGGGAGCATCTTTTCAAGAAATCTGATCAATTCTTTGTTTGCCTCTCCCCTGGAAGCCTCGGCAGCAATATCGATTTTCAATGCGCGACGCCATTTATCGATGCTGATTATTCCGGATTGATTGGCATTTGGTGAAATTTCAAGATTGATATAGCAGCCCCCATCAGTCTGCTCAATGATATCGCTTCTTACCAAGAAGAAGACCCCTGTTCTTAGCCCCTCTGACATTTAATGTAATTGGTTCTATCGTATTTATCGAGTGGGTTAGAAAAGTGCTAAGAATCCGGAATGTTATCAGGCAATCGGATGGCAAAGAGATTCGAGATGACTTATGAGGATTTGATGTCTATTTACAGACAGGAGTCCAAGCTGCAGACTCTCTCGAAGGTATCTCCCGATTTCTACGTCAGGGTAGCTAATTATCTGGATGCTATAGAGCAGCGTTGCTCGGAGGACAAGACCCGTGCAGACATTTCCGGCATGCTGCTTAGCCAGCTGAAGACAGCCAAAGAGAAGAGTTCCGGCATTTACGAGATCAGGATGCGCAAAATAGCCCTGATGGCGATGAACACCGCCTTCGGGGCCGAGCCGCGACTTGACAATGCAACGCCGGAGGAGCATGAGGCGTTCAAAATAATCAAGGATTTCTTCATCGATCACAGGAAAAAGACGATGACGCCGGAATGCGAGGAAAAAAAGTCCGAGAAGCCAGCTGTATCTAAAGAGGCAGAGCCATCCTGTCAAGAAGAAGAGGCGCAGGTACAAGAGGAGCCGCGACCTGCAAAATCCGATTCCGAGAACGGGAACATGATTCTCATCCGAGTTCTCGAGGATCTTCCGACTTTCGCAGGCGCAGACAAGAATTATCAGCTCATGAAAGAAGACGTTGTCAGCCTTCCGAAAAATATCGCGAATATTCTGCTGCGCAACAATAAGGCGATTGAGATTAAAGCATCAAATCAATGATACTGGCTCAGTAACCCTATATCTTTCGGCCGCGCGCACCTTTGTCGACTTCAGCTTTCTCGCCATTATCGATTTAACTTCGTGCTCGGCCTTTTCCGGGGTGTTGTTCTCCTCGCTCAAGTGCACTAGGAAAACTCCCTGGGTCCTCTCCGTGACAAGTTCAGATACTGCAAGGGCTGTCTGCCGATTCGACAAATGGCCGTTCGATGATGATATGTTCTTCTTCAGGAATTCCGGATAGCTGCCGTTCCGCAGCATCGCCTCGTCGTGGTTCGCCTCGATTATCAGGAGGTCCTTGTCGAAAAGCACATTATTGACAAGCTTTGTGATTCTGCCCAGATCGGTCGCGAATCCGATTCGATGATTCCCATCGGTAATGGAGAAGCATACTGGCTCGACCGCATTGTGAGGGATCGGGAAGGCCATCATTCGAAAGTTCCCGATGCAGAATTCTTCCTGAGTGATGAACTCCTCGAATCTGACATTCCCGATGGGCGACATTGCGAACGTCGGTGGATTTGCCCTTACGGGAATATCGAATTTCCTCGCGAATATCCCCGCGCCCTTGCAGTGATCGCTGTGCTCGTGCGTCAGCACAATCGCATCGATGTCCGCAGAAGAATATCCGAGGAACTCGAGGCGCCTCTCCATCTCCCTCGAAGAAAGGCCCGCATCGATGAGGATCATAGAGTCCTCACTGGATATTAGCGTAGAATTGCCACTGCTGCTGCTCCCGAGAAAAGCGACTTCCATGGTTGGAGTCCCACCGCTCCGGAGGATTTCAATCTCTATAGTGAACAGCGGGTAATATCTTTTATTGTCGGGACGAGAAAACGGACTCACTTCATACAGTGGATACCAAAATGATTCCCAGGACCACCAACAGCACTATTAGCATTTCCCTTATCTTCAGCCTCTCCTTCAGGAAGAATTGCGCCTCGACGATTGTGATTATCGGATAGGCGGCGACGAGGGGAAAGACTATCGATGCGGGTCCCAGAGAAACAGCCGTGGAGTCGGCGCAGATTCCTATCTGTGCAATCATTACTGAGATGATCGCGATGATGACTGGGACCGACCACATGGGCAGATTGTCCCTTATTTTGATGCGTTTCATCCCCAGATATCCGAATAGAACCGTCGGCAGAGCGAATGTGTACAACCCGAGATAGAGTATCGTAGGCATGGCATCAAGTGCAATTTTTACGAAAAGCCCCCAGACGCCCCAAAGCGCGAGTGTGACAACGCAGAAAAATTTTGATCGGTCAGTGAACGATTTATCAGCTTCCGAACCCCTCCTCGAGTACGACAGTGCCACAATCCCCGCAATGACGATTGCTATCCCTATTCCTTGGGTCATGGTTATCGTCTCCCCAAGTATTGTGATCGCGAGTATTGCGATGATCGCGGGATATGCCGCGGTTATGCTGCCGACTATGGTCACGGGGCCGCTCTCTAAGGCTTCCATGTAAGTGTAGTATCCTGCCCTGCCAAGAAAGGCCGCCGCTATTCCGATGAATATCGCAATCAGGCCGTATTGGCCAATGTCGAGAATCAGCGTGGATGATGTCAAGAAGAAAATATAGATGGGCATCGAGACGATGAAATTGATGACGATCATCCTCGCCACGGAGATATTTCCGAGGACGCTCTTGAGAACGGTCTGCCCAGTGCCATACATGAGTGCCGCGAAGATCGCCAACAGGAACCATGTCTCGAACATCTAACCGATCTAGGCAGGCCGAACATCGATGACGAAATAATGCTTTCGCACCATCTCAATTGTCAATTCAGATCGGATATTTCGTCCAGAAAAGGGGCATCATTTCATCTTCTGGCCAATTGCATATCTGCTTCGATAGTTTTATTATAGACCATATATTACGAGCGTTTGCGGGCCTGTAGCTCAGACAGGTAGAGCAATCGGCTCTTAATCCCTGAAAGGGGGAAGAGAGACCGATTGGCCAAGGGTTCGAAAGGCGTTTCAAAGACGCCCGAAAATCCCTTCAGGCCCGCTCGGTGTGCATATCACGAGGGTGCGCGCATTGGAAGAATCGGTCAACGTCTATTTTGCAGGCACCGCAGGATGCGGCAAGAGTACTCTGACTAGTGCGTTCGATCAATGGCTCGAGACCCAGGGATATGACAGTGTTCTCGTCAATCTCGACCCGGGGGCAGAGGCGCTTCCTTACGAATCCGATATCGATATACGGGAATGGGTGAAGCTGCGCGATATCATGGACGAATACGGTCTCGGCCCGAACGGAGCACAGATAGCGGCGGCGGACCTCCTTGCGCTGAATGCACCGGAGGTCAAGAAAGTCATCGACGAGTTCGAGACCGATTACATCGTGTTCGACACGCCTGGCCAGCTTGAACTATTCACCTTCAGGGAAAGCAGTAATAAGATCATCGAATGTTTCGGAAAGGACAAGTCTTTGATGTGCTTCCTGATGGACCCGATGCTCGCGAGAAATCCGAACGGCTTCGTATCATCCCTGCTGCTCGCAATAACAACAAACTTCCGACTCTCGATTCCCATGCTCACAATGATATCCAAATCCGATCTGCTGTCCGAGGAAGAGATCGAGAGGATTCAATCATGGTCCGCCGATTTCTACAATCTCCAGAATTCTCTCACGGAACAGGTCAGCGGCGCGCAGAATCAGGTCAGCATCGAGTTGCTCAAGGCGATCGAAACGACGATCGGTGGGCGGGGGCAAGTCGAATTCGTTTCCTCGGAGACCATGACGGGGATAGAAGATATTTACGACTTCATTCAGGAAATCACGATGGGCGGTGAGGACCTGGAACCCAGATGAAATCGGAATCCTTTTGACGGGTTCGATGCTATTCTGTTCCATGAAGAAGAAGATCCTGACCTGTCCTCAGTGCGGCTCAAGCGACTTGTATTATGAGGCCGGGCTGATTACTGGCTATAAGTATCACTGCAAGAGATGCCAATATATCGGGGCATTTGTGATAGAAAAGGAAATTGAGGTTTGATTCCGGCCTGCTTGTTCAGGCGAACATCGGGCCGGATTCCTGAGGTTTTCCGATCTCGTCGCCCTGGTGCATGACCTTCGTTATCGCCTTTTCAAAGTCTGGCATGCCGACGGTGTCTCTGTTGTCCCTTATTGCGAACATTCCCGACTCCGTGCAGATCGCCTTGATTTCCGCGCCCGTTGCTCCTTCAGTTTTGGCTGCGAGCTCGGATGATTCTACAGTGTCATCGATGTTCATCCTGCGCATGTGTATCTTGAATATCTCTGTCCTCGATTCCACGTTCGGTATCGGTATATCGATTATCCTGTCGAATCGCCCTGGCCTAAGCAACGCCTCGTCCAGGATGTCCGGCCTGTTCGTCGCGCCGATGATCTTCACATCGCCGAGCGGGTTGAAGCCGTCCAGCTCCGCAAGGAGCTGCATCAGCGTCCTCTGGACTTCTCTGTCGCCCGATGTAGCCATGTCAAGCCTCTTCGCGCCGATGCTGTCAAGCTCGTCGATGAAGACTATGCTCGGGGCTTTCTGTCTCGCGAGGTCGAACAGCTCCCTGACGAGCCTCGCTCCTTCGCCGATGTATTTCTGTACGAGCTCGGATCCAACGAACCTGATGAAGGTGGCATGAGTCTGCTGGGCTACCGCTTTTGCCAGCAAAGTCTTTCCAGTGCCGGGGGGACCGACTAATAGGACGCCCTTGGGCGGATCGATCCCTACTTTCTTGTAAAGCTCAGGTCTCAGCAGTGGGTCCTCTACAGCCTCTCTGACCTCGATTATCTCCGGCTCGAGCCCTCCGATATCCTTGTAAGTCGTCTCGGGCTTCTCGATTATCTCCGCGCCGACAACGACAGGGTCGAGCGACGGGGGCAACACGCCCATGACTGCAAGGGTTTGCTTGTTCAGCGCGACTCTGGCGCCGACCTCGACGTTATCCTTCGGGACATAGTCCGATATGTTGACAATGAAATCAGGGCCGGTCGAGCTCTTCACGACAACGCGGCCGTCGGAGAGCACATCCTTTATCTGGCCTATGATGAGGGGCGGGGCTTTCAGTCTTTCAAGTTCCGCCTTTAATCTCTTCAGCTCCTTTTGGAGCCTTAGCAACTCGCCCTCGACGAACCTCTTCTCGCCCTCTACTCTACGTGCCTCTTCGACGAGTTCGAGGTTCCTCTCTTCGAGCATAGAAATGCGTTTCATGAACTCGTCAATTGAATCCTGTTTGTTTTCCTCTTTAAAAGCTCCAAGATCGTCAAGTCCCACGTTTGGACACTCCTTCTGGCATGAGCAAATTCAGTTCGATAAGCTATATAGCCGGGGTGTTCTATTTATCACTTACTACGATGACACAAATGCAATGCGAAATGTGTGGCCAGAAAGTGCCTTTTTTAAAGAAAGTCAAGATCGAGGGCACGCAAATGGAAGTCTGCTCCAATTGTGCAAGATTTGGTGACGAAGTCACCAAAAAGGCTGCAGCACAGCCTTCCCGCCCCGCAGTCGTCAGCCAACGGCTGGAGCGAAGGGCTGCCAGACCCCTCTATAAGGACGTCTTCGATACCCAGGATACAGAGGAGTCACTGATCACCGATTATGCGGAAAAGATAATGCGGGCACGAAATTCGAAGCGTCTGACAAAGAAGGAGCTCGCAGCGAAGATCAATGAGAAACTATCGGTAATACATTCTCTCGAGAGGGGCGAGCTGCACCCCGATGATCAGCTCATACGGAAGCTCGAAAATGAACTCGAGATAAGCCTGAGGGAAAAAATCTCCGATGTTAAAGTCGAGAAAAGAGCCTATTCTCAGGGGATGACCCTGGGAGACTTCATCAAGAAAAAATGAGATTTCGCTCTGTCATAATTTGATGGCAATATTAATCTATAACATTAGGTTTTTTTCAAAGTCATAAACGGTTCACTTTGACAATTCCGGTGTGCAGATGGATATTTCGATCCTGGTCTACGTTCTGCTGATAATCGCCGTTGCAAAGGCTATGGGGGAGCTTGTAACAAGAGTGAATCAGCCTCCGGTTGTCGGGGAGCTTCTCGCGGGGATCATACTTGGCCCATTCGTCCTCGGAGCGATTATCAACGAATTGAACACGATGTACACGGATGAGTTCATCCAAGGATTGGCGGACCTCGGTATTCTGCTGTTGATGCTCCATATCGGGCTCGAATTCTCTCCGAAGAGACTGATTGCGTCATCGAAAATCGGGGTACCTATTGCGATAGCAGGCATAGTAGTCCCCATGGTATTCGTCTATGCGGGAAATTATCTGTTCGGTCTCAGCGGCTCTGTTCTGTTGTTCGTGGCTCTAGCTGTTGCCGTGACCGCGCTACCTGTGACAATCAAGATTCTGAAGGACATGGAAGTTCTTCATACGGAAACAAGCAGCAGGATCGTCAGTGCGGCCGTGATAACCGACATTGCCCTTCTGCTTGCTATCGGTATAGTATTGGGAACTCACAGCGAGACAGCACAGACGAACGAGGTCGCATATCTTGCCATTGGATACATAATTTTCTTCATTCTGGCTTTTTTGGTCAGCAGGTATATCGTGCCCCAGCTTTACCGCGTTTTAAGATGGATGCGTACCGGTGAGGCGGCCTTCGCAATCGCGATTGGCGTCGCGATTGGATTCGCAGTCTTCGCACGATTCGTCGGATTGCCGGACTTCATGGGAGCATTTATCGCGGGCATGATACTCCGAGAGACCGGTACCGGATTGAAGGTCTGGACCCGCGTAGAAGATATCCTCTCAGGGATTACGATCGGCTTCCTCGCCCCGATATTTTTCGTGCTCATGGGATTCACTGTAGATTTCGGAGCGGTGTTCGGCTCAGATATCTCTGTGATATTCCTCTTCTGTTTCATTTTCTTTGTCGCAATAAGCGGCAAGATCATCGGAACATTGATACCCGCCAGAATCGCAAAACTCGGGAAGAACGAATCACTCGCCATTGGATTCATGATGATCGGCAAGGGTGAAATGGCGCTTGTGATCTCTCAGGTCGGATTTGATAATGGCACCATCGACCCTACAATGTTCTCCATCCTGGTGTTAACAGCCTTCATTCTGACCGCTCTTTCTCCGATCATGTTCAAGCGCTATTTCAACAGGGCCGTGCTCGCCCATGAGATCGTGCCGACAAAAGAGGAGATCGATGAGACATTGCGCGATAACGAAATCGCCTCGTGATATCCAATTCAACCTGTTCGTCTCAGAATAAGAGTTCTTTTGCGCAGCAGATCCTCTATTTGTGTAAGTCCCGATCTCATGTCTATCGAATGTTTGGATATCATGGGTCTGTCCGCATCCGCAGCGGCAATCTTCATTTCCTCGGCAGATCGAAGCACTACCAAAATCTGATCCATGATTATAGCGTCGTACTCATAGAGATTCTCCAGGTCTTCCCCGATTATCTCAGAATCGCTGGCCAACCATTGAAATCCCGAGTCCGCGTAACCGACATCCGTAGCTAATCTCTTGACCAGGCTGAGGAGGAAATCGACCGCTGAAGAATCCTCATAGAGCAATTTATTCTCAAGGATTTCTTTGCAATCGTCAAGGCTTTTTCTGACAAGGGAAATTTTCTGAGAGATGAGCAGGCGCAGCATCCTATCAGCATCACTGACATCATCCTTGTTAGAATACCCCCTGAAACCCGGTACATAGTTTCTGATTCGTTTCAGGGAGACCCTCTCATGTTCATCTTCTGGCTCCGTCATCTCCTCACTGGTCATGAGATATCTCATGAATGAGTTATAAAACCTGCCTTATGATTTTTTAAAATCAGGAGAACTACCTTGATAATATCTCCTTCTCCACTTCCGCGATCTGCTCGTCGATTTCTACATCTAAGCTCCTGCCGACGATAAGTGCGGCCACTTCTATGTCAACAGGGATATTGTCCCGCGTTTTGTTCGCCCTTGCGACAATCTCCTTCTTCGGCAGTTTTGCCTTCTCCGCTATCCTCCCGACAAGCTCCATGAAGAGCTCTTTCTTCTCCTTCTTTGTCTGGATCTTTAAAATGCTCTCGGGAGGGCGATAGTCTACTGCAAGATCATAATCATGCATTTTAAAGGTCGGCGACAGCATTCCCTGGGACAACTTGAGGCGTCCCGATCTTACGGCGATATCTAGCAGTCTCTGTGCCTCTTTGGGCGTGAACCAATGAAGATCCATTGAGACCGTATAGACGAATTCCCTCTCGCTCATCAGCTCCTTGCCCTTTCTTCTGAATAGCAGGCCTATGCATCTCTGCAGATCCTCAGTCATTTCTTGACCTTCTTAATGTATTCATGGTTGATGATGATGGATGACATCCTTTCATTTCTTATCTTCTCATCGCCGGATCTATCCGCAATGCCCCGCAGGACGACGCTGTCATCCTTCATTGCTATTGCAGCCTGAGCAATTATCTCAATAGGAACAACAAAGTCCTTTAGCCCGGCAGAGACAGCAGATGATATGACCTCATCCATTGAATGATTTTCTATTCCTTTTCCGTGGCCCAGCATCCCGTTGTTCCAGTCTATCTTCAATCCGACGCTTTCGGTATAGGAAAGCGCTATCTCTATCTCATCGAGCGCTTCGAGGGAGTCCGTGTTCATGTAGGCGATTTCTGCTCCGGCGATTACCATATCGATTATGTTCGCTCCCCTCCTCGGCCCGGCCTCGTAGAGTATTGAGAAATCGTCGCAAAGCACCTGCACAATGTCCAGCTGCGGCCTGTTCCTCTCAAGGCCGTCGATATCCATGATGTATAATTTCTCAAAGTTCATTTTGCGGAGATTCTTTGAAAGAGCGCTGAGCTGTTTCTTTGAAAATTCCCTGAACATCGCGCTTCTTCCCTTGAGGAGAAGCAGTGGTATGATCTCAATGTCCTGTTGCATCCAGCTCACTGAAGAAATGAGGTTGATATAAAGATGCTCATGATAAATGCTTTGATAAAGGAGCGAGAAGTCTGAATAAGCGCCTCCAAATTATTTCTCAAAGCGCGGGCATTAAGCCGCCCGATGTATTCATGAAGGGCAGATAGACTATCTTCGAATCGTTGACAGTCAGAGTGTAGTCTAGATACTGAAGTACACCCGGTTGCTCAGCCTCCATAGTCACTACAGCGAAATCCGCCAGCTCCGTGGCCTCCTTTTTCGTGACGTTAGAAGCAAGGTTCCTGATGCCGCCGAAATTGAACCTCGTTGTGTATTTTGGAGGGTTTGTCATGAACAGGGTGACAAGTCGCCTGAAAGTCCCCGGGTCTAGATCGGTCGCAGGAATGTATATCATGATGTTGCCCGTGTTGGAGCTACCCTTTAGCCAGGCTGCCAATCTTGATAGCCCTCCCCCTTGAACCTGCTTCGACCTTATCATGAATGCGCAGTTCATTTTCCAGAACGGGATGTAGAGGTCGTCGCCGTGCAGTCTCGGGTTGAATTCCGCGATTTCGTAGGGCACGATTTCGACCCCTTCGTCCCTTGTGTGCAGGGTGTTGCACTGTGTGCACAGAAAGAGCTTGTCCCTCTGCTTCATCGAAATTGCGGTATTGCATTTCGGGCATTTGACCTGTATGACTTTCAAGTTCACACCCTCCCCAGCTGTCCAGCGATCTGCTGCAGGCCCTGCACAGTCTCCTTCGCGGTCGGTCTCTTCCCCTTGAAATCGCCTTGGGTTATTTCAGATCCATGCCTGAAGAACAGGTATGTGACCACCAATATGACCAGACCAGCGACGATGCCTCCAATAGCTATTCTTTCATCCATTGCACCTGCGATTATACCGCCGGCGGCAACCAATCCGCCGATCGAGGTTCCCGCGGTCACGGCGAGGCTTTGATACAACGGATCCCCTGGGGCCCTGCCGGAAAGAATGCTTCCTGTAACCCCGTCGACGGTGTCCATGTACATCCTGTCCCTGTAGTTGTACCTGACCACCCAGACTGGATAGTAGACGAGGGACATCCTCTTCGTGAATGAATGCAACCTCTCGAACGTAATATGAGGGACTCTTGCGCCTGAACGTGCCCGGGCCATCGCGTCGTTATTTGCGTGCGTGAGCGCGTCGTCCTTGCTAGTAGTAGATTCAAAAGTCGGGATCATCTCGAAATCCTCAAAGGTCGTCTCCCCCTGGAAATTCTTCAGCTGCTTTATCCCGAGGTCTCCGGGATCGCAGGCGATTTCCGAGAAGGTGAAATCCTGCAGCACCATGACCTCCTTCGGAATCCTCTCGACTCTGACGTTGCCTTTCTGGTCGGTGTGCCTCCTCTCCTCGTAGCCGCATATCCAGCCCGTGACCCTCGTCGTAGTGTTCCAGAATGGCATGTATATCGGGTAGCTCTCCAGCACCTTGCCGGTCTTCGGAAGGTCCCTCGCCTTCAATCCGTGCTTCCACCAATCGAAGGTCGAGGCGATCGCGTGCTCCTTGCCTAGCTTGTTCTTGAAAGCGATCGTATTCACTCCCTTTTCTCCCTCGATGAAGAGGGTGGAATTGCAGTAGTTGCAGATTACCGTGTTCTCTCCCTCAGTTACGGCTATCGCGCCACCGCACGCAGGGCAGTTCAATCCGACTGACATGTCCGCCATCTTCACATCCTCCTCGCCACGGTCAGGGCGATGAAAAATATCGCTATCGCGGTGAAGGCCATCAGGGGCAGCGCAATCATGAGATTATATGTCGCCAGGAAACCTTCGGCAACGAAGGCGAGAAATCCGGCAATCGCCACCAGCAGGTACGGCGCAGAGCTCCTCACGGGGAACTCTCCTGAGAAGACTTCTCCGGAAACGCCGTCAATAACGGCGTTGTACTTTTTCCCTTCAAATGTGTAATCCATATTCCAAATGGGGAAGTATACCAACGCCTGCTCCTTCGGCTTCCCGGGAAGCGAATTCAGGTAGGACAGCATTTCGATGTCGGGCTTGATCATCTCAGTGCTGCCGACATCGAACTTCTCATCGAATATCTTGAGATCGCCCGCCGGCACTTTCAGGCTGTGCAGCCCAGGGAGCGTTGTGGACGCCGCCGGCTCTATGAAAATCTGCTCGACTCCCTGGTTGTCGCGCTTGAAAAGATAGACGGGGAAATACTGCTTCTTTATGCTACTGATCTGCGCGAGCCTGTCGAGGTCCTTCGCCTTCTTCGATCCCGCAGCCCAGCGACGGAACATCCCTATGGCGCCGTTCTGGTCCGACATGAACATAAGCACGTAATAGAACCCTGCTCCAGACCTGTCGATGTAGATCTGTGAACTGCAGAAGGGACATTTCGTGAATTTTGTTCCGGTGTCAAATTCTACGCTCGCTCCGCACTTGACGCACTTGATCGTTGCCAGGTAGATTCCTCCTGATGGGGGATACGTTGAACAGTTATTGCGATCAGGCTTGCTTGCCGCACTCGGGGCAGAACTTCGAAGATGCGGGCACTTCTGCTCCGCAACTCGCGCATTTCTTGCTGCCCATCGGTGCTCCGCATTCGGGACAGAACTTCCCTTCTGGCACCTGCTTGCCGCACTTCGGACAAGTGACCAAGTCGACGCTCAATTTTGCCCCGCAAGCGACGCAGAATTTCGCGCCCACCTGATTGACAGCGTTGCACTTCGGGCACATCACTCCCGGGCCGGCAGCAGTTTGAGCCGGTGCCTGTCCTGGGGTGGGCATAGGCTGGTTCATCGATCCGAGCATCTGATATCCCATGCCGATACCCGCTCCAACTCCGACACCGACGCCTGCAGCTCCTCCCGACGGGTTCGAGGCCGCGTCGCGCATCGCCTGCCCGGTCTGGTATTGCATATAGTTCGCGCCGAGTATCTGCATCGATGATCTCGTGTCGACAGCCTTCTGCACCTCTTCTGGCATGGAGATATAAAGCCCCGAGAGCTTGTCGATCGTCATTCCGTACAGCTCGAAGTGATCCTTCGTCCGCTGGAGAACGACCTGCTCGATGTTCGTTAGGTTCGCTGCGATGTCCGCGACTCCCATGCCCTCGTTCTTCATGTCTCCTATCGAGTCGTAGATCAGGATGACCATCTGTTCCTTGATCCTCTCCTCGACCTCCGCACTGCTCGCGAAGTTGAGTGTCCCGATGAACTGGTTGACGAAATTCATCGGCAGCGTGACCTTGTACCTGAACTCCCCGAACACCCGGAGGTTAACCATTCCGAACTCCTTGTCCCTGAGCGGGTAAGGCTGCTTGCTTCCGAATTTGCCGTCAAACACCCTCTTCTGCAGGTAGATGATCTCTGCCTGTTGCTGCACGCCCGAGAGGAACTTGACAATCTTCCCGACTATCGGCGCGTTCAGCGAGCTGAGTGCGTACCTGTCTGGGCGGTCGATGTAATCGAGCGCCTTTCCGTCTCTGTAGAAGACCGCGATCTCGTCCTCCCTCACGACGATATTGTCGTTGAATCTGATGTTCCTGGGCACTCTCCACATTATGTTGCTTCGCTTGTTCGCGTCCTCCCAATTGAAGGTATCTGCACCTATCAGACTCATTCATCACACCTCCGATCCTGTTATTACTAACATTCTCCTGTTGAAGAAATCCTCAAACTCGGCGATCTTCGTTCGCATCTCATTGAGTGTCATTATGCTCTTTCCGTCATCCTGAGATGACAGAGCGGGCTGAAGTGCATCGATGCTCGCTGCTATCGACATGACATCCGCAAACATCCCCGCGTCGAATTCGTACAAGCGGTTCAGTTCGTTCTCCTTGACCTCAAGGTCTGCAACGAAGCCGGAATAGCCCATTTCCGCGTGGAGCACCTCTCCCTCCACCTTCTTGAACTGGCTGATCAATCCGCCCAGCAGGTCCAAAGGCTTCGAATCGAAGCTCTTCGTGATCAGCGTCCTGGAATCTTCCAGTCTTTTCCGTTGCCTTCCGAGCCTGTCGACGAGCTGCATCCTCAGCATCCTATCGGCATCTCTCAGGTCCTCTCTCTTCCTATAACCTCTAAAACCGGGAACGAAGCTCTGAATCTTCTTCAGAAGTCCCATGTCCTCTTCGACTCTTTGTCTTATGTCGGCCATTTCAGGGGTCCCCCCGTAGAATCTGACTGAAAGTATCAAACGATTGTACTAATAAACATGTCGTTAAGAATTACTTTATTGGTGAAGGCCCAGAAGTTTGCTCCTGGCTCTTGATCATTTGGATTTCATATCCTCAATGTATTCGTCCATTTCCCTGGCGACATCCTTCGGAACCGCCTGTACAGGCTCCTTTCCGAGAATATTGACGACCTCTTTCTGCGCGTCTCTGAGTACTGCTCCTCGCTCGCCGAAATCCTCTCTGCCTGTCAGCACGGCCTGCGGTTTCGCAGTGGCCAGGAACTCCTTTCTGAATCTCGCCATGGTGTGCTTCTTTGACAGGAAGCTCATGTCCGCAGAGGCTTCTCGAATTGTATCGAAGGCTATCGCGGCATCGTCGGTCTCGAACTCCCTTATGATCTCCTTTGCGATGTCCCATATCCAGGCATCGACAACGAGCTGCTCGAAAGAAGCTCCCGCAGCCTCGTCGATCCCTCCGAAGCCTGAGCCCAGGTCCGACGGGACCAGAGCTTGGTTGACCATATGGGGCACACCCTCCTGTATG